>JAAUXT010096119.1_pt1 | contig 10236 bp, 6 predicted proteins | sample 7278171 | NCBI WGS metagenome assembly JAAUXT01 (sample SAMN14350112, study PRJNA611818) | marine sediment metagenome | isolation source: surface marine sediment (1.8m) | place: French Polynesia: Moorea | collected 2018-08 | reverse complement strand
GGGGGGTGCGGTGTTCCGTGTCCTCCTTGTCTTCGACCAGTGATGCTGTGCAGGGGGGGGTCCGGCGGGGGGGGGTCTGGCCAGAGGTGGCTTGGGGGGGGGCGGGGGGGGGGGGCGGGGGGCCGGGCGGCGGGCGGGGGCCGGGCCGGCGCCGGGGCGCGCGGGGGGCCCGGGGGGCGGGGCCGGGCGGCCCGGCCGGGAGGCTACACCCGGACAACGCGTGCTTCTGTCTCATCTCCCTTCCTACACATGGCAGACGCCTTTTGTACTGAATACGTGGTTTGGTACAAGACAGTCAACGCAATGCTTGGTGGTTTCATTCAGTATGAAACAAGCCTCAACTGGACCCTCCCCAATGGAAAACCTGTCAATGGGATAACCTGACCCGTGCCCAGCACCCGCCCGCCTGGCTCCGCCCCACCCTGCACAGCCGCCCCACATAAACAGGGCGCGAGGACGCAGCGCAAACGTTTGCGGAGTCTCGACTTACCCCGTGGACCCCCCTCCTCCTGCCCGCCCGGCCGGCCCGGCTCCCGCTCACCCGAGCAGCAGTCTCGCCGGGGACCGGGCGAGGGACGCGGCAGACGGGACGCGCTCCCGCGCGGGGCGTGCGGTGTCCCGGGCCCAGGGCGTCAGTCGTATTAGGTCAACAGTGGGCAGAAGGCTTCATGCGAATTCACGCTGGGTGCATTGCTCAGTAATTTACTTAATTTATTTTCTTCTGGGTACTGGTCACTGGGCTTGTGAGAGGTGTTTGATTGTGAAGCAGGACCCAAGGAGCAGACATTTATGCCTGTCCCTTGCAACTGCAGATCCCACAGTGTTTCATTTCTTCTTTCTCTGCGACTTGCACGAGGAGTACCAGACACCAAAGGTAGATCCACAAAGAGAAGAGATGGTTTCTCTGACACAAAGGGAGAGAGGTGAGGTCACCTGCCCCATCTGTTAAGGTGGAGAGCTCCATTCCCCCGTCCCCCCACCGGATGCGGGGTGCAGCAAAAAGTTATGATTTAATGGGCAAAAAATTCCATCATTTAAAATTCCAAACACCTGTGAAAGATGCCACAAAACACCATCAAAACCGCAACGTTTATCAAGGTGGTGTAAAACTGAAGTTTACCTGTGGACGCAGCAAACCACCTTAACGACTCAAATGAATATTACAAAAGAGAGCGGTGGCATTCTCAGATAAACAAGTGCATCGGTTCACAGTTGGGTCTATACCATTACAATATGACTTCATCCCGACTGCATCGCGGGTTATAAAACTGAGGAACCGGGTCATAACTCAGGCTCGAGCCTCGGAAGGGGAGACCGCGCAGGAGATAGCATTATGCGCCTCAGTATTTGCCCCCTGGGACAGAGAGACCCCTTTGTGTTTGGTGGGGACGCAGGGTACCAAAAACAAAGTCTTCCTCAGTTTGCACGAAGCATGAGCGGCCCTGTTCATTCAGTCTGATGGGGAAAAGTCAGGCAATGTCAGTGGAGGCCTGGCTTCAGGCTCAAAAAGCACCTGTATTTTCAGAAAATGTTGACAGGTTTTGGTTTCACATCCGACGCGTCCCTAAACACGTCAATGAGGACTTAGGAACACTCTCCCTATGGACGAGGATGTTTTTGAATTAAATATCTGGAATCCAGGTGTGTTTGTCCATTGTCTGCACAAAATTCACACGGATTATCCAAATGCCTGCAGATTTTCAACTGAAGTTCAAACAATCCCTCAAGTCTCAAAGGTATCATCCAGGTATGGAGAGCCTGCACTTCCCAAGGATCCACCCTCCTGCAGATCCACGCCGCACAGCTTTCCTGTCCCTATCGATCTTCTTTGTGCAATATTTGGACTGATAACCAGATAAAGAGATCACGCATGGAAAAGGTGGGCCAATCAAAATCACACTGTTAAAAATGTTCAGACGGCAGTCACTTCACAGAGCTGGTTTCTTTGCTGTTCATGTGATCACACACACACACACATACACACACACACACACACACACACGCACGATTTCGAGTTACTTTCTCGAGCACCCATCTTTCTCAACCAACACGAACCAGAACACTGGAGTTGCTTGCCCAGGTTGCTTTCAACGCAATTCTGAACGTTATTTTCAGCGCTCATTTTTCACAGCGCACACGATGGCGTGCGCACTGGATCGCGTGACGTCACGAAACCCGGAGCCACGCTGCGTCGCGCGTCGCTTTTTGAAAAGGGCGAAAGATCGTTCAGCCGCAACGAACTTATGACGGAAACAATTGTCGTGACACAAAGAACTGAGAAAAGCCATTTTTCCTCAGTGCCATTCACAAAACATTTGTTTGTTTACGTTGCCATCTTTTTTGCACTCCCAATTTTGCTCTATTATTTCCACGCTGTTGGTTTTTGCTCAAACATCAATTCATGAGGACTATTGCCATCAAAAACACCACACGCAAAAAGAGATAAACAAAATTCCGCAGGAGAATATCGTTTGAGATTTACACATTTTGGTTCCAAGAAGACAAAACGAACCGCAGTATCGAGTCAAGTGTGTGTGGGATCTCTTCAAGTGCTCAAAAACCACCAGCAAACATTCTGCAGAAGATCCAAACCAAAAACGCTTTCTTAGTAAACCAACAGGAAAAGGTGTACGTGTGCATGTTCCCAGGTATGGCCCTTCAAATCTTCAACAAATGTTTTTTTTTTTCAAAGAAATTTTGCAATGTCAGGATTGAAGAAAAAAATACTGGTGCTATCCTCGAGTAAACCCTGGACGGCGTCCGCACATGCGTGTTGTGCGCCATGCAAATTGTCCGTTTCTTTCATGTATTTTTCAGTGCCTGTCAGTTCGACCCCTGGCTCAATCTGAACAAAAGCTTCCCGCCCGTCTGTCCATCTGTCTGACCAGAGAAGAAACAAACAGCTGAGATGTGGTCAGGATGGAAAAATAAAGAAGAGTACCCCGACTGCATACCAGCGGCGTGCCCCTCCAATTGGCTCAATGGACCATCGAGTAGGGAAAATCACAACCACACAAGATCACAGAGCGAGCGCAATCAGAACCCTCCGCCCCGGCCCCCTCACACACACAAATTATTATATTCTGGCGCCAGGCAGGAGATAGACAATTTGCACTGTGAAAAATTTCCCACACACCCAAAAAAGTTTTCATGAGAAAATGATAAATTTGAGTGAGTGCATGCCAGAAACATCAGTCGTAGAAAAATGTGAAGTTCCTCCTGTGGCTGGCCCCTTGTCAGAATCAGAAAACTCGTGCAGGTCAACATTTCTGAAAGTGCAATGCACCACGTATCCCTCTTCTCACCATACCCCTGTCTGCCTCCCTCACTGACCCTGGATCCTCTGCTGGTCCTTTGAAAATTTGGACTCCGCAGCACATGAAAGGAAAACTTGTCCCACGGACGGTGGTTGAGAGTGACTGAAGGAAGAGTCTGGAGAGAGATAAGCATCAACAGCTCCAGATCCCAACTCATCATCAACTCTGATTGCGACGTAATGGACTGAGAGAGCTGCATCAGCAGGGACGGGGAACCGTGAGACTGAGACTGCGGCTGCTGGGACGGGGAACAGTGAGACTGAGACTGCGGCTGCAGGGTGGAGGACGCGTGAGACTGAGACTTCATGTCACACTCATCAGACCATGCACTGAGAGAGCTGCTGCAGGCACGGGAGGCGTCGGAGACTTCAGATTACAGTCATCATGTCACAGTCACAGTTTTCTTTCTCAAATTGGACTTCACCACGAGCACAAAATAGTGAGTGTGTAACCCCCCACACACACACACACAACCTGATTGTCTGGTGAAAGTCTCAGTCTTGTCCAGCAGATCTAATTTCTCACAGCAGCCTGCCTACCCTTCCCACACTCGTCCGACCAAGTAGCTCGTTGAAGCGGCCAGTTCGTTATTGAAGGCGCGAGTCAAGTTGGACAGGGGATGGAGAGATTTGGGGGGGGGGGGGAGAAAGGACCTGATGGTCAATCTAAATGAGAAGCACACTCTGTTTATCAGCGCAATCAGCGCAGCGTAAACTGCGCAGACGCAGCTCCTGCGCCGATGGGACCCGACCAATCCAGATCCCCCGTCCATCCATCCCCCTCCAGATTCGGCTCCTCTACATGTTGTGAGGTCTGCTCGTTCAGATAATAAATACACATGGGCGACAGGTGTGGAGGGGGAGGGAGGGAGGCCAGACAAAGCTGGGGCACAAAATACAAGTCATGTTCAGGCCGAGTATGTTTTTATACCAGCCACAAAGCCAGGTCGCTGGGCTTCGGGAATGTTGGTCATTTCAGGCTTCAGAAAATTTCAGCATTGATGAATTTTTTTCTGGCGACAGCAGACAGATCATACAAGAATAAAGCCAACTGATGATCTGTTTTGCGTGCAATACGTCCACCCTTTTGCATGTCTGTCTGGGCTTTTCGCATGTTTGAGGGGATCCAAAAGTGCCAGAGAGACTCTCGAGCAAATCTTGTCCTAATTGCACTGTTTTCTGCGCCCACTTAACCTCATTAAGATCTCGCTTTGGTCAGTGACCAGGAGAAAAGAGAGATAATGACCAACCAACAAGTGCAGATCCCTTCAGAAATCACAAGAAAACATTTGGTTCCGGACCCCAAAATTACAATCCATATTCAAGTACCAAATTAACTCGGAAAGACAGGGAAGTGAAAGAGAAACAACCAAATTTCAATTCATTCCCATGTAACTGGAGAATTCCTAATTTTGACACATTTTTACAGGTACTTGCGGAACGTGTGTTGAAGTACGTTGCGCAATGACATCTTCATTTGCGTGCGACAGCAAAGTGAGCGGCCCACGATTGTAGAGCACTTGAGAAAAATCACACCTGGCTGGGGAGGCCATTGCGTCAGGCATTTTGTCCCAAACTTCTGTGACTGTCAGATCTTAGCTTGATGCAAGTAGGTTGTGGCGTGCGTTGCGTGCCCTGCACAAGTCTTTTGCACAGACAACGCATCCAGTGTGAAATGACCCCACTGGCCAAAGTGACCACGAAATGCCTTTGTAGGAACGGCAGTTTTCTGGGTCCTGGGGTGGAAAATTTCGCACCTGAGTGAGAGTGGAGTGTCTTATCTGCGAAACGCGTCCCAACACATGTCGCGCCTCTCACGCGCGCTCGGGAAAATTCGCACCGTGTCAACAACGACGCGCGAACCCGAAATTAGAGACGTCAACAAGAGACAGGAAATTCTGCAGAACTGCAAGTTCTGAACACATGGACTGTCTGCAGCAACTTCTGGTTCAAGGGATGGTCTGGAAGGGAGAGGAATTCAAAATTCCACATTTTCAGCTCAAGGTTGAGTGAGGAATCAGCATGTTCATCTATCTGGTGGAGCCAATGACCTTTTTCTTTGAGCATCACAACAAAAAAACTTGAACATGTTCAAGGAAAGTTCAAACATCAGCCTCACAGAGAACTCAACCAGAAACAAACCCGTCTGAGGCAGTTGTGCTTGACAGGCCAAAATTTTGTTTTGCTTTCATTCTGACCCGAAGAAAAAATTCCAGAAAGTTATCCCGAGGTTGTTGAGGAAAAGTGCAAAAAGGTTGCTCCAACATCTCGAGATATTTTGCTTTTCATTTTTGATGGGTATGGCCGTCTGTGAGCCAGAGGTCTGAATTTTCTGGAACATTTTCAACCCGAATCTGGACAGAACAGGTGGAACCAGCATGAACACACTCCCTCCAAAAAGACTCTAAAAAATTGACACTGACCTGTACCACTCGAGTCCGCGGTGGTAGTGGCGATCGAAGAAGTGGGGCTCGGGTCCGGGGGCTCGTACGTCGGGGTGGATCCTGAGAAACTCGAGCAGGGCGCGGGTGCCACCCTTCTTCACCCCGATGATGATGGCCTGGGGCAGCTTGCGCGTACCGGAGCGGTCGATGTTGCGTAGACGCGTCGACGTCATCGACGTCAAACGTGACGCGGCGTCTAAATCCGGGTTCTCCGCGTCAGTATCCTCGGGGGGTGAGTACTCCACGTCGGAGTCAGTATGAAAATCCAGTGCGTTCGGGGGTTTGGATTTGTCCGTGATTTTTGGAGGGTACATGTACTCCAGATTGTTTGAGGAATCATGGTGGGTTTGGGCGTTTTCTGCGTCAGTATCTGGGGAGTACTTAAGTACGTGTTTGTTGTGGTGGTGGTCGAAGTCAGGGGCGTCAAAGTTGACGTCGTAGGTCGGAGTGTCGTGCAGCAGCGTTTTCCGCGCGAGCCTGTTGCTGGGATGGTGCTTCCGTGCGGCGGTGTCGCGCTGCTGCCGCGCGCCGGCCTCCTCCGCCGGCCGCAGGTACCCCTCGACGGCCCGGGCCCCGGCCGGGTCCCCGATCCCCGCGCAGCAGGTGAAGCTCAGCGTGTAGAGCGCGAAACACAGGAATCCAGACACCATGATGCTCAGCAGGGGAATTTTGCGTTTAAAACAGAAGCAGCGAAAGGCATCCATTCTCGGTTCCTCCTCCTCGGCCATGGGTCTCGGGGGTCCAGTCCAAAGCAGGGTGACCCCTGGCTAGGGGACCCCAACAGGGGACCTCGGGAACCCCCATCGTCCGGGACAAAACTTACATCTATCCAGTCTTGACTCAAATCCACATCCACCTCCTTCTGCCAAAAAATCCTGAATCCAGATTTCAAAAATCCACTACAGAAAACTTCAGCACTGGTTCCTGTATCCACCAATCCAGTTTTCAGTCCATGCTCGCTTGGCCCTTGTGAAGTTATCCACCTATGCAGAACACAAGAGAGTAAACCTGGTTAGCTTTTGTCCGTTCTGTTTGCTTCTCAATTGACAGCGTCAACGCAGTGCAAACAGCCTCTACTCCACCAACTCTGCCAGAACTGTGAAGCCACACTACAGTGCAAAGCACAAATGGCCAAGTTCGCGTCACGTGGTTCTGAGCCGTGCTGTGATTGGTCGCCGGTCGCCGCGAGGCTCCGCCCCGCACCAATCAGCTTGTTGCGCCGCATCGTTTGATGCTTGGCTTTTCGGTACATTTTGCAGGGCTCACCGCTTGTTGAAGTGTCAACTAAATGACCAAATTGTTTTGGCTGTTCCATCACGCGAGCTGAACCCCTCTGAAATTTCTGTCTGCGATGAGGGAATTTCTGAATGATTCAAGACTTTTAGAAACAGACAAAACATCCATTTTTTTTTGCCTTTGCAGTTTAGGAATCATGATGTTGAACAAGAACACGAAGGTTGGATTTTGTGGCACATACATTTTGAAATGCAATTTTTGAACACAATTGTTCTCGAACATCAACCATTCACGGGAACATGTTGACAGGCCCAAATTTTTCTCTCAGTTCTGGAGTGAGGACATTTTTTGACGAAGAGACCCCTCAAATCTTGATGTGTGACCCGCAATCTTGATTCACAGAACACAGACACCCTTGTTTTTGTGATGCAAGGTGAAGAAATACTCGTAAGAAAAGGCTTTCCAATGTGGAATTTTGGAAGATTTGGACCCAAATTTCCGAATCGCAAGAGATGCCGGATTCTGAACGCACTCTTCCTGCAGAGAGACACAGAGAGAAGGTATCGCGGTTCAGACAGTGATTGATTGCGGCGCAGTGCTGCCCTCTGAGAGAAGCGCGACGCGCACCGCCGTCACCCCGGTCTCAGTGCGACATCTGCAGTTTAGCGGACAGAATCGCGTAATGCAGACGGAATTTGGATTAGCAAAAAACAGGATTTGGGATGGGAACCTTGCCGCAGGAGAGGGGGGGGGGGTTTCAGGGATGGGTCCAGAATCTGATCAAGGGGGCGGACCTCTTGAGCGTCCTAAATTTCTGCTTTGAAAAATACCACAGGCAAAAATTCAGCAAATAGGGGGCCTTGGGTCTGTTAACCCCCTCCCCCCCGCCGTTTCAACAAAATCCGATCAAAGTTGGTGGACCTGGCCTTCAAACACAAAAGCGTGTGTGTACTCACATGGTGGCTGTGGCGTCTCATCTGTCCTCTCATCCAGCCCATCCAGCCTCAGTGCCCTCCCCCCATCCGGAGTAGGTCCGCTCCTCTCGTCCGGCCGGATCCGGAGATGCGAACTTCGCGTGACGCACTGCAATTAATAAGGGAGAGTCGGCCTGGGATGAAACGGGACTTAGAACTGCAAATAGAGCAGCCGTTCCGGACCTGTACGAGAAACAGACGTGATCTGTCTCCGTTTCAGGTCAACTGGGCATGTCTTGGGGAGGCTCAGAGGTGAAAAAGGAATCCACAGTCGCAATTGGATGGGCATTGTTGCACAGACGAAGAATGGCGCATCCATTCACCCCCAAAAATTGTTCTTTATTTCTTGCAAGTTTTTCCCTCTGATTTGAGTTGCAGGTGCGTTGTTTTAGTTGGCACGGGAGTTTTAGCTGATTCCATATGGCTGAACCATGCAAGCAGGACATGGGCCACAACGCCAACACAGAAATGGCTCAGTAGGTTGGTTCTCTTAACAACCCAGCAAACGCCAAATGGTGCAAATTTTGCTTTGTGCGTTGGCACAATCGCTGAGTAACAGAGATGGGCCGGGGAAGTCACACAAAAGGAAATTTGGGAGTTCCTCAGAGACAGATCCTGGAGGCAGCCTTTTGCTGCTTCTGTCTCTGCTTTGCTGATGAGGATTCTTTGCAAAAACCATGCGTGTGCCTTGGATAAAACACACGTTCACAGGGTGCTAACATTGCACACTCACCGACTGCCGTGGACCATGGAAACTGTTGGCAGAACCTCCGTTATGATATCCCGCAGATGATACAGAATGTCTACAAACCCACAAAGGACAATCATGCATGGGGCAAACCAAGACACCCCAGAACCTGAGGCCCCTCCGATCCCCACCAATCTCCCTCTGCCCACCCACCCTGAATCAAACCCTGGATCTTCCCCTGCCTCACCCATTTCTAAGTGCAGAAGGTCCTTCCCCACCAGACCGTACGGAGCAGGGGGCAGGGAGCTCTCCGGCTGCATGTAGCATGTAGCCGGGGCCTGCCCGCCCCTCCCGTCCCCAGGCCCCCGCACAAAAGACGCCATTAGCCGTCAATAGACGCATGATCAAGAAAAGCAAAACGCTGGCCCCACTGAAAGCACAAAACTGCACTCGTGCATTGTGGTGCTGCGAAGTGTTACTGCAGTGGGGCGGACACTGTGAAGATTGGGCTGAACTGAGGACGTGGAATTTGACGTCAAAATGGATTGAAGCTGTGGTTTGTTGAATCAGTTTGGCATGAAAATCAAGCTTGACCATAAAATGTATTTTTGTGACTCCTCACTTTTCTCAATTCTTTTTTTGACTTCGGACCACAATTTGATTGTTGCCATCTGTGCAAGATATTCATCTCCGAGAAGAAACTTTTTCTCACGTCTGTTCAATGTGGCCAAGATTTCTGTCAAATTCTCCTCCAAGAACAGTCCAAAACAGTCGTGCTGGAACAATGCTTTCTCGATCGGACGCACAACTCAGGTGGAAGGAACCAGAACCGTTACAAGTGTTCGCCTCAGAGTGCAAAAAGGTTGAGGGAAGGTTTCAAAAAATTTAGCTCGGGGTCGGGTGCCTGGATTCGCTGGATTTTTCTTCCTCTATTGAGGCGGTTTGCGGGGGGGGGGGTTAACATTGAGAGCCGGATGGGCTCCCCACCCTCTGGATCCGCTGGTTTCTCTGCGCTTGTGGCTGTGATTGGGTGAGGAATCCCGTCTCCGTCCCGGGACCTTCTCTCGCTGCTCAGCAGAATGAGCAATGAAGACGAGAAAACCGTTTCCATGACTCCAGGCACCAAGGGTACGACCACCTCGAAATGGCAACAGGCCAATGAAATTATCCACGATAGAATCACGAAAGGTCACCTCATTGTGAAGTGAAAAGGGTTGCTCAGTCTCAACTGAATTGATGAAATGTGACGAATTGGTCCAAGCCCACTATTGTAGCACAGGTGCACACACCCACTATATTCTTGCCCCATCACAGCCCCAAAAACACAGACACAGATACAAAAAAATAGCTCCATGGAGCTCGCGGTGATTTGAGGAATTTCTGATTTCAGTCACTCTGATTTCGCTCCCTCTGATTTCTCTCACTCTGATTTCGCTCACTCTGATTTCGCTCACTCTGATTTCACTCACCTTTTTTTGTCAAAAATTCTTACTTTTTTCACTCAACATTCACAATTTGGGAACTCATTTAGCACACATGCAAATGGAACAAATTTAACCAAATGGAACTTTTACACAT
>JAAUXT010102544.1_pt1 | contig 10237 bp, 5 predicted proteins | sample 7278171 | NCBI WGS metagenome assembly JAAUXT01 (sample SAMN14350112, study PRJNA611818) | marine sediment metagenome | isolation source: surface marine sediment (1.8m) | place: French Polynesia: Moorea | collected 2018-08 | reverse complement strand
CATCATTCCCAGGCTCCCCAGTGACATCTTCATTTCCAGGCTCCCCAGTGACATCATCATTCCCAGGCTCCCCAGTGATGTCATCATTCCCAGACTCCCCAGTGACGTCATCATTCCCAGGCTCCCCAGTGACATCATCATTCCCAGGCTCCCCAGTGACATCATCATTCCAAGCCTGCCCAGTGACATCATCATTCCCAGCTTCCCCCGCCTGTGACCACACCCTTGTGGATGATCCTGCCTACTGATACACACACAGGGGTGGATCCAGAAACCCTGCCCCTCCCCCTCATCGGTACCCCCGAGCTCCACGCCGCCTCACAAGGCAGATCGGGCGACCTTCCTGTCATCAAGAGGCTGATTCAACATCTTCGTCTTTTGGCCTTCAGGGGGCGACAGGAGTGTGCAGCACACACCAAATATCTCACCCCAACCCGAATGTCGTGAGGTGCCTGTTTCAGACGAGTTGCCCCTCGACCTTGGAGGAACCTTGTCAGAACCAGAGCCGTTTCACCAAGAGCGGGACGAGATAGAACTGGGGTGCCCTCTCCCTCTCCCCCGATCCAGGTACCCCTTAATTCGTCACATAATGAGCTAATTTTCGGGGACACACCATTGCTGCTGTCAAAGGCCCCGCCAGGGGAAGCACCAGTCAGGATCAGGTCCACCAGGGGAGCCCTGGTCCTACAGGAAGGGGTGTATCATCCCCTCCTCCATTCCTATCAGAATCCTCTCTTATCCTCTCTGTCTCTCTCTTTTTCTCTCTCTCTCTCTTCTCTCTCAGGGTCCACGAGGGTTCGACCTGGAGCCAGGAGTGCATGAGGAAAACCTCCAAACCACCCCTGTGTCCCCCCACAAGGAGACCCATCTAAGGACCCAGTTTTATCCCTTCCTCCCAACCCAGTCACGGATCACTCTGACTCAAATCGAGAGTTGATGCTACTCCAGACAGACACTGAGGATTTTTGTGGCGTAACTGGACGAAGCCGTGTGTGGCGAACCATAAATAGATCGTAGTCCACAACCGTAATTCATCCTGTCGTGTAGTGATCGGAAATAAACGTCGATGACACCCATCGATTTATTGATTTTATTGGAAGATTGATGCGCGGCGAGGACGCTTCGATTATTGAGTTAATTATCGCGTCATCGATTCATCGATCAGGGGCCGATGGCCCGTCATAGCGCTGCCGAAGGGAAGGGCTGAAGATGGACGCGTTGGCCACCAGAGGGCGGGTCAGAAGAAGTTTTCGGGGGGGGGGGGGTGACTCAAGGAAGGGGTCACAATTATCAAGGGTGAATTTGGAAACCACGTGTGAAATGGTCACTGCGGACTTTTGCACGCCGTTTTGACCTTGCAACGCCAACGTCAAGGTCGAATGGTGTTTTGTGATTGGCCAGTGTTATGGAAACGGAGCCCGTTGTGACGTTGGCGCGACGTGCGGCTCAAACGTTGTGCGTGTTTTTCTTCTTACGCTCTGGGCCTTTCTTTTCTTTTGTACTTTGTTGTTCCTAACCTCAGACTCCAAGTCAAGTTATTTGTGGAGGCGTATTATTGAAGACTGATAGACTGAGACTGAGGCTAAATATAGGATTCATGTACGAGAGTCTTTTGAACCTCTATTGTTGGAAGACAACACTGAAGCCACAACAGCACAGAATGTTTGTTGCTTTGATGTTCCCAGACGGAGCCCAAAGCCTGACAGCAGGTTCTGAGCCCCTTGGCCCCCTGGACCCGATTGAGTGAATTGAGAAGGTGGTGGACCTGCGTAAATTTCCAGTGTGTGTGTGTGTGTGTGTGTGTGTTGGTGACTTCATGCAGAGCTGCGGTAGCGGCAGCGGAATGAGGTCACCGTTGAGTGCAATGTCCGCACATTTCTTGCGTCAAGAATCTGTTTCCTTCGATTATCTGCAGAAGCAGCCTGTGTGACATTGGGCGACATGTTAAATTTTGCAGCACACAACAAAGGCCAAGCAAAATTTGTTGCGGCAGAAAATCTATATGAAAACAGCTTCACTGTGTCACTACGAGGTATCTTCAATGGTGTTATTGGTAGGATTGTAATTGCATGTGATGGTGAACCTCACTGTCTGCCCCTATGCGGGATGAATTTCCTCCTGGCCCCCACCTGGCCCGTCAGCTGTGGACCCCACCAAAGCAGCCGACCAGAGAATCCCGGAGATGTTCGCAAAACTTGAATCAAAAACCACAAATTTTGAGGGACATTTCCAAAATAGTTTCACAGCGCAAACCGACAGGGACCAAATACCAGATCAACCACTGGATCTGTGCTTGTTCATTCGGGGAAAAAACACACAATGGACACATTGTTGTCACAAAACTACCCTCAAAACAAGAGCATCTGGAACAGCAACAATATAATGAAATATGAAGAGTGCAAAATCTCATTTTGTCGTGACTACGTGACTACGTCAGTCATAGGCAAAGCGCAGCATCTTTTGGTCACACACACACACACATACACACACACATTCATTCCAATGTTGAGACACAATTCTCCAGGTTTTGTTGTGTTTTTCTCGGGGGTTACACTTTCAGAGAAAATTGTCACATTACACGGGTGGCAGCCTTACAGAGGTCAGTTCCATTCATTTGCTCCCTGGACACAGAGACAGGAAACTCAATATTGGTTTTCCCACGCCACAGCCCATGCAGGGTCATGAGAAGAGCAGCACCCAAGACACAATGTTTCAACCCTTTGTTGTTTGCCCTCCGACGAGTGAACGTGCTACAAGCGCCCGTACATGCAACACCCTCAAATGTCAGTGAAAAACCGCAAAACAATCCCAATGCTTTCCACCCTAATCAAGTGAAACAATTTGATGGAAATTTGTAAAAATAGCAACAACGGATCAAGATGAAGAAATTCTCTCAGGAAAGATAGATAGGTGGACAGATAACCCCTCAAATAGAGTGGTGGACCTGGCCAACCAGAGTGGAGGACCCGACCAGTTAGTTCGCGTTCCGATGCACAATTCTACCTGTGGGGTGCAGCACTGCTTTGCATTTATTGTCCTTATCACAACAGTATTGTTTCACAGAGCAAACATATGGAAAATTTCGAACACCTCACAAAGGTTGGTCAAGAACGACCGGTGTGGCGGATTTGGCTGATTTGTTTTTCCCAGCAGACCTGGCCTCACCCCCCATCCACACCGCCAGTGCAAGCGCACCCACTTTTGCAACATTCCACACATGAATGGGGTTGAAACCCATTTGCAATTACAGTGACATGCTGAACTAAGTGTGAACTCAGCTGCTCACCACCCATTTACTTTGCCTTTTGCGTGTGTGATACCTATTTTTGGAACGTTATGACGCTTGGTGTGGACTGAGGGTCACTGGTTCACAAGCTGCTGGAGCACGCACGGCAGCTTGAGAGTTACCCTCACGACGGACGATCCTTTTCAAACGCTCAGTCCATACAAAACATACTCTTTCAAGGCCTTCGGTAGAGGGAGCTGCGGCACGCGCACGAACAGGTTCACGTCGCTCGCTGTCACCATGGCGACGCGGATGGCGTGGCGACTCTGCGCCTGGAGGCTCCGCGGTGTCGCCACCTGCTCCTCATAGGTGGGTATGACGCCCTGCAGCGCCGCCCTGGTGTCCCCGCCCTCCGCCATGAGCAGTTGGACCGGCTGACCGGCGACGTGGGCGAGGGTCAAGAGGTGGACGCTGCGTCGGAGGCTGTGACGTCCACCCAGCGTCACGACGTAGCTGACGTCAACGCGGGCGCCGTGACGCAACACGAGTCTCAGGTTGGCGACGCTTCCGGTGAGAAGGGCCTCGCTGATGAGAGTGTGCGGCGGGAGACAACGCCCCCTGGTGGAAACTGTCTGATTCACGTCGGCGCCGCGGGCGAGGAGTGGCGCCACTGATACCCCGGAGCGCAGGGCGGCTCGCAGTGGCGTCACGCCGCGCGCGTTGGCAGCGTTCACATCGGCTCCCACTGCCAACAGCTGCTTCATCACGACCTCGATGCGCTCCACGGGCGGGTGGGTCAGGTCGGTGTCCCAGAAAGGGTCCTCTGTCTCCTCGGGAGGGAGGAGAGTCAACAGCAGAGGCGTGCTCCCGTGCATGTCTGGCTTGTTCACATCAGCTCCTGCCAACACCAGCCCGTGGAAACGAACCAACATCTCCAGATTCGGGTACACCTGCTTCAGGTACATGTCAATAGTGAGCATGATTGGTGTCAAGCCAAAACGATTGGCTTGGTTCACATTGGCTCCGGCTGCGATCAGCTTCTGCTGCATGTTCTCTGGTTTGACACACACAGTGCACAGAAGAGGGGTCCAGCGACCCCCGTCCCCGAGAGCGTTCACATCAGCTCCTTTCTCAATGAGAATCCTCGTGATCGTCTCAAACTCTGACACAGCATCCGGGCAGTTGCGGGACACGGCATGTGGCAAGTGCGTTGTCAGGTAGCGACACCTATGCAGAGCCTTCAGGAGCAGCTGGTTGTCCCCGCCGTTCACATCGGCTCCTAGTTCCAGCAGCGCCTCCAGGCACGCCGGGTCCCCGGCCTTGACCCCCAGCATCAGGGCACGCGCGTCCGCTGTGAACGTCGTCGGAACGAGACGCGATGACGTCAGCAGTTCCAACAGACACTCGACCCTGTTGACCTCGAACTGGTAGAGGAGCTTCAGCTGTGACGCCAGCTGCGTGGACACCGCCGGCACAACGGCGCCATGGCCCTGCTGCAGCGCCGCCACCCCGACGCCGGTGCCCAGCTGCAGCGCCGCCATGCCGTCCGACAACTTCTCCAGACACGTGGCGTCCCCGCTCTCCGCCTGCGAGACCACACCGGAAGTGTCCCTCCCGAGCGATGCGCGCGCACCCACGCCGGCGTCGTCGAGCAGCCGCGCGCAGCTCTCCACGCGCCTGCGCAGAGCGTCGCGTACGGCGACGTGCAGCCGCTCCAGCCTCTGCGTCGGTTTCCGTGGCAACGCCTCCGTCTCCGTCGGTGACTCCATCTTCCGTCTGAAACACAGCGGAATTGAAGGTCATTCGGGTCAATCCAAGTACCCAAGTCTCCCAAAATATTTCCGTCGACGTCCCCCTGCATGAAATGTTTCTCTTTTCTATGTTTCAATTTCGAAATTGAAAATGGAAAGTTTGAACATACGAAATTCCGGCGGTTCGATTGACTTTGGATCGACCCGAGGAAGCGATTGGCCACGTGCTTCAGCGCCACGTGCTTTTGCCATGGCGACAGGGTTGAACCTCTTTTATCACCCAAGTCCCTTGTCTTCTACTCTTGAATCACCAGAGACAATTTCTCGTGAGTCTTCTTTTCACGTGAGCTCGATCCCTCTGTCTCGTCAAAGGGTGGACGCGGGGAGCTTGATTTCTCACCTGGGGGTTTTGGGCTCAAAATCCTGCTGGCCCCACTCAGAGTTGTGCGTGAAACAACAATCACATTTGCCCATAACAAATTTGGTGTCCCTCTCGGAAAGATGAACTTTTCTCTTCTTTTCTTTTCATATTTTTTTTCCAAACGAGGAAATCTTTGGAACTGAAACGTACCTGACTGGGGGACCAACTCGGTGATTGTTGCTCGTTCCGTTGTTTCCTTTCCTTTGTTTGACAGAAGCGTGGCGGCCACGTGCTCGTGTTTTGTGTTCGGACAAGACACTTTCAAACAATCTTTTCTGCCCTTCAAACCCAAAACAAGTTTGGTTTGTGTGTTGCGCAACAAATGTTTGTGTCAGTGAGCGAGAATTGAAAAAAAGAACAAAGCACAGAAGTGCGGTCACTGTTTACGGATGCTTTACAGCGGTTACGTCACGTGACTTGCGTTGTTGATGCTTTCTCACCTGTTACAAAATCTCGCGGATCCAGGTGGGGCATTTCTGGCTGGAACCCCTGACCTCGAAAAAAGAAAGAAATTTTGACCCAGAGCCACAAAAAGCTCAATGCACGAACAAAAAGTTTCAGACTTCTACGTCCTATTTTTTCTTGATGTATTTGTTCAAGTTTGTTTTGCGTTCAATGCCATTTCGTGGTCACAAGTTCGGCAATTTTGGCAATTGTTCCTGAGCGGGGTGGGGGGGGGGAACAGCAACGCCAAATTGACTGTGAATAATTTCACAGAGGAACAGGAGTGTGCAATTTTTCCAGTTGACAAATTTGTTCTGTCCACAAGTGCCAAGAAAAAAATCGCTTGGCTGAAAGTGAATAAAAATATTCTTCGGAAGAATTTGACATTGTTCTTGTTATAATTTTGATTTTCTTGGTATCAGAGATTTTCTCCGCTTGTGTTTGGCCTGAACTGTCTGTCCAATTTTCATTTTGAGGTGAACCTTCACTGAACGTATTCTTTGAGCTCCTTTCCTGGTTGACATTTTTGTCGATGTTTCTTTCATCAACGTGACAACTTCAGAGTTATTACCATTTTCTTCAGGAGGTCGGAGCCGCAAACCTGTGTGAAATTTTTCTGAGTTGATTTGCCTTCAACAAGAAAAGTTTCCAGGCAGTGGTGATGGCTGAATGACCGCTTAATAATTTTTTTTTTTTTTTTTTTAGTTTTACGTATGAGCAGAAGACGCGACGTCGCCCTTGTCGCGCAGCTGGTTCCCGCGCGTCACGTGACTCGCCCAGAATCCTCCACGGCGCCAAAACCCAAACGCGCAAAACCACAAGCTGTCAACAAAACAAAAATTTCTGTCGTTTGACATCAAAACTGAGGTAAGAAATCATTGAAAGATGGAGAGGTGATGTCAAAGAAAAAATTGAAATGGGTTTTGTCTGGTTTCAGAAGTCAAAAACGGCCGTTTCGTCCTGAAACGTTGCTGCGTCTCAAAAAAGATGGCTGCCACGTGTCCAGATTGTTTTGACATTTTGGTTCATTTTGGCCGAGAAAGTCATTGGCGAGTTTTTCCTCGCTATGTCTACGACTCTTGAACCTCTGGTGAGTTGTGGACATTGAGTCTGGGCGATGCCCCTCCCCCCTTCCTCCGCGGATGATCAACTCAAGATCTGGTCGACTGCAAATTTTTGTGCTTGAGAGAACAACCTTTGTCAACTTTTTGGAAGGAAGTTAAGGAAGGACAGGAAAGCGCAGATGGGTGTCACTGCACAATGTTCAGATGTGGATCTTCTGAACTCCAAATCTAAGTCTGGATCAAGAATCCAAGGATTCTTCCGTCTGGCCAGATCTGGATCTAGAGTCTACTCCAGATCAAGATCTACGGTCAGGACGGACCCACCCCTCACACCCGAATCGTTGTCACACCAGTAGATCTGGATTGGGATTTGGTTTGTGCTATTCGCATCGAGTTTCGGATTTTCAAAATTTGGGACCACTCTCTCATCGGGTTTTACCACTGTTGGCAAATCCAGGGGCGTATTTGATTGCACCACAAATTTCGGGTCGAGTTTGCACCCACCCGAAACTGACTGAACCATCAAAAGTGAGCCTCCACTGTTTGAAGTGGAAATTTGCGGTCTGTTTCACAAGATCTGTTCGATTGCTTGCACACCAACTGCAAATTTGCGGTTGTTTGCGGTGCAATCGAATACGCCCCTGGTTCTGCTTCAACATTCCCCATGAAAGTTTGGGACGGATTCAGCACAATCTCATGTCTAGCAGGTGGTCAAGCAGAGAAGACAGTCCTGCGAAGGCTGTGAAGGAGAAACTGGTATATTATCAGCCGCGGTAGCGAGCTGATATTGGTTTGCCCCTGTATCTGTCTCCGTGCGTCCCCCCCGGCTCACAGAAAATGTTCAACCTGGACATTGTCCAACTTGGACATTGTCTGTGTTATCTCCTGCGCCCCCCCCCCCACACAAAAAATTATTCAACTCGAGACATTTGCTGACTAGGGCATTGGCAGATTGGGACAAGTGCTGTCCTGCCGACGTACGCTGTCCGCAGCTGATTCTCGACTTGAAAGTCTAGTTTGTCAAGGGACATGGCAGGTTGACACCAAGAGAAGTGGCTGACAATACGAGGGTTTATCAAGTCAAAGTATCAATGATCATGTCTTGCCCACTCGCCATGAAGCGTTCAGCTTGTGCACTTCTTTTGTTGCACACAAAGAACGTGCTCATCGGTGTCCAATTGCTGATCTGCGCAAACTTCAGTGAAGTTCACAAATTTATCTTTTTGCAGACTTGGAAGGAATATTTCGAGTGGACCGTGTCCTTCAGTGAAACGTCGTTTCTTCTCTGCAACAGGACCAAAGATGGAAAAGTTTGCAGAGTTGTACGTGGAGAGCGGAGCTGATGTGAACTGGGCGAACACACACGGGGTGACGCCACTCATGTGCGCCGCTGCGGCTGGCAACGTCAAGTCCTTGTGCACTTTGATCCGGGCTGGAGCCGACGTCAACAAAGTGGACTGTGATGGCTGGTCCGCTCTGATGTTCGCTGCCTGTACTGGGCAGGACGCGTGTGTGCAGAAGCTGAGGGCATCGAAAGCAGATGTGAACGTCGCAGATGATGAAGGAAACACAGCTTCGGTTCTGATAAGGAACTACGGACACAACAGCTGTCAACGAAGTCCACTCGTGTTGGCTGTCAAACGGAACGACACCAGAGTTGTGCAGAAGATTATCCAGGCTGGGCTGGATATCAATGCTGTTGATGATCAAGGACAGACGGTGTTGTGTCTGGCAGCGCGCAATGGCTGGGAGTCGTCAGTGGAAATGTTGGTGGAGGCTGGAGCTGACCTGGAGCGAAGCGGGCCCGATCACGTGACACCTCTGCTGGCAGCCGTCAATGAATCTCGAGCAGCAGTGGCGTTCAAACTGATCGCTGCCGGGGCGAACGTCAACAAGCCCACGCTCCCAGACGGAAACACCGCGTTGTTGCTGGCACTGACGCATTGCCCCCGAGTTGCGTTGAGGCTTATCGAAGCTGGAGCGAATGTTAACGTCTCGAACAAGGATGGACAGACTCCCTTGTTGCAGGCAGTGGTGACTGGACGTGAGAAAGCTGTGGAGAGATTGATCCAAGCAGGAGCCGACGTCAACAAACAGGACACCAAGGGCAACAGTCCGCTGTTGTTGGCGCTTTTCCTTGTGGCCAATGCACCACTGCAATACGACCAAGTCAGGAAAAGGTTGGAAAAATTGGGCCGTCCCTCATTTGAGAACTTGGACACTGTCGCAAGAAGTTTGCTGTCTGAGAGTGGGAAGAACATCGTGAGATTGCTGGTTGAAGCTGGGGCTGATCTGTACCAAGCCAACCAGAACAAGGGCACTCCATTACAGCTTGTAGTGTTGGCCAACAGTTGCGAGAGCCTCGATGTATTGGTGGAAGCCGGCATAAACCTGAACCAGGATAGTGGAAAGATGACGCCGTTGGAGCTGGCACTGTGGTGCAGACATGTGGAAGTCGCAGAGAAGCTGGTCACATCAGGAGCCGATGTGAACAAATCACTCTCTGGATATCCGCCGTTGCACAGAGCTGTGCTGATTGAGGACGAAAGCCTGGTTGAAAAGTTTGTCAGTGCAGGAGCTGATGTCAACAAGGAAAACAAAGATGGATTTACTCCTTTGTTCTTTGCAGTCAGGAATGCAAGTGTTGTTTCTGGTATCAGTGTGAAACTGGTGTTGGCAGGAGCGAATGTGAATCACGAGCCTCATGATGGCTATTTTGTGGTCACACCGTTGGGACTCCTGGATGACAATGATGTTTCACTGGAACCCTTTCTCGAAGCGGGAGTGGATGTGAATCAGTTTCAGAAATTTTTCGGGTGGGTCTCGAAAAATAACATGAAAACGTTGCTCAGGTACGGGATAAAGGTGGATGAGGAAGAGTTTGAGGATTTTAGCGACCTCATTCTTGATTTTCCTCAAGAACGTGCCGTTTTGCACGCTGCTGGTGTCCAGGTGGAGGATGACGATCTTGAAGAGGAGGACAACCAGGACAGTCTCTTCAGCATCTGCAGGCGTGCCGTCAGGCGTCACATGATGAGCGTCAGCAAAGTCAACCTGTTCGTGCGAGTCCCCGGGCTCGGGCTGCCCAAAGTGCTCCAGGATTTTCTCCTGTTCGGACAGTCCGTGGAAGAGGATTCGGAGTGACTTTTGACTGCCCAAGGATCACGCCAACTTTGTTATCAGCCGCGGTAGCGAGCTGATAATTGGTTTGCCCTGGTATCAGTGTCCGTGTGTCTGTCTTGGTCTGTCCGAGTTGGACATTGTCCCTGTTACCCCCCCCCCTGCACACAGAAAAATTTCAACTTGGATATTGTCTGACTCATTGTCCGTG
>JAAUXT010047557.1_pt1 | contig 10238 bp, 11 predicted proteins | sample 7278171 | NCBI WGS metagenome assembly JAAUXT01 (sample SAMN14350112, study PRJNA611818) | marine sediment metagenome | isolation source: surface marine sediment (1.8m) | place: French Polynesia: Moorea | collected 2018-08 | reverse complement strand
GGTGTTTTTGGTCACAACAAGCGTTAATAAAATACCGCATATCATACTTACCGTAGAAAAAATATCATGTTCAAAGAAATTATCCAGCCACATCGTCAAGATCATTATGCCCGCCAAAACACCGCCAAAATAGAGCAGACGTTTTCTGTTGGTGATTAGATACAGCATACATATGACGGTGGCTGTCATAAAGACATCGATCAGGTTGCTGACAGCCACGAAAGACTCCAGAATCGGCCCGACAATCAGCAGAGACAGGATGAGAACCGTCAGGATTAAAAATCGTTCGCTAGATTGCATTACCTGGTGTAGTGATTTCAACTAAAGTGTCCTTTGTGTGTATTCTGGTCGATTGATAACTGTTTCGACTCTCATTGCTGCTCAGTTTCGAGTCTGTTCCGGGCATGTTCCACCGCGGCATCACAGGGATTGGCCTCACCGGTGCCGCGGTCACTAAAGGCAAAGACCAGGAAAGCAGGATTGACCAGGCCTGCCAAAATGCCCGAACCGGCCACCTGACGTCTCCGGGGGAGCCGGGTGACCGATACTTCCGGTTCGGTCAGGGTGCCTTGAATTCGCACTGGATTGGCCAGACTGACGAGACTGGCCCGCTTGGGTCTGGGGGCCATGATGATATCCAGTTCTTCATTTTCAAGATTCAGTATACCGCCGGCGGCGATGGTAATGCGCTGGGTATCGAGCAAAAATTCTTCTATCGCTGCCTGGCCTTCCCCCACCTCGATGCGGGCAACGAGACAGTTTGTTTCAGTTACATCCTCACTTTCCCATTGGTTGGATAACATCGTGGGGACCAGGTCGGCCGCCCACAGATCGATCTTTCGGCCCGAAATTCGGCCGGGACCGCCGATGACGCTGATGCGGCCTGCGACATTTCCAAGAATGTTGTAACGTGTGGTGCCGCTGCCGGCAAGATCGACCAGCAGGTCGACGTTGCCTTCAACCAGGTCGGTAACTTCCAGGTTGCTCAGCAGAAATCCCAAATCAATATCGTTAGCCTTTATGTGTAACCTGGACAACGGCGGATCCGAAGCGGCATCAACGTCAAACTCACCGTTGAACTGGGCGCCCTTAGACCCTGTAGCGCTGTAAGAAGATGTGAGCTGACCGTTTCTCAGGTGAAATTTAGAGATGATTTCACCGAGACCGCCCAATTTGCCGCGCACTTGTTTGGCGTTTAATTCTATGTCCACATCCACCGCGAAAAAGGCATCAACCGGGATGGTGTAATCGGGAATGACGCGGGATTTATTTTCGGCTGCCGGCGTCTCACTGTCCACATCCAGCAGTTGCAGGTCATCCATATGTATTTGGGTTGCGGTTATGAGACCCTTGACTATGGGGCGCGGTGTTTGTTGAACAATGGTAAGATTGGCCTTAAGATCACTTTTGCCGACCCGCAGATCTTCCTCATATGTGAAACGGTTGCCATTAGCCGTGAAGCGCCCCCGGGTATCGAACTCGCCCCGCAGCGGCACCAAAAAATTGGCTAAAGGGTCAATAACCTGTATGTCGGTGCCTGACATTTCGTACGCCAATTCAAACACTTTATTTTCAAATGGCCTGTTAATGCTTCCTTCGGCCTGTAACTGCAAGTCTTCTCTGTGAAACTTCACCCGCAACGGCAGGGGGGAGCCGGCTTTGCGAATTTGGGTCAAATTTGCGGTGCTGAATTCGGCATTAAAAGGCACATCCTGCAGTGTTCCTTTGATATCACCCTTTAGTGGCAGATCTTTATCAGCCCCAATCGCTGCACTTTCGATCTCGAAATCGTAGATCCGGTCGCCAACATCAAGTGTGTAGGTCAAGTTGGCCGGCTTAATTTGTACACTGAAGGACGGTTGTGCCAGCAATGCGCGCAGCGTATTCCCGCGACTGCTGCCATCAAAGGTGACTGTCTCCGCCGTCCCGGCAACGATATCCGGCATTTTTAGCTGTTTAAGTGTTTGGCCCACATCCATTTTAGCGGCCTTGGCCTTAAGCGAGACAGTGGCAACGTTATTACGCCGGCGCAGCTGCATTTGACCTTTTACGGGGTGGCCCGCCGCTTTTGTGCGAAACGTGACACCCAGGTTACCGTTTTCCAGTGTCACGGTAGATTTAACGTCTGTAACGGGAATAGGGCTGTCCACTATATCCTTTACCGAAAGGTCAAGCTTGGCGTCAAAGGCTTTTAAACTCTCAAACTTTATAAGGCGATCCAACAGCCCCTTCGACTTGCTTTTCGCCGCTGTTTTGGATGAGGCGTTAAACGCGCTGAGGGTGAGGCGCTTGGCAGACAACTTGCCGCTCAGAGCCGGTCGGGGTGCTTTGTCTTCCCAGCGGGCACTTCCGGTAATTCGGTTTTTTCTAGCCTGAATCTGCAGGTTATTGATTTGGTGCCCAGTACCGTCGCTGTTGATGTCAGCCCGTAGATCGAATTTACCGATGGCTGGAAGAGAAGTACCGAACAACGGGCTCAGACTCTCAAAGCGATTGCCAGAGATACGCGTAGCAAGCTGTAAGACGTTGCCGCCTTCGCTGGTCCCGATAGCGCCTTCGCCCTTAATGGTCGCCCCGGAGGCAGCGGCTTCAAATTTTAGGGGCCAGGTCTTGTTGGCGGTCTTAGCGGTTGCTGTGGGGCCGCCTGTCATGGACAGCGTTAAGGGGACTTTGTCAAGCTTGGCGTCCAGTGATGCCGTTAGGGATCCTTTTTTGTTAGCGGTTATGCTGCCCTGTGCAACGCTTAGCGTCTGCCAGGGCCCAACTTTTTCAATGGTGCCTTTGAGTTTGCTGAAGGTGAAATGATCTTCTTGAAATTGAGTGCGAAATGAAAGCTGATAGGGACCGGTTTGCGGCAATCCCGCGTCGAGGAATTTTGCCAGGGCCTCCAGATTTTTGCCCTGCAATCGGGCATCAAACTCTAAACGTTCCTTGATATTGGTCGGGATCAATTCTCCTTTGATGGTCAATTTTGTATCCACCACGTCTAGTTGTGCCGCTATCGGCCAGGGGGCTGTATGCGAGATACCCTTAAGAGATTGCGAAGAGTTGATCTTAAGCGCAAACGGTGTTTCTCCAAACTGCCCCTGCACGGAAACCTGAAGCGGATCGTCCTGTCCGCCGGAGGCTTCTCCACTAAGGATATTGAGTGCGGGTGTTTCCGCAGGCCCCTGGAGTCGGGCGGTGATGTCGGTCACGCGGAAGGAACCCGGATATTTATTGACGTTGGCCGATAAATCAAAAGGGCCGGTGGTTGGAAAAGTCTCGCCAAATAGTGTTTCAAGAGAATCCGCCTGGCTGCCACTGATCTTGATGTGGTAGTCGCCCCGTTGCCATTTGAATGCCTGCTCCATTTGCCCGGCAAGTGCCAGTGACATATCGGGCCCTTGGATGTCCAAATGAATGGACCACGGGTTTTCAGGCGTCGATAACTCTGCAGCACCATCAGCGGCCAGCAGGAGGGTAAATGTCATGTCTTTGGTTGAGCCCTTAGCCTCAATTCGTTCCGGCTCTCCGGGAATGTTCCAGAGCCGGGCGTGATTGATCCCAAAGCGCATGCTGTGTCCGTCAGCGGTTTTATAATCGATGACGCTGTCATTGACCTGGAAGCGTTCAACCGCCGGGAATAGCCTGGGTGCGTCGCTTTGGTCGCGATCTCCAAAAGTGTAATTATTGACACCGTCAGGGCCTTTCTCGATGATCAGATTCGCACCGTTAAATACAACATCCAGAACTTCCAATTTGCCGAAAAACAGTGGTATAAGGGCCACTTGGACAGCGACTTTTTCAGCCGTAGCAAAATACGGGCTCGTGGCCCAATCCGGGTTGGCGATGGATATATCCTCGACGATTATTCGCGGTTGCAGGGAGCGTTCCAAATCAATGGGGCCGGCTATCTTAAATTTCCGGCCGAAGGCTTCGCTGGCTCTGGTCTCAATTTGATTGCGAAAAACAGAAGGATCCACGAACATCAGAGTCGCAACGGTCGCAACGGCCGCCAGCACCAGCCCAATAATCACAATTAAAACGATTTTGTTTATGCGCATGTTTCGTGTTTTGTTCTAAAACGATGTCATATGGCTGAGATTTTTTATCAAAAATGATGCCTACTGCCCCGGGCTAAATAGAAAAATTCCAGGAGTTTTCAATCTGGCACGATCGATAACGTCAAATACACCCAGGCCAAAGTTTAATCCGGCCACATAAAAAGTACTCGCCAAGCCGTATACATTACGTGTTTCACCGGGAGTGTCGTATGCGGCAACGACTTGTAAAGATTTAGGGTTGCGAATATTGATAAGCTGAAGACCACCGGAACCGTCAGCGACCAGAAGCAGGTCATACAGCGGGTAGACACCCTGGGCCTCACCGGGTGTCACCAGCGACCCGGTCACACGCGGCTGTTTCGGGTTGCTGATATTGATCGTATAAATACCACCGAGCAAATCAGCTACAAAGGCATTTTCTTCCAAGATAATAGCCGAGCGCGCATCTCGCGGTGCATTGACAGATGCCGCCAATATCGGCTGAGAAGGTCTTTTGATGTTAATAATCTGAAGACCGCCCCTGCCGGCTGCCACATACGCATGGTCGCCGGCAACAAAAACGCTGTGAGCCTTGCCCGGAAGAGACAAAGATGCTTCTATTCTCGGGTGTGCGGCATCGCGTATGTTGATCACCTGAAGACCGGCCTGGGCATCCGCCACGCAGGCGTAATCGCCAAACACATAAACATTGCGCGCATCACCGGGTGTCGCAATCGAACCAGTAATCCTGGGGCTATCCGGTTTGCGAATATCTATAATTTGAAGACCGGCAGAACCGGCGGCTACATAAGCAAAGCTGCTGATGGCAAAAACGCCCTTGGCTTCTCCGGGCGTATCCACCGCGGCAACCTGGATAGGCTGATTAGCGCGGATATCGACTACGTGAAGCCCGTGCGTCCCCCCCGCAACATAGGCATGCTGACCCAACACAAAGACATCTGATCCCGTCAGCTTTTCGGCGCCGGCACCGGTTGAGACCAGAACAAGGCTTATCAAGATGGCTACGCGCACCAAAGGTAAAGAACGACGTTGTATCATATGACCTCCCAACTTCAATGCGACATTATCTCCGAATATTGTCGTGGCAGCTGCTGAAAACAGTGACTTATTGCATCCGTATTTATTTCTGGCGGTCTAACGATCATAAGTTCTATATTCTATGAACGAATACGGGTGAAATCAATACTTCTTCCAAGATGAATCCACTCAAATAACGCCGGGCTGTTGGCGGCAACCCATTAAATGACACTTCAATTTACGGCGCAATAGCCGATCGGACGGTTTGCGGCTGAATCTGAAAAGATGAGATGGGCAGCTGCAATCTGAAGCGCCGAAACCGATAATTGGAACTGAGGCACCTTTAAAACCATTGAAGGCGCCTGCCCATCGGTGTTCATGTCTTTCAGGGTGATACGAATAGCATACTTCTTTTAGTTTTAAAATCGGTCGTAAATAATCCATGTGCCAGTGCGGACGGTGCGACATGCGGATATGGTGGGCAATGCGCGCTTTGAGACCGCCGGGACCGAAGGCGCTGCCGACGTACACATAGCTGCCGGGTTTGATATTAAATCGGCCGAGCTTGCCGACCTCAACCTGTTGATCGGAATCACAAGTCATGATCAACGCATATGTACCGGGCTGAGCTTTCATAGAAATAGTGTAAATTTTTACCACAGAGAGCACAGAGCTCACAGAGATAAATTAAAACTGTTAAGCGTTAGATTGAAAGTTTTTGATTTCTCCGTGGGCTCCGCGAGCTCTGTGGTAATTATTTTTCAAAAGAAACTTCCGTTAATTTTCCGTATAACCGCTCGGTATTTTCAGTTACAGCCGTCACAACCTCTTCTTCAGAGACGTCCTTAATCTCCGCGATGGCTTTGACTGCTTGCCAGACATTTGCCGGTTCATTGCGTTCCTGCGGGGTGGGGCCCAGAACCGGGCTGTCGGTTTCTATCAGCAGACAGGAAAGGGGCAGGCGTTTAACCAGTTTTTGCTTCTGGCGGGAGCGGACCACCGATGGTGGCACTGAAAAATAGTAACCGGCTTCAACCGCCGGTAAAGCGGCAGCGGCTTTGCCGTCAAAGGCATGCATTTGTACCAGGGCGGCATTGTTTTCCAGCAGCAGCGCAATCGCATGACGGCCGGCAGATCGGGAGTGTATGTTCAACGGCAGATTTAGCTCTTTTGAACAATCGATAAATATTTTTAGAATTTCGCGTTGCAGCTCTTTTTGGGGATCATCTTTTATGACCCAGTAATCGAGCCCCACTTCTCCGATGGCCACCAACCGGGATTGATGATGGCGCAGAAAACCTGCCAATAGATGAGCTTGTTCTAAATCCAGGTGCGTCGGATATAGCCCGGCAGCCGGTTTGCATATCGGGTATTTGCGGGACAGCTCGATGTTTTTGCGCGCATCGCTAATATTTTCCCCAACAGCAATGATGGCATTGACACCGGCTTTGCCAGCTCTTGTCAAAACCGCCTGCCGGTCGCCATCAAAGCTAGGATCGCATATGTGGGCGTGGGTGTCGGTCAGTCTTGCGTTTGGCATTGTCAGGCCTTTACCCGAACCGATAATGCTTTTTAACGTCTTTACGGATTTTCCAGGTGCAGGACATGCCGGTGGGGAAGGTGACCAGATCCCCTTTGCCGACTTCGACCGGTTCCTGCCCTTCGGGTGTGACGACAACATCGCCTTCCAGGAAGTAGCAGGTCTCAGATTCATCGTAGGACCAGGGAAATTCCGATGATTCCTTGGTCCATATGGGCCAGTCGCTGACACCCAGCTCTTTGAGTTGCTCAGGGCTGGGATTGCGAATCACTTTAATCTTGCTCATGTTATCTCCTTCAAGGTTTGATGGTTGTTTGCATATAGCCGTTTTGCGTTATGACGATACCGCGCTTCAGAAAATCTTTCATAATGGCATCGTAGATGGGCCGGTATTCGGCATTAAAATACAGATCAACGGTTTCCTTATACCAGTGGGTTTTCATCAGGTCATCATAAAATGAATTTTCATCCACAATTTTGCGCATCATCAAAGTATAAATGGATATTTTTTTCAACAGGTCGAGACCCATTTGATCGTGATGGTTCAGAAAGTTATTGAGCCGTCTGCGGGTTCTCGTCAGGGCTTTATGCATATCCGTGAATGCTGGGCCGTGTCCGGGATAAACGATCTGAACGTCGAGAGCCGACAGTTTTTCAAGGGACTCCAGCATTTGAAAGGGCGCTGCACTGCCCTCGATCTGCAGGGTCATAACGGCCATATCGTTTTTCCAGAGGGTATCGGAAGAGATGAGCAGTTTATCGCGGCGGTTATACAGCACGATCCCCTCCGCGGCATGGCCCGGTGTATGCATGACCGTGAATTCATGTGGGCCGACTTGGAGAATGTCCCCGTCGTTCAATTCGATTGTGCAGTCGAAAAAATCGGCTTCCTGATCGAAGTACCCCCACCAGGTGGCCCGATCATTGCGCGTATCAATAAAATGTTTTCCGATTTTATGCAGCGCAATATCACAACCGGATTGATCCTGAATGTGTCGATTGCCGCCGATGTGATCGCAATGGCAGTGGGTGCTGATAATCAACTGCACATCTGCCAGTTTTATGCCCAGCTGTTTGATCAACTTTGCGGTTTGGTCAAAATCGGCAATATAAGCGGTATCAATTAAAACCGGTTTTTCAGACCAATAAGCAAAATGGTTGCCATTGAGGAAACCGCGCTCGATAAAAAACAGGTCTTTTAATATTTCAACAGGCTTCATGTGAACTGAGATACACTTTGTTTATGGGTAACTTAGCGATGGGCTTCCAGGCAGGCGACACCCTCGGGCCCAACAACGGCATTGTGCCGCACACCGGCCGGCAAATTCAGGCGATCCCCGCTGTTCAGGGTGACTTTATCTCCGGCATCGGGCAGACCGAAAGTGATGGAGCCGCGAACCACAAAAATGACCTTGTGATAGGAATGGTCATGGGCACCGTAAACATCCCCGGGGCCGTTGGACCACACATAGGGGTGTAAATCTTCATCCGCCATCAAGCCGCGCAACAAGGCCTCATCCGGTGCTGTTTTTTCCAACCAGCGAATGACTTCAATATTATCTGATTGCATGGTGTCCTTCTCCGCTTTTGTTATTATTTAAAACCAATTATATCGTTTGCATATTCTAATAAAACCTTTGCATTTTTCATCTCAGGTCAAGCTTCGAGCCGCTCTTTGTTGCGGGCCCTCAATTCAGCCGCCGTCTTTTTTCAGAACGATCGGGGTAAATTTTATACAGCGGGTCATCGTAAAAACCCCGGATGCCGTAAATTATTTTTCTGTCAGAATTCCGATCCAGTTCCAGCACCTGCCAGCGATGGTTCTCATACGCCACCACCCACATATGGCCATTGGAGATGCCGGCATATGCATCATAACCGGCCGAAACCAATAACGACAGCAGCAGCAAGGATAAGCTTTTGCAATCTCCTTTGCGGGTCTGAAGGGTCTCTTCGACTGACTGCCATCTGTGGGGATCCATCACATACTGATAGCGGCTGAGGATGTACTGATAGATTCGCTTTACCTTGTGCGGTTCTCTGGAGATAACATCTGTGCGGAGCAGGACATTAATGGCGGCCACCTGCTCGGGTTCGATCAAATTCTGAATGATCGCACTGCCGTATGAGGTGTCGACGATAAATTCATAAGGGGCATAGTCGGTTGAATAATGCTGCTTGATTTGTGACATGTTTTCCTTGACAAAGGCCGCATAGCTTTCCAGCTGCCGTTTTTCTTCCGGGATAATGCTGTTTTCAGGGATCTGTTCGTGCCGGACGGCCGCACAACCCCACAGGATAAGTAAACACAGCAAACTGGTGGTGATAATGTTTGGTTTCATCATTTATCGACGTGGTGACATTTGATCTGATACTATCTCATTTGTATTTGGATATCCTCGATATCGATGCTGACCAGGGTAATAAGGCGCAGCGGCGATCCGTTTTTTCTGCGCGGATACACCCGCCGGCGAGTCGGAAATGGTATGCCGCTTATTTCCTTGTGATCCCAGGAGTAGTGCGCGGCTTTGGCAAAATTTCCAAAAACCAGGGCGGCGTAATCGTGACGTTTGAGCAACCCCTCGGCGTCAAAATAAAAAGTTTGCTGTGGAGAGTGGGTTAAGAGACCCGGTGGGAAGGTAACTTGCAGGCGATTCCAGGTCTCGTTATTTTCCTGCCAGGGGGATAACTTTTGTAAATGAATCCCCGGCCGGCACAGCAAAAAGGGTGTTGTCAGGTAATTCCAGAGGGCATAGCCGGCAAAATGGGTGGCATCTAAATGATCCCACCAGATTTTATGGCGCCAATCTTTGAATGCCTTGCGGGCGCTTTGGCGCTCCTGAATGATTTCACCGTTTTCAGATTCAATACGGACGGTATCTTCGGAAAAGATGCCTTGCATCCCGGACCTGGGGTGTGGCGTAATCCGGACGTACGCCTCGTGGGTACGGATGTGGGCACGATAATCCTTGAAGGCGCCAAATTTAAAGCGCAACGGCAAGGCGACGCCCCCGGTTTTGGCGTGCATGCTGATTGATTCAACCGCAGACCAGAGCTTCATTCCCCCGTGACGCTCGATAATCCGGTTGATGAGATCTTGCCCATTTGGGTTATTAACCATGAGTTATCAGGGATTGGTTGCATCGTCTTGCAAATAAGCGAGACCTTCAAGGAGGCTCAGCCCCATTAAAAGCAGAACCAACAGCCAGAGAAGGAGCTGTCCATTTAAAGACAGCTTTAATGCATCGGAAAGAAGCCAGACAGCCAGGACAAATCCGCCACAGAGGTTGATGGCAATGGCGCCTCCCAGCCCGAGCCCATTAATTCGTCTGGATTTCCCATAACATTCAATTAACAGGGCCAGGCCGATACCGAAAAGTATACTGCCTAAAAGAGTTGGATAAAAGGATGACGCTGCCGGCGGTATGCCCAATGCCTTTACCAGTCCGGTCGGAAACGCCATCAACAGGACTCCCAGAATCAGGTTAATGATGGCGTCCGTTTTGAGCAAAAAGGTGCGTTTCATCCGTTATCCAGGGAAAGTCAGGGTAACCCTTTCTCCCGTATCTTTGGATTTCATTTTGATCTTCAGTTCGATGCTGTCTTCACGAATACCCAATGCCAGAGGGGATTTG
>JAAUXT010089040.1_pt1 | contig 10240 bp, 12 predicted proteins | sample 7278171 | NCBI WGS metagenome assembly JAAUXT01 (sample SAMN14350112, study PRJNA611818) | marine sediment metagenome | isolation source: surface marine sediment (1.8m) | place: French Polynesia: Moorea | collected 2018-08 | reverse complement strand
TTGAGATTGGGGGATTTTCTTTGGTTGTTTGTTTCCAGTGCCCTTTTTGCACTCATTTGGAATGTTTTATTTGTTAAAATATTGTGCAAGTTGAAAAAAGGAAAAATTGTATTGTTGAAGTTGGTGTTCTGTTGTTTTTTGTGTGCTTGTTGCTGGCAGCCCCAATTATTGCTCAGGTGTGTTCCGTTCGATTTGACAAATCACCGAGAGATCTTCGATCTATTTTCTCTAACAGAGACGCAACGCGTGATGCAACAACCAGTGTGGACCAGGCCTGAGGAATCTAAACGCATGGCTGCGGAAATGAACAGCGGAGACATTGAGAGCAATGAAACATTATCCGCCATTGCCTTTTGCCAGGAAGAGAGTGACCATCTGAAAATGCTCAACAAAACAAAAGCTCCAAACTGAAGTGTTTCATTTCCGTGTGTCGCACTCAAACTCAAACACAAAAGCCAGTTTCACACTGGATGCGTTGTGCCTGACGTCACTGCCCAATTCAACACGTGCTGCGTCGTAGCTTTGCAACTAGGCAGCGACGCAACGCACGACGCATCCAGCGTGAACCAGGCCACAGAATTTTACCAATGCAAACGGGCTCACAAAGTGAGCGTTTTTACCGAAACCTGTATCGTGCAGTAGACCGGAGGCCGGCGTGGAGTGCGGCTGCGTCCAACTCCATTTCCTACTGCGTGCGCCGGGGAGGCTTTTATGGGCACTGCGCACGCACACTGCGGGCGAGTAAAAACTCACTGACCTGCAGAAGACAAAACCAACGTCAGAAAAATTATGTTCACCTCAGTGGCATTGCCACGTTGAACAGTTCTTGCAAAAATTTTCATTTGTTTGCGTCCTCAAACTTTGAGTGGAAAAAAACACGAGCACACTGTGAAAAATTTGGGCAGAGCATCAAAACGACGTCAAAAAAGCAAATGTGTAGCGGCAGTTTTTGAGCGGGCAGCACCACGCACAGGCAGGTGTCTTCAGAAGTGAATGATAGAAATCTAAATGGGGCCTCCCACCCCCCGCGCGCACACAACTATCAAATATTTACACGGTTCGATTTGATCAGGTATTAATTAAACTGCGCTGGTAATTGTGGAATGATGTAGTTATTGCTCAGTGTGTGCGTGTGTGCGAGTGAGTTCGCGGCAAAAGGACAGAAATGCGCGTGTGCGGTGACATTTTTGTGTGGACTCCAGGTGAGGTTTTGATGATGCGAGGTGGGTGGTGCTGCAAGCTACTCTGGAGCAGGAACATTAATATTTTGGCCAAACAGTACTTTGTGTGTGTGTGTGTGTGTGTGTGTGAGAGAGAGAGACAGAAAGAGAGAGAGAGAGAGAGAGAGAGAGAGAGAGAGAGAAGCTCCAGATTACTGAAACGGAGTGATATACGGACACCCACAACGAAATTTTCCTTCTGTGTGCGTGTGTGTAAGTGGGGTATGCGTGCCACTATCGATGCATGTTCTGCACAAACATTAATCAAGCATTATGTTCACAAAGGTTCCAGGAAAAACACTCATCTTGAGACTCCTTGCGCGGTGGATGATCTCAAGTCCTCCGAACCCTTCTTGGTCCACTTGTCTATTTTCCCTACCCTCCCGCCCCTCCGACGCCCCTCCCGCGGTACCTTCCATGTACATCTCGGAGAAGCTGATTGATCTTTGGCTCTTGTCTCATGTCAGCGTGTGTACCAGTGGATGCGTCGTGCGTTGCGTCCCTGGATGCGTCCCGCTTTGGAACGTCACGTCAGTTGTGCGCAGCGCGTGACGCATCCATTGTCCCATGCCAAAGCGTCTTTTGGCGTTACACGTGACGCATCAGACGTACCCCAGACCTGAACTGACCCGCATGAGCGTTACGTCAGGTTGGCGTAACTAACACGTGACGCCTCCACCGTATCTCGGCGTGCCCCGCACGCCGGCCACGTCATCGCGTGACGCCCCGCGCCACAGCGTCTCTTGACGTTCAGCGTGACGTCGGCTTCGGGTTGACGTGCTATGTGACGCCTGCACCGTGCTCCCGACGTGCCCCGGATAGCAGCTACGTCAGCTGTGCGCGGCGCGTCGTGCGTGACGCCTTGAATTACAGCGTCTCTTGACATTCAGCATGACGCCAGCGTCGAGTTGACGTCCGTGCTACGTGACGCCACCATCGTGCCCCGCCCCGCGCTGCCGTCGCCGTCGCCGCCGCAGCGTCGCTTTGACGCGACACGCGCCTCTCCTCCTCAGTCAACACCCCGATCTCAGCACCACGTGTTTGTCTGCACCGCGACTCCTCCAGAAGAATCGACTTCATCTCTCCCCACAACGTGAACTCTGTTTGTCTTTCTCATTGACTTCGCCCCACAGTCGCACGCCCCTCGATCCAGGGGCGGGTTCAGGAGAGGGTGAAGGGGTCGACTCCCATCCCCCTGAGGGCCCAGAGACAAATCAGAGAAAATGACAAAACGTAACAGAAAAACGTTTTGTTCGTGCAGCGCCACCTTGTGTGGGGTATCAGTACTTGGTGGTGAGAGCCCAGGCCTCCAGACCTCCCTGGCTCCCCATCCTTTCAGTGGGTCCAGGACTTGCAACTTTGAATGAGAGATCTCTGCTTTGTGTGAAAATATTGGTGCAAACTTTGGGGTTGGGTGGCGTTCAAACTGCAGTTCTTGGGATGAGGCGGCGGCGTGCGCCCCTTTGACAGTGCTCAGTGTGGACGAAACAGGTTGCAGGTGCAGGAACAATACGAGTATGAGGTGATTCGGATGCTGTCTGCGGCACGAGATGATCCACGAATAAAAACCCCGAGAGACCCGACCCCAGCACATGGCAACTGGAACACGTGGTCAACGTAAATTGGAGCTGGTCATTCCGCCGAAACTCAGAGAAGCCACTGCAAGCGACCAAACCAGAATCGTTTGCACTCGTACACGCATGCATTGCATATATCAAACACCAACAACCATGAAACAAATCTGAGCATCAATTTTTCATGAGAGGCAGGTCAGAATGACGGACGGTCGTGTCACCTGAATACGCATCTCCCGTGAAAAATACATGCGGATCAACGACCGCGGCGCATGCGCGAAGCACGCTGACACGCATGTGGTGGAGCCTGGGAATCAGGGCAGTTTGTACTCTGGGTGCGTGGAGCATTGTATTTGGACCCAGTGGAGGGCGCTGGGGTGCAAAGTTGACGCAGTTGACTGGGATGGGACGCGTGACGCATCCACTGTGAACAGTGGACAAAGGTCGCTGTCAAATTGGACCTGCATCATGCACTGCGTCCTGGACGTCAATGGGCTGGGCCGATGCAGCGTCCATCCACCCACACAGAGACGCAGCGCGTGACGCATCCAGTGTGACATCGCCCTGGATTTTTTGCAATTGCAATGGATGGATCTTCCATCCCTGTCCCAGTGTCGTGGCACCTGTCCCATCAGATAAGCAGTCGATGCGTTGAGGACACAAAACGAGGGTTTATCAATCTTGTATCAGGTTGGTCTTGTTGAAATTGATATCTCAAAAACTCAATGCGATTTTACCGGGAGGCAACTGACTGAAAGGTTTGGAACACTCGCAGAGGCAGAGACACCCAAGTTTCTGCCAGAGTGGGGCAAAACCCTCCCAGAGCACCCGACGTCCACTGCAACACCTTGACACACAAACACACACACATACACCACACACCACACACACAAACACACACACACACACACACACACACACACAAACACACAAACAAACACACGCGAAAAGAAAACCATGCGGTGCAAATTGGGGATGGGTTGAGCAGGAAAAAAACTTTGCCCTGCTGTCCAGAACTGTACACCCCCTAGTGGGCTCAAGATTCAGGTCAAAGAGTCCAAATGGTGACAGGCACCGCAGATCCAATCTTGAAGAATTTGGGTGCACGTGAACAAATTTGTGCGCACGACGCAAAAAGAGCAGAAATTTGTTGGATAAAGGGCAGGGGCCTTTCTTCCGCTTGGACCCAACATGCAGTGAACCTACTTGTTGAGGTTCTGCGAGGATGATGCAGTGTTGTAACTGAGACCCAAGCGACTGTGTGGTGCACGCTGAACGATCCAAGGTTCTCTGAAAGCAGACGACAGGCAGTGAAGAACAAACGTCGCAAAAACTGTACTTGTCGGTGAAGTCAGTCGTGGTGGGAGGAACATTGCAACAAAGTCACCCGAACCACAGAAGATTGCCAATCAGAGAGAATTGTTGCTTTGTCTGTCTGTCTGTCTGTCTGTCTGTCTGTCTGTCTGTCTGTCTGTCTGTCTGTCTGTCTGTCTGTCTGTCTCTCTTCCCACAAGAAACTTTTTGTCGGAAGCAGGGTCAAATAGTGCACCAGAGCAGATCCACAGCATGTAATCCTCCAGGTCCCAGCGACCTGAGACTCAACTCAGCTCAATCACGCACAGGGGCCAGTGGAGAATTCAACATGTACAGGGGCAGCAGAGGTCCACGCGGTGCAAGCGTTGCAGCAACATGGAACACAACAGGGAATTTCTCCAGAGATTCACCAGTTGAACATGATAGCAAGGCAAAGAACAGATCCTCGTTGCTGGTGAACCTCCTGATCCATGCCCAACCAACCACCAGGAACAATCGCACGCGAAACAGCGGAGTACAAGTTTCTACTCTTGAAAGAAACGTGACGTCCTGCACCAGCTACTGTTGGTGTAGCTCGTGCCCGAAACTGCCATGGCATGGAAATCGAAGGAATCCACAAGCAAACTCACCTGCTCGTCCCAAGCTTCCTCCTTTTTCTCCTCATTTCTTTCTCCATTCCTTCTTTTCTCCTTCTTACCGTGCAGGTGAACGATTTGGGCCATGCACGCCTGCGTCCTTCGGTGCTTGAGCTGTCCCTCTTGTCTCTGTCCCTCAGAAAAGTGTCTCTCTTTGGTCAATTCTCTCCCATTGTCATTCACTTCCTCCTTCCATCTCTCTGTGCAGTTCAATGTTGAAGAGTCTTTCTTCTTTTGGACGCGTCCCGTCATGAGATCAGCTGCAAAGACGAGCTGCGCAGGACATGCAGTTATATTCTCCTTCCACTTTCTCTCCCTCCATCTGTCCTCTCTCCCTCTCTCCTTCCCTCTCTCGTTCCCTCCCTCCCTCGCTGCAGTTCCATTGTGAGCAGCTCCCAGTATGCGATGCTTTTTATTGTGCAGCGTAGATCTACTCCTCCTCTCTTCCTCCCTCCCCCTTTCCCTCCCTCCTCCCTCCCCGTCTCGCTCACTCCCTCCCTCCCCCTCCCCTCGTCCCTCCTCCCTCGCTGCGTGTCCCATTGTGAGCAGCTCCCGGGATGCGCAGCGTCCTTTATACGGCTGTTATCCTCCTATCTCTGTTCATCAGACTCATCCAGGACACGTGGGGTCGGAGCTGCTACACTGTGGGGCCTCATGCAGCAAACAATGATGCATAATAACGTCACTATAGAACATTGATGAGCACCACCTCGGGTCACGAAGCTGCCCTGCGTCACCCTGGACGCTGGGTGCACTACGGGTACACACTGGCTGTGCCACAGGGTACACACTGGGTCTGCGATGGCGTACGTTCAGGGCCGGGTTCACACTGGGTGTGCCAAGTGTGCATGCTGGGTGTGGCACCACTTCACACTGGGTGTGATACAAGTCCCCACTAGGTGTGCCACGGGTACATCTTCATAGGTCACACTGGGTGTGTCTTGGGTCCACAAAAGTTGGGTGCACCACAGGTGCACACTGGGTGTACTATCGGTTCAGTCCTACGTTCAGTCAGAGCCTGCCTGCAGGAGGACGCGCCTCTTGAACCAGACCCTGGATCCACCTCTGTCGAGGTCGTCCTTTCGTGTGCTGTCCCACTTGAGCGGAGCGATTTCAACTGCAGTGATGCAGTTAAAGTCTCCCACGACAGTCAGACAGCCGAGAATCGGATTCAGATATGCCAAGGCATCCTTGCACTGCCACCATTGAAAATTAATTCTTTTGGAAAGGCACAGGCACAAACCCGAAACAACAGCTCACAAGCTAATTTTCATGACAGACCGACTGACAGACAGAGCACAGTCAACAAGGTAGACCACCTGTGGCCAACAATTTTTCCTTCACCAGTTTCCCAGTTCGGACTGAAAAACAGCACCCAACACCAACAAAGCAAATTGAGAGTTCCCTGGTGCGCCAGCTCCATCGCACCTGAAGTTCGCAGCCCGAGGGGGAGGGGCATTCAGTGTTTGATCTGGTGGCCCCGACCCCCTTCAACCTTGAAAATTCAAAACGCCTCAAAGTGCCAACAGTGCGTGAGTGTGAAGGGGTTTCTTCCTTCAGGGAGTCTGGGTCAGTGGCCAGACTTCAACCTCAAAAAACCAATGATATAAGTGTTTGTGATGCAGAGTGCAGAGGGGGTTTCTTCTTTCATTGGGGAGGGCTTCGGGGGCCTGGCACCCAAATGAATATTTGGGGTTTTCTTTTCACATGTGTGTGTGTGTGGGGGGGCTGGTCGGGGGTACCTGACGCCCCCTGGACCCGCCTCTGGATCTACCCCCGCACCCCTGACGCTCCCCACGCTCAGCGCCTGTGACGCGGTCGATGCCCGTGGATCGACCCATTGATCGCCCGACATGTCGTCTTCATCATCGTCATCGTCAGCGCGTCGTACATTGATCAGGTTCAGGTCGATGAGGGATGATCGTATTGATGAGCTTCACTCTGTCCCACTGATAATATTCAATTGAGCATTCTAACTGATCATTCTAACTGATAACTCGCTCACGGACTCACACGCTGAATAACACACATTCACTGTCCCACTCACTCACTGTCCCACTCACTCACTATCCCACTCACTATCCCATTCACTCACTCACTCACTCACTCACTCACTCACTCACTCACTCACTTCTGGAGATGTTCGTCAGGATGATGAAGGAAACCCAAGCTTGATTCACTCTTCAAAAGACTCCGATGTCGTCCCAGGAAGGGACCGAGTCTTGGGCAGAGGGCGCTCGGGGGTGGACTCTAGGGGGGCAGGGGCCTCAGGGTCGGACACGGGAGCTCCAGAGAGTTCATGCCCACGACAGTGGAAAAGTCTTGAACCTCACTTACACAGCTGCAAGTGGGACCCCCTCCTTTGCAGGGTACATGGTTCCCTGTGGCCATTTGGACCTCCCCGGGTAAGCGTCCCTTGGCTGGTGCACCAAAAGTATGTTCCCGGCAGAAAAAGAGAAACACCATTGCCCTGGTTGTGCACGAGAGTTTCTGCCATGTCCAATTCCCATTACAATGACCACAAAACACAAAAGACTTGAACTGTGTTCACTTTGACCTTTTGCACGTTAGTTTGCTTGAATCCACGCTCACACCCACACGCACACGAACTCTTTTGATGTTCACAGCTTATCCCCAATTACATCATAATTAGACCCCTAGACGGGACCCCTGGACACATGAGTTGATCGCACGTGGACAGGACAGATGGACCTCCCACCTGGTCCAGGGACGTCAAACTAGCATCATTGCAATTGTTTCACTGCGGGAGCCTGAAGCCTGTTTCACACAGGATGCGTTGCTCTGTTGCGATAGGGAATCACGTGGACTTGACAAGAGAGCCAACCAAGGCCTGTGTCGGGTTGTGTTGAAACAGAGCGGGGTACCCACTGGTGCAAGGCAAAGGGACCTGCGTCGTGACTTGCCATGCTTCACGTTGGCCCCTGTGGCGTCATTGCACAAAAAAGTCATTTCATACATGTGTCTTACTCCACGATGCAGTGGCCATTCCCCACAGGTTCTCAACTCACGACGCATTCAATGTGGAACTCGCAAAGTCTTCCATCATTTATCTTCTGAAGATCTTCATTGTTGATTGTCAGATTAAAATGGATTTTTTTCTTGCTGTGGAAAAAGACGCTTCGCGTTGGTTGTTTTAGGCTCCTTTGGGCAGTGATCAAACCGAAGGAGATCAGCAGAGAGATCTATTCGCACTGATCATGAGAGGAGAGAATTCATGAATTTTGCATTCGTTATGTGGATTTTTATTGAAGTGCACCAGGATGTGGAAATTTTTGTGAGACAGCCAGGCGGAGATGCATTCACATCAGACATGGCCGAAAACTTCGGACGCTGCAATTCGCAATCTGAGGATTTTTCATTTTTGCGCAGAGTAATTGGCCTGTCGACTCGAACTGTGGCCGTGGGTCTTCAACCCAAAGTTCCACGCTTCACAACAACGCTGCCTCTGCCACATTAGAGACTCAGCCGCCCCGTCTCCCTTCTTTGGTGGGAAAACATAAACGCCCTGCAACGTGCGAAGTCAACGAGCATTGCATTCCTGTGGGCTCTGCAGCCGTACACAAAAAAAAGTTGCATCCTTGCTGTTATCTCATTGACAGGTTGACACGGATCAGGCACCTTACGAACCAGGAACTGGGGTCAAGTCGATGGATGACACAGCTTCTATTGAATTGTACTGCACAACGGAGATGCAGCGCACAATGACACGTCCAGGCCTGTTGTCACACTGGATGCTTCACACACTGGCAGTGTTCCGTTCCAACTGACTGATTTCGCCCACTTCGCCCCATCTCCGACCCAGGAGCGAAGTGACGCCGGTCAGCCGCACGCCAGAATGGAACGCGTCCACTGAATCCTTGTACCCATTCAACACAATTGGTGCTGGCGTCTCTGGTGAGGACGCAGCGCCCGAGCATCCCCATCTCAAGCCAAGTCCAGCGTTTGTGAACCTATCCACACCAACAATGCAGGGATCAATATGTCATAATTACAGGCATGAAGATGCGCTGCTGAGGCCTGAGTGCCGCTGGTGCCAGAATCCATACCGAGGTGAGGTCTCCCGGGCACGGTCCGCTGGCATTACGGAGGTTCAGCAAACATCCTTTTCAGGTTCAAACATGGGAGAATTGTTTCCAGCTGCTGGACTGGAGTGGCCGGCCATATTGGAAGTGGAGGGTCATGGGGGAGTTGGTCTTGGCTGAGTTCTGGTGCTTGGGCCACGCGCACTCCAGCTTTGAATTGTACACACACACACACACACACACACACACACACACACACACACAAAGTTGTTCCTGTGAATGAGGTGCAAAATCAGGGGAGGGAGGGCTTGTTCATTGGGGGTCAGAGGGAGGCCTGGACCCTGGGTCCCCTGGTCCTGCTGGAGGTCCAGATCTAACCTCCTGATCCTTCACATTTTGGCTTTACTCAGTCGACCAAGAGACCTCCAGTGTCCCATTTCATTGCAGGATTTTTGTTCAGTGTTGATCCAGCCAAGAATCAAGACAATTGGAATGCGTTTCGTGTGTCAGGAGAAGGATCCCAACAATCAACAGTTTCTTCATCAGGCGAAGAGATTTCAAACTCCAATCCTTGCAAATAAAAACCAATCAAGTGAAACTTTACAGAAAACTGAGGGCCAAAACAATTGTTGTTGTCAGGGAGCCACGCCCCCTGCCCTTGAGGTCCAAATCGAAGACTTTCGTCACAGGGAAGTGAACTAACGGTTTACTCTTCCGCGCACAAAAGGTCTGAAAAGAACCCAGAGTTCACTCCTTGTCAAACCAGCCCTGGCTTGGTTCAATGTTTGACATACCCCCGCCCTGCGGAATCTCAGTGGGCAATTCTGACTGCCTGTTTTGTTATGTATGGGTGTGCTCAGGCCAGCATCGTTCCAGAGCCTTCAGGTGGCTGAGCCTGTTCGCATCGTTCGCCCATACGGCCAACCAATACGCTCAATGTGGTCTTCATAAGCAGAGCTGCGTATTTCTTTCCGTTCGTGTGTGTTGCGTCCAAAGCTCGTGGTTTTCCATCCACTCCCGTGTCACAAAATGAAAAATTCATTCTTTTCAATCTCTCCTTAAGTGGCAGAAAAATCGAGATGTTTACAATGTCAACGCACACAAACGGAACAGATGTAAAAAGTCGGCTTCTGATGTGGGTTTTTGTTGAATGTGAATGTCCCTGAGGGAGTGTTCTCTTTCGACTTGTTTCACACTGGAAGCGTCAGGCGTTCTGTTTCTGAACAAAGCGACAGACGCCGCGTCGCACAAAATACAGAATTTTGAACGTCAGGCGGCACACTAGTGCAGGTCAGAGGCAGGTTTGGTAGAACTGAAACGCCACGTTCTACGTTCCAGAACACTGGGGAGTTTCAGCAAAGTGCTCCGTAGACGTAACACGTACACGTAGCACGTAGCTTGTGGATGCAACTCCCCTGTGTTGGAAGAGTCCACAATGAAAAATGATTGTGATT
>JAAUXT010127323.1_pt1 | contig 10241 bp, 8 predicted proteins | sample 7278171 | NCBI WGS metagenome assembly JAAUXT01 (sample SAMN14350112, study PRJNA611818) | marine sediment metagenome | isolation source: surface marine sediment (1.8m) | place: French Polynesia: Moorea | collected 2018-08 | reverse complement strand
CATTAGTTATTTGGCATTGAAGTTTGTCTCTTTCATATTGACTTCCTGTTGTGTTCACACACTTCATTTTATCTCAGAAAGGCAGAACATAAAGGCATGCAACTGTTCCAAATGCACAAAGTTTCCTTCTTTTCTGATTGTTGACCACACGCTCAAAAGAAGGAATTTTTGTAGAAGACCCTCGTATATCATTTTCTGAACCTGCACTGCAGACGAGATACATTTGTATCGGTACGTTTGAACACATTTGTCTTCATCCCTCCTCCCCTCCAATGGAGGACCATCCATCCCAACTTGACTTTGAAATGGTCAAAATTACCAACAGGTCAATCCTCCACAGCACACGAAATTATGGTTTGTGGTGAAATTGACGAAATTGATACACATAAATAGGTGGGTTCATCGATCATCGTTTCCCTGTTTACAGTATGATTTGCTTCGGGTTCGTTCAAAATCAAAATCGAAGTCTTTTGAGATCGTAGTTTGAGATCGGAGTTTGTGGAACTCTTGACAAACATTCGTATGTCTAACCCAGACGTCGATGTGTTTCGAAGCTGCACATGAATTCAGAGAATTCCTACTTCACACCAAACTTAGACGTGCGTGTTGCCATCAGTTTCACCAAATCAGTTTGTGGGCACACCAAACGTGTTTCAGTCCAAGCAACACAACGATCCCTCTGGCTTGCACTCGAAGATCCAACAACGACACCCTCGGGCGTCTCTGGGCTGCGGATGTGATTCTCAATCCAACATTTCATAACTGAACTCCAACATTCAAATTTAACGAAATGATGAAGACCTGTGAAGACCTACATGCTCGTAGGTCGTTGGTTATTCAGAATTGATCCTTCACAAGACACAGCAACTTTGCCAGTTGTGTGAGAAGACAGGAGATTTGCTGACGAACTGATGAACTGTGATTTTGAACCCCTTTCTTGATCCCTGGGAACCAACCATATTCACCTCATGTTTCCGACGCACCTTTTTGCCACGAAGTCAAACATCAAAAGAAGGACAATGACGTTGTTCTTGTTTCAAAAGGATCTCGACACCGGAGAATCATGGCACAGTAGGGTGAACACGGCAAGTTGATTCTTTGTTCCCAGAATGATGGCAGCCAATCTTGTTCAATTTTCTTGTGTTCAGGGAGGTCTGTGTAGAGAGGGAAACACTTTGGTGCTGCTATGGTGCAAGCAGTTGCACCTGCTTCAATCAATTTCGCAATCACATCAAAAAATCAGTACAAAAACGATCGTTGCTTCACCCGGAAACAACGCAATCGCCCGATGACGTTGTCCTTGCAGTGAAGCAGCAGCTGTGAAACACAGATCCGCTTTGTGCAATACTTCAACTTGGATCGTTCAAAATGCTTCTTTTGGTTGCAGAAACGTGTCAAGTAGTTCCGCTTGAACACGCTCCGGAGTCTTTCAAGCCATCGAGAACAAGAACACACACTTGCCCCTTCCTTCAACATTTATGCACCACATGTACGAGAGCAACAAACACCAAAGTCAGCAACAGGCGTTAAATTGGCACAGATAAAAAGACCCATTTCAGATTTAAAACAGGAAATTAACCTGACGAAAAGTTGCAAACAGTGAGAAAAACCAGGACAAGTGAACTGCGACCTCCAGGGATACGACAGCAATTTTCACTCAAAATTATGAACATTTCAGACCTTTCTGTGAAGATGTGCACAGAATAGCTTTTTGGGTCTGCAGACATGGACGGAGACAGGGTTGACATGAAACAGATATTTCCGTCGCCAAAACCACAAAAATAGGTCTTTTTCTCTGCGAACAAGACTGCATCGTTCAGATATGCGATCAGAAGCAACCATGAAAACAAGAAGCAGTGCGCAAAGCAACTGCGGGTGCGATGTCCCAGGTGCTTCCTGCGTGCATGCCCTGTACGGAACACAATGGAACATAAAACACAACGTGGCAGGGACATCCTGGCTAAGATGCCATGTACCTTTGTGCACCCACTTTGTGTACCCCCTGTGTGTCCCGCAGAACAGGATACTACGTACCCAATGTGATACAATGGGACAGGATGGAACACGGGACATCCTGGATGAGATGAGATGACACGAACGAAAACAATTTCTGGTTTGAACGACATGTACTTCTTTCCACAATGCATACTCGTATTACGCGAACGCATTGGAAAAGACTGAATTTTGACAACCAAGAATCTTTCGCAAGTCCATGGGGACGAAAGCGGAATGTGCCAATCTCTGTGTGCAAAAGCTTGTTTCCTTTGTGCTTCGTTTAAGAACTCGACCTGACACCAAAATTTGTGCTGATGCAGTGTCAACACTCAAAGATCTCCAAGAACGTGCTGCTTCTGATTCTGCCTCTTCAGTGACACTGTTCAGGGGTGGTTCCAAAAGGGGAGCTCGGGACCCGCCCCCTCTAAACTCCGAACAAAGTAATTTACCCTCAGAATAATCCTCATCCTCTGAACAACACGTAACATAAAGAGAGGGACCAGTCAGCGCATGCAATTTGCTCCGTTTTCGGCTGTTCCTGCAGGAAATGTGCAAAAGACCAGTTGGTGCAAAGTGCGAACAATTGTGTGCAGAACGGGCCATTTGTGTTTCATGGAAACGTGCAGCAAACGGCAAAGTTGTGGAGTGGTGAAAAGTCTTACTGCGGACTTGGTTTCACTTGACTGGCCCTGACTGCTACTATCGTCGGCGCGGTCGACCACCACTCCTCGGGTCGTGACGGCCGATCCCTCGGAGTCGTGCACACTTTCCGCCCCTTGCGTTAGGGTTGTTGTTTGACTTAAGTTGCGTGGTGTCTATTGTAGAAAAACGGAGGAGGGGATGACACACTGGCGTATCATCACCCAGGGCAAGGTCCAAGTGGGAAAAGCCTGAACTGAAACTGGGCATGTTTTCATGCAAGGCCAACACGAGGTCATCGTGGAATCAAAGGTGCATAAGAACTGTTCATATGGCAAAATCACAAAGCAGTCAGAATGTTGGAAGGGACAAAATAACTCTGTGTGAGAACAACCAATGACTGCCGATGCCGTAATTTCAATTGTGTCCGTACAATGTGGAATTGGCGGGATCGAAGCACAGCGACCCTCTTTGGGAAGAGAAGTCCTGCAGGACCAATGTTCCAGCTCATTCTCGTCCCATCAGACAGCAAAGTATCCGAGAACAACCGGCAGGTTCAGTTCATGCAATTTCTAATTCAAATTGATACGACATTAAAATTCAAGCCAAAGGATACAATGCGGTGCATGCAAACCAGTTTTCATGTCAAACACAAGCACTACGTGTGTTCATCCAAATCAAAAACGAGCTGCAGGCATTCACCTTCTTGACAAACGGTGAACCAAATTAAACTGTGGTTTTGATAAAATTCGTGTTCATATCAATGTGCGGCTTGCAAAAGAACGGACGTCAATTCTCGGTCAAAAGTCACAGGGAACCTTGGATAGGGCGCCTGTGGTGGATCACACTCAGAGACAGAACGATGGATTCGTCTGTTGACCCATTCTTCTGCAATACCGCAGCATGGACGGCAACGGACTGCCATTTGATATGAAGTTCAACGAATCAGCGAGCGGCGATCGACAATGACTTGGAGCAACTTACAGATCCGGAGCCGTCGCTGAGCTGGCCGTTGCTGATGGCGGGGATGGCTCCGTTCTTGATGTTGTTCTGGTTTGGCTCGTGTGAGTTGTGGTTGTTCTCACTGCCGTACATACTGTTGTTGATACTGGCTATTGCATGGAGTTTCAAGGCTTTCTCGTGTACTCTAGCTGCAATGTGAATAGAGAAAGTACCTGTGAAGAGTTTCGCAACAGAATCATTTTTCTGTGTGTTGTGTTGCACAGAGCTCCTGCTGCCTGGGTGTCCGATCCGAAACCCTGAAGCAAAAACATTGTTCAACATCAAAACGCAAAGCGCAGCAAAAGACTTTGTACGCGCAATGTCTGGGAGATCTCTCGCTCAAAGAAAAATTTTCGTTCAACAATTGTGACCATTGAATTTATCCGAAATCGGAAAACAGAACAGCTATGGGCTTTTTTATGTTTCACAACATAAAGTGCAGGTGGACGATGTGAATGTCTCCAAACCAAACTGGGTTGGTTTGAAAGCGGTGTTTAAGATCTGTGAGGAGTGCACAAGTATCACAATTGACGCGCTTCGTACATCTTTCGGCAACAACCTGCAACACTTTATTCCTGCAGTTCTGCAACCCATGAAAAAGTGCCGTGCTTGTTTCCCCACAAAGACACCAAAGTTGAATGCACGGACATTGCTCAGTTTGAACTGCAAGATTGACGTACGACATGGACAATTTTCGTGTCTCGTGTCAGTTCATGGTCACTTGTCATGGGTCCTGTGGAGGAACCAAAAAATCAATGGAGTCCAGGTTCCAGGTTTTAGGTTCTCGTGGGGTGTCCCAACAAACATTTCAAGTTTGAAAGCAAAGTTGAGGACAAACCCTCCCGTCACAGAAAGGTTGGACGTTCTGCTGAACAAAAAGCTGGCGTTGCGTTGAAGCCAAGAAATTTGATGTAGACGGTGAACGTTTGATACGGATTGTTTCTGGAGATGCAAGGGACGAGTCCTTCGTGTTCGGGTCCGTTGGGCCACTTTTGATGCCGGCCGTCGAATGTGAGCTTTTACAGTTCTAAGTCTATTGGTCGACATGCATCATGCTTTATCCTACAGAACCAAAAATGACACAAAACACTACAGAATGTGCCCTGCTGCGAAATTCATGCACAGGTACGATTTTGAAAGGTTTCAGTCTTGGTTGGCAACATCGAATTTTTGTGCACCCACATTTTGTACTTGCGAATGCGTTCAGTTCTACATGACGACAATGTTGAGTCCACACAAGGTGGCCGCAGAAGACACCAGCGAATGCCGGGAATGGTTTTCGGTTCATTCTACGAGAGACAATTTCTCTCTCAAGAGACTTCCGGTTCAACACAGGCCAGGCAGAAGCCAGTGCTTCGGTCGGACTTCTTGGAGAATGTGTTTTGGAATGAGAAATGCTCCGTTTGGTCCGCATTTTTGTCTCAGGTAGACATACTTCTTGCAATGGTTGTTCCACAAAACAAGTTCTTAGTTTACGGAGACATGGAGACATCTTTTAGAACTGCTTGTTGCCTTGCGTCGCGTTGAACCGGTGAACCGAAGAACGATTCTCTGCATTGGCAGTAGCGGTGGAACACAGGTACTCTGGATTCAATAGGGTAATATACGAAGTGAAGTTCCTCGTTGAGTGACTCTTGTTTGCATTTCGAGTCTGGCTCTTACGAAATCATCAGTCTGCAAAAGTTATTCGAGCAAAAACCAGCCTTTTTGAAACCACAACTTTCGTTTTCACAAGTGAAATAGAAACGGAAACCAACAACAAAAAGGGGCTGCGTGACAAAAAGGTTTGCCTCGTTTTCGGACAGAGTGGAGCGGAGACGGAAATTCACGCGTAAATTTATTTGCAGGGGTCGACCACGAAGAATTTGTAAGTTTTACGATTGTAACACAGACGACACTGAGGTTGAATGAAGAGGACGTGAGTATACGTATGCGCATTGCGTGCATTGGACTGGTTGTCTGCGCTTGTTTTGCGACACGTGTGTACTGCACTGAAAGAAAATATCGCTGCACCAAATATATATTACCCAATTGAAATCTAGGGGACCTTCAACACAAGTTCGACGAAATGGTAGCTAAGAACTGAATGTTCAAGACATGTACGGTCAAAGCTGCATCGGGAAGCCGCCAGGTTGCTTTCGAGGACAATGGGCCATTTGTCTTTTTCGTTGAAGGCATGGTTGGACACCGACTCAGAAGTCACGAGAAATGCTCGCTCTTGGCATGAATCACCTTGCCAGATGTTTCCCAGGACAAAAAACCTCGAATCTGAAAGCAAGCAACTGGTGGATTCCCAGCTTCAAGGTATGTATAGCGGCAACGTGAGGACGGAGCCGTGCTGTGTTGTTATACCTTCCGCATTGTCGTTCGCGCTTGCGGCGCGATTACTACCTCGGCGCTCGCCTGCTGCTGACGAGAACAAAATCGGCACAAATGAGCATTCATCTCTCCACCTTTTGTGTCTGTGTTGTTCAGGTGCATGCGGCTCTCTCGTCTCCTGCGTGCAGGTTTTTGTGTTGCCAGAAGTCACACAGAAGTTGGAGCTCGCAGAACACGACCAACGCAACTTTTGCATGTTTGTGGCAAATGGCACCGGTTCAGGTCAATGTGCACGGTCTGCACTTGTGGTGTCGCCTCTTTTTGAGTGATGCAAGATGCGGAAATGAAAAATAAAAGAAAACACAACTTCGCTGCCCGCTGCAAACTTCGTCAACATCTGAATGGAATGAACAGAAACAAATAAAGCAGTTTGTACAAGGACAATGAACTCCGTTTCTGATCTGCTGGCGTGAAGGTGCATGCTCGCTCAGCTTCAGCAATAATTCCTCCCGGTTCGCAGTGACTTGGAACTGAGCAGAGGATTTGAGAGCCCACATAAAACATCGTGTCTGAGGATTTCGTGAAATTCAAATTCAGTTCAGACAGACGTCTGCGCCACTAATTCACAGGAATCACTGCGCCGCAGTTTGAGTCAGTGCAGTTCGATGTCCCACAAACTGCAGAAACGAAACAAAATTTGTGCACGCCGAAAACTCTTTTTCCTGCAGCTTCAACAGTGTTGAAGTCTGGGTGCGAAACGCTGTGAGACACCAAGAAAACTGCGTCAGGCCGAAATATTTCGCACCGGCGACGGGGGGGGGGGGGAATTGACCAAACCTGCACGTAGGTGTCACCACGAAGAGAAATATTCTGCCAGAGTCCCAAGGAGTATGTAACAAATGCTTATCGCACATGCGAAGGAAAATACCGGTAATCTTACGCTCAAAACCGAAGCACTGCAACCTCAAAAAGACAAAAGCCATTCTCAGAATCCTTTCTTACAGATCAAAAACTTTGCAAACGTCGAGTTTCAGCGCGAAACAAAGAAAATCAAAACTGAGGATGTTTGAAAAAGCAGGGTCAAAGCTGGAATGCGCACCCATCTAGCCCAGAACAAAATGTTGAGAGTTTTCAAAATCGTAATCGTGCGGTTTGCGTGATTTTCTGATTGCAAAAACACTAATGCACAGATCTCCTTCAAAAACACAAAATGTGAAAACACAGTGAAATAAAGTTCACTGTTGAGTGTGAATGTTCGTCAATTTCCACTTACCTTCGTTGAGAGGGTCTATCGTGTGTATCATCAGTTGCAAGACCCCGTGGCGGAATTTGCTGCTACCTTTCAATACCGGAAGACTGTAACTCCGCTCCGTCTTCCTCTGCAAAGAGAAGACATCGCTGGTGTGAGATGTGAGGACATTCGGAGGACGTTCTGATGTATGTCGTGAACACGACACAACAAGAGTGAAACAGGCATTGGACAAAACAGAACTTTCACTGACAAACACTTCGGATAAACCCTGGGTCACGTTCTCAGTTTGCGTGGTTACCAATTGGCCAAATCCGCACTGAAGACAAGCTTGTTGTGTCACTGAATCAGTGTACACTCTCGCACAACACCCACCCACTCCGGAGACTGTTACGTGATCGTACTCAAGCACGACTGAGGTTCATGTTTTATTCCACTGATTGAGGCTTTTGCAAAATCAATACCGGATGTTGAAAATGCAACTGGGGTGATGTATCCCACAACTGAACAGTTCAACTGTTTTGGCAATGTCCAACAGCAGCCAGCTGTTTTTACTTGTTTGGTTCTTCTGTGTCTGTCTCTGTCTCGGTCTCTCTCTTCCCTCCTCTTCTCTCTCTCTCTGTCTCTCTGTCTCTCTCTGTCTCTCTCTCGCTCAGTGTTTGTTTTTTGTTGTTTTTTTTTGTGTGTGAATTTAGCGTTCATTGTTTACATTGTCCGGTCTCTGTTTGCAGGCAATCATCATCCCGAGTAGACTCCACCCCGAAAACACGAACTTTCTGCAGACCGAGTCCATCTGTGTTGTCTTTCTTGTTCTGCTTCATCAGAAGAAATTTGTGTTCCTTGATTTTGTGCCAAGCGGCAATTGTCAATTCGTGCTTCGCGTTTTTCCTTCTGCATGGAAGGCTCGTCCTCACAAACAAGTCCAAAGGGATGTTGCCTTCGGTTGACATGCACAGCTCGTTCCTCTCTGGGTGCCAGGTCACGATAGATCTAACAGTTCGACTTCTTGGTCCGAGGTCAACATTTTCCCCTTGATGTTTTGTTGCCAGTCTCTCTGAAACAGGTTCAATGGCTTCGCGATCCTCTTCAACAGAATCGATTCAGAAACCACCAAAAAGGGCAACAAATCTTGCAGCTGCATATGTTTTTACAGGGTTCTCACTGTTCTTGGCCTTTTTGATTTGAACATTTGCGTTCGGAACTTTGAGCGTTCGCACTCCGACGGTTGAGTGATCAAACAAAAGGAGGCTCGTAGACACCTCTACGACCGAATCACACGTGAAATTAACTTGGGTGAATAGCGGCGCGTCGATCCCTCAGCGAGATAGCGGTCTCGTGTTGTTTGTACTGCAAACAACTATGAATAAATAAGCGCCGATTTATGTCTCTTCAAATATTTCCATACACGCCATGTTTGCATTACTCTGCAAATCGACTGCATCCATTCGATTTCTGACTCAAATCTACCCACCAAGATCCACACTGGCGAAGTGTACAGCATGCCATGGATTCAGCTTTCTTGTCCCTGTCTCATCAAGATCCATTAGTTGGCAGAACATTCAACTTGTTCATGAATGTCTTCAACCAGTTGATAGACCTCATTGGATTGGTAAACTCAAGGTGAACGGACTGTTCAGTTTGAGTGGAAAAATTATTCCTTTCAACCAGAACACTGTTCAGTGCAGGACATGGCTCCGGAGAGATTCCTCCATGAGACAGGCCTGTCGGGTGGACGAAATTACTGTTCGCACGGAGTGTCCACCTTACAATAAAGTTTTGGACAGAGAAAATAAAGTTTGTGGTTCAGGGGTTCGATGAAAGCGAGAATTGCGACAATTTTTTATAGGCCGATTTCTCCGAAAATCGGACTATATTGTTTTCACCTCTGTCAGTTTTTTTTATTTTTATTTATTTACGCATTTATTTTTTTGTTTGTTCGCCCTATAACTTTTAAAAGCTTGACTCAATCCTTACCAAACTTTATGGGTGTGGTCCTTGGGGCCCCCCATCGGATGCTTTCAAAATTGGCGTATGTAGGTCACATAGTCTGGCCACCATCTTGGATTTTGTGAAAATACCATTTGTAGCCACTTTTAAGGGTTGTGGCTTGTTGCTGTTGCATTTCTTGCTGTTGTATGTGCCCTTGGAACACTGTATGCCCTTGGAATACTCATTTCTGCCCTAGGAAACGCTTCAATCGGCCTATATTGAGTTGCGGGCAACATCTAGTTTGTTTGTTTTTGTTTTTTTTTTATCTTCTTCTTGTCTTCTTGCCAATGTCATGAAGGGACATTCACCGAGAAATAGTGCCCATTTGAAGTTTTTCATTTTGTTGTCCTCAAATGGGCTTATTTCGCTTCAAAAGTTGTCAGCAGGTTGACCACCACCCTTCCGTCTGTCAACCTGCAGATTCTTGAAGCACTGTAGTGACTGCATGAGCCAATGCTTTTGTCAGTCAGTCCGCGGAAAACAGTGGCAACGGATGGCTTTAATGCTAACTTTCATGTCGTGAAACAAGAGAACATTGCTTGCTGAGACCTTTATGACTTCTGAGAAATCTGTAATGGTTGCAGAAACAACCAAGAATAGACACGGCTGGAAGACAGACTCCACGGCAATGATACCTGTCATAAGGCTTTCAACATGTGAGAGGTTGGCTAGTCATTTTGCCCAACAGAGAATACTCTTTGAGCTGAAACAAATGACCTGAAGGAAAACTGCACAACGGAATGGTCTGCGGGTCTGAAGCACTCCAGTTCAGGGCAGCAAGATGTTCGTGGGGATTCCAAGTGCATTTCTTTGGGTTTCCCTTGCATCTGAAAACCAGTCCTCGTGTGTGATACGACGGAAACCTGTCAGAATCAAACTGGCAGCTCACGGACCAAGATTTCGAGCCGGAGCACGAAACAACATCCTTGTCTCTCTTTGTACAGGTCGATTTCGGATAATTCGAGTGCTCGTAATTCGAGTTTCACATAGTTCGAGCTTTTTTTCAAACAGGTTTGGACTGCCATGTTGGAGATAGGAGAATAAAATT
>JAAUXT010081657.1_pt1 | contig 10243 bp, 13 predicted proteins | sample 7278171 | NCBI WGS metagenome assembly JAAUXT01 (sample SAMN14350112, study PRJNA611818) | marine sediment metagenome | isolation source: surface marine sediment (1.8m) | place: French Polynesia: Moorea | collected 2018-08 | reverse complement strand
GTGACAGGCAAATAATGGAATTAGGCTGACCAAATTACATCAAACAACATCAACGCGCTTTTGAAAATGTTGACCTCAATTGCAGTTGTGGACACGTAAATAAGGAGCGCAAGTTTCTCAACTGCCGTGCGCAAAACCTCACCCACCAAAAAATAAACCCTGCCCCAGAGGAAACAACGCGAAATGCGCTCAGCTCCCCTCAGAGCTAGTGACACCAAAGCATGGAAAGCTCTGATGCTCCGTATGGAGCTGGTGCCACCAAGTCATACCCAGTCCAAATTGCTCTGATAGGAGCCAGTGTCAGTCCCCTTACAATCGCCGTCTAAGTGCCGGGGCGCCGCTAGTGTTAACATCAGAATTTTTTTAGCATACTGAGCATCAAAACGAAAACGAAATCCCAAGACTTGTGCTTCTCACGAACCCTGAAATGTGATAAGTCGTTTCGAATGTTTGTCACCCGGTGAAGGTTTTGAATTTCACACGTCTGACAAAGAATTCATGGTCACTGTTTCACTCTTGAGTCGGTTCACACTGGTAAAATTGTAACTTCAACGCTCGCAACCGATATATCCCACGGAAAACTGTCAGTCTGTCTTTCCACGAACCAAGATTTCACTGTCATTCGAAAGGAATTCTCGACTGAGCACAAAACCTCAAAATGTCAAGAAACAAGAAAGCCGCTCCGACCCAAAATGAGGTCTATAGGGAGGCGTCACTTACTCTGGCCCACAACCCCAAATTGAAGTGCCCCCGCCCCACAGGTTACTGTGAAAACGAAGTCTGACCGCAGCCCGGGGAAGGTTTTCTCCAACAGGAGATCGGAGACAGAAAGCGCGTTCCGCATGATACTCCACAACTTTCACAACACACACACACACACACACACACACACATTGTTTCCAACCCAACCCCCCAAGGGGCTGCTCTGAGTGGTTCGCACACCCAGACACCACGGTGACCACACAACAGCCCTTCGCCTTCAGCGGGAGAGGCCGAAAAAATTCAGAAGATGTGAGCAAACTGCCAGTGAATCATTTGCGATGGGAAGCATCAAAATGGCCTAGTGGAGACCAACTGTTGCTGAAAAGCCCCTTTCAAGTCCAACAGAGCCTGAAGACAAAGGTTCACTTTTAGAACGTAAATATTTATTCCTTGGTATCTACAACAGCCATTTTTGTTGAACAGTTGACTCTGGATGAAGCCCCAAAGTCAATCGGACGAATCTGAACCAAATCCGCGCCGGACATGATTTTGACATTCAGCAAACGGTCTGATCCCCAACTCTACATGACGAAGTGCCGTCGTCACTGCGGACGGATATGGAACCAGCGACGGTCTCGGCTCAGACATGGGAGAAACAAGCGCAATGCCACAAAGAAATCACCGCGAAAGTTTCTTCGCTGCCGTATTTTCGACCCGTGGTCGGTGTGGCTGAAAGTTGACAGCCTTGGCTCTTTCAACGTTCAACAATCTGCTTGATTCTGTGGCATCACAATATCTGAAACGCGTTCCTTGACGTACATTGAAAACACCCTGAAATCATTTTTGACTGAATATTTTACGCGCGAGACATTTACATCTTTCCCTTCCCCCTGACAAGCATTGCAAGTTCAGCGCAGCACTTTGGTCACAATAAAGCTTATTCAAACGCAAATTTGTGCAAATCACTGCCAAACTCAAAAGGTCTTTGCACTGAAAGAACAAAGCTGCACTTCTTTGTAGGTTCCACACTGAAGCCGTGAGGTTGTTCCAATGATTTGATGTCAGATAACCCGCACTTTCCCTGCAGGGCGTCGCCTCGGCGAAGTCCCGGCCGCAGGTTCCGGAGTCTGGTGCGATGACCACTGCGTGGGCATGAAGCCGAGCGGGTCTGTCCACATCGCTACTTGCGCGAGTCCGATTCGACGCCCAGCGCCCAGTCAGTCTTTCACGATGCACCGTACAGTCTGAGCGTCAACGTGGGCCACTGTGATAAATATGAGTTTCCTTCTCTCCACGAAAATACACAGAAACACCGGCGTCAAACTGAAGTCCTGGTGCACGAGTTGAACGGTTCGCAGCACGAAGCTGCGACGTCATGTTCTGTTGTACGCTTGGATGGACTGAGCTGTGATGCAATAATGACGTCACAGTCCTTTGATGATGCAACTGGTGCGCTGATGTCAAACGAAATTGGTGACGTCGTCGTTGCTGGAGTCAGCGAAATGCAGCATGGCCTGCAATAGAACGTGGACTGGTTAGACTCATACGTGCCTCCTGCAGTGATTGGTGCTGACTAGAATCCAGAACAGCCAATTGTCCACGAACCCTCCAGCTCTGCCCCGACACACACCTAACAACTGTGTCCCAGGCAGCTTCACTCGACTCCGTGCGCGAAAATCATGACCAATCCGGGCTCGAGTATCATGTCGTCCGCCATGTGCTGGTTCTCACACGCCATCACCACAACCGCCTGTTTTCCTGTGAAAGCAGTAAAGAGTGAAGTCATACTGCGCTCGTGTCAGCAAAATGACTTGACCTTCACACGTCAATTTGGGTTCTGCGCCGCACTGGCCGCTTGATAAGACTGAGTCGACACGGCACTCACAGAAGTGCACCGCACATTCTCTATAGGAACCCATTTCGCAAGTTGGGATTCTGAACGCAAAGCAGTTTTGCTCCGCGGCGTCGCAGCTTCACACGGCGCACCTGGAATGCGTTTGGTGGCGTAGTTCTCGTATTGGCGACGGTTGAGTTGGCGCGTCTCGAGTGTGCTCAGCCCCGGCGGCCAGCGCCGCTCGTGCGCGTTCTCCATCAACTCGTTCACGATGTGGTTCGGACACCCAGAGTCTGCAGAGAAAATGAGAATCTGATACCGTCATGTCACACAAGGGCATCATTCTCTCCACACCAACCAAGAACAGCCAAATTGTTGTCAACCCAAATCCTTCCGGCGTTGTTCAGATGAAATAAATTGTGGCGGATGCCACCGTCGCCTCCCATCTTCTCCCACACGCACACAGACTGTCCCGCACACGCATACAGCGCACTCACCGAGCAGCGCGCGCTTGATGACGGCCTGCAGCACAGCGTCGGGAGTGGAGATCATGCCGCCCCAGCGCGTGACGCGCGCCACCGTCAGCGTCGTCACCCAGCGCAGCACCTCATCGTTGTCGAGCTCCGACTGCAGCTGCTGCACGCGCGGGTTCGACACGCGCACCGCGCGCATGTAGTCCTGCAGAAAACAACAAGAGACGTCATTTTGGGAGGACAGGATCAGGCATCGTTCGTCAAATTCCATGGGGACAGTCGACACTGCAGAGGACAAGAACATTCACAAGATACAACACTGCAGGACTAAATGTGTGTCATAGGTTCAGCCTGACGCACACATCACACACACTCCGACGCGGAAGAACCACTTTGACACTTCACACAAGGATGCCCATTGAATCAAGCTGAACAAAGTTCCAGTGTTACTCTGTGTTTTCTCAAAGATTTCAAGCAACAACCAAAGCACTCCTTGTTTTTACTCCGGCCTCTGAACAGAGCCAAGCTGAATCCTCCTCTTTGCAACTAATTTGCTCGCCACGTGTCTCATACCACACGCAGCGGCTTTTCAGGCGCTCCCACCTTTAGTCTGTGGATTTCCTGCTGCTGTGTTTGCAGCTGCAGTTTGTGTTCAGCCAGTTCTGTCTGCAGTTCGGCCATCTTGCATTGTTGTTGTTGTACGACGGATCGCAACTCCCGCACACAATTGTGATCCTACAGACGAATAACACCGACAGTGAACACGTGGTTCGACATCCGACAAAACTACACAGAAAGATGTCAATCTGGATTGAAAACCAATCCGTGGAAAGTGGCGGAGACCTGGTCAATCTCAACCACAGAAAATGAACACCGTCCGCAGAAGGAATACACAACGGCCAATCGCAATTCGTTGGCAACCTGGTGAAATGTTTTTTACATGTCGAATTTACAAAGCACTCACCTTGATCTCGTCCTTGGGAATGGTCATGCCGCAGCCGAGTTCGCAGTGCATCGGCTTCTTTGGGTTGTGATCACACTCGTTCAGGTGACTCGTCAACAGGTCCAGCTTCACCACGGCTGCAGAAGAGACGCAATGAGAAAGTGTCACAACGAGCTGCTGGAGGTGAAAGCAATCAAGAAATGAGTTCGAATAAGACGATTAGCTCCAGAAGATGAAAAATGAATTCAAATTGGGCCACACCAGGTGCAATTCCAACTAATGAAAATGTATTTTTTTCAGGCAAGCCTGCCAGCAAGGAAGCGCAAACACACACACACACACACACGAGCGCACACACACACACACACACACGAGCGCGCACACACACACACACACACGCGAGCGCGCACACACACAAGAGCGCACGCGACGTTTTCCCAGAAATTTCCAGATTCTGACGAAATTTTCTGTTCTTATTTGACGGCCTCGACTTGTCAGGTGAGATCTTTCTTCAGTGGGGCTTTTAAATTTTGGTCTCCTTTTTGGCTTGCTCCCTCTTTCGGCTTCTTCTCTTCTTGACTTCCCTTCCTTGACAAAGCTAAAACTTTTTTGAGGGTTTCTAATGCTTTCTCACATTTTTCAATTAGGTTTTTTTTGTTGAAAGAAAACCGCAAATTCCGTGGGCTTTTGTCTGATTTTCCGTTGTTTCATTTTTCAAGGACACGCAGAGCTTCTTTCATGTGGGCCGTGGGAACTCTGCACGCGCCACTGCCTCACCGGTGCATCCGAACGACGCGTTATCACAGTTGATGTAGAGGCGCGCGAGCAGGTTGCGCGTGATGCGCGGCACGGGCTTCAGCTGGTTCGGCGTGATGTTGTTGCGGTCGACCGGGCAGCTCGGTTGCCGTGTCAGCCACTCGTGAATACAGCCCGAGCAGAAGGCGTGCTCGCATTGTGGAGCCTACAGAAACACAGAAATTGTTTCGTGCTTACGTGGACAGGCTGGTTTGGGGCTCTGGTTGAACGACCGACAGACCTATTGTGAGACTTCATCATACACACAAGGAAAGCGCAACTCCAGGTGCTGGCTTCAACTAAACTCCAGGCCCGTCCTTCTGATTCACGCGCATATATTTTTGTCGACGGTTGAAAGTCATCAAAGTTACCTGCAGCGGTTCCTCGAGCACTCCACTGCATATCGGGCAGATGAGCTCCTCATCCACATCGCCCTGGAAACGGGTGATGTCGTATCCCATGACAAGTCTCAAAACAACAGGCCTCCGTTGTAGGGGAAGGAAAACTTGCAGTCGGATCACTTCGTGGTCACCGAATCCACGAGATGTACAGTTCGGGCAACACTCCTGACGTCTTCGGCGTTGAATCCGTCGATGTGAACGTGCCACGAGTAAAGCAGACTGTCTCACGCACCGACGTGCAGCCGTTTGTCGTCACATGTTTCTGAAAGAATCCAATGACCTGCTGTGAAGTTTCAATGTTTTGTAACGGTTGAGCTCTTCAGCATCTCATCAATGTGGACCGATATCTCATTCCACATGTCAGAAATTTTCAAAACTGTGCTGGACTGGACTCCGTGGCCAACAACAATTCTCGAGGAAAGATCAGTCAACCTGAGACTGGGAGCATTCATGTTGAGCCAAAACTTGGCATGGGGCCATGACAAACCAGGACCCTGGAAACAAAACTCCAAAGAATACGCGACGATATCTGTGGAAGCTTTCATTTTTCAAGAAACAACACAGCAAAACTGAAAAATCTTTCAGTCTGGGAAGTTTGGAAGGCCCAGCTGTCAAAGTAGACATCCAGGGTCGGAATAGGGTGTTGTTATCGCCACAAGGGAAGCCTTGGAGGAGTCCGTACTCAGGTCTAAAACTACTACCACAACCTTTCTTCAATTTCTTACCTTCTTCCTGTCACCTTATGTCCCAGATCGTCTGAAATCCTGAAATAAATGTCATTTTCGCCAAACTTCACTTTCGCTGTCACTTCCGGTGGATTGCGCATGCTCACTGGAGTCTCTCAGTCGAGATGGCAGCACCAAAATCCACCCTTTAGTTTTCCCGCCATTTCCAGATCGAGAGGGTTCGAGGCTCAAAGCCCAAGGCCCAGCGCCCCCAGACCCCCCCCCCCCCCCAAAATTAAAGCACCTGATCCAAACTTTGCGCATCAGGTGGATCTGATATAAACAGGGCGGGGTGTCTGACGGTTCGAGATATTCCCACATCTCCGATTTTGACGTTGGAGATCGAGTGATTTGTGTGATCGTGAACGGAGGCCTTTCCACTGCAGCATTCCAGGTTGCGTACTGCTTGATGTGTAGCAAGAAATACATGGTGCTGAATGGCAAATTTGTCACACACAGGAAAACACAGTTGGAATTTGTTTTCCCCCGTCCGATTCTGCAAAACACAGAACGCAGTCTGCGCGCCGCAATGCACGCCTTCAAATGAAAAGGCCTCAAGCCTGGCGTTGGAGGTGCAGGGATGACAAAACAATGTCCTCACATAATTTCTGGGCCCTGTTTACACAACAGGAAAAGGCATGCAATTCTCCAGAGCAGTGTTTATTTTGACAAAAGGAATGTTAGTGACTATTCTGCGTCAATACCTGTTTCGAGAGAAAACAACTGATTACAAGCAAACAACGCTTTCGGGGCAGGATTAGAAACCGGAAATGATCCCAGAGTGGCCTCAGAAGCAGTTCAGGGGCTCCGTGCCTTTTCCGATAGCGCTGGTCGAACAAAGACTTCTGCGGCATAATTTTTTCCAAGCGAACTATTTCTGCCAGCATCTCCCAACTCTGTTGTGCAAAGAAGTCAGTCTGGTTTGGATTTGTCACAAAATGGTACAGCACCCGGTGCTCTTCGACTTGCATCCGGCGAGAATGTTTTCCCTCGAGGCGTTGAAACCGTCCAGCCCCTCGAAATCCGATCCGTGGTTCAGGGTCGACTGACTCCCCGTCACCTCCAGTCGGCGTTGCAAGCACGCTTCACACAGGTTCGCAGAGGCCCCACCGAATTCATCGGAACTTGCTGGGTTGACATGGTGGACATTCTCGGGTGTCGCATTTGCTTTGACGTGCGAAACGTCAACAACAAAGGTTGTGTGAATTTCACTGCAGGAATCACTCAGTTCATCCGACATCCGGATGTTATTTTCTCGCTCGCTGAATCTCAGAGGGTTCTCGAAGTTTTCCCGTCTATTTGGTTTCGAAGCCAGGTTCGCGTAAGAAGAAGACGTGTTTTGGAACATGACCTCTTCAGTGTTTGCAAAGAATCGAATGCCTGCTGAAAATCTGAAGGGCTCCGAACTTTTGCCTGGACCACAACATCTCCAGGCAAACATTTTGGGATTGGAACAGGATCCCGGTTGTCCTCCACTGGCCTCGACTTTGTAGTTCTTTCGAAATGGGCTTTTCCAATGCGAGTTGGAGGGACCTCTCACTGGGCGTTGTTTGAGTGGATATTTTCTTCTTCTTGGTGGATGAATGGTTTGTATTCCCTGACCAGAAAACACATGCCCCCTGAACTCAGTTGCAGCTGATGGAGCCTGTGTAGCGAGGTTTGCGAATGTTTCTGTCAAGGCTGTGGTTTCCAACGGACTGGGCGGCACATTCCTGCTCTGTTCTGTTGTCAAGTCTGGAGCCTCACGGCCACTTGTAACATTCCTCGTGTGCGATGGTGAACTCGGAGTGTTCGGAACTTCATTGTTGAGGCCAGGCGAAGAAGCTGTGAGTTCTGCGCTTGGTGATTCTGTCGTGGCGTCCTTGGCTTCTGTAACGGGTCGCAGGCCACTGGCACCGCTGTCTGCCCTCAGAAGGCCCTGACTCCTGCTGTTCTGCTGCTGGTGACTGAGCATTTCGTTCACTGTTTGTTTGACCTTCTTGGTGGTGGAGTTGCTCATGGTTCGCCGGGATGATCTTTGGAGCTGGAGGCTCATTCTGGGGCTTCCGGCCATGGGACTGGAGGAGTTGCTGAGAGGCATGAACGATGCTGAAAAGATAGGAGGTTGGAGTCAGCAACGATGGTTCCACTCCACAGGCGACAAATACTTCCTCCACCAACTGCGGTTCTGAGCGAAAGGTTTGAAAAAATTGTCTTTAGACACCAAGGCCATAAAATCCAAGAGTCACAGCCAAGAGCTCTGCGACCATGCATGCTGCAACCGTGTTTCGTAGGTCACTGGGGCAATATTTTCATTGACGGTATTCCTTCACTTACAGCTGTATTTGTCGTAATCCTTGTCTTTGACAGTCTGGCTGTTGATAACTTTCACCAAGTGACCCTGACCACATTCCGCAAGAGCCGCCAGAAACCTGAAATGTGCAATGTGTGTCTCACGCCTGTCGTTTGGGTGGGGAAGTAATTTGGAAAAGGGAGATTGTGCCTCTGAGACTCACGTGGAGTAGGGTCTGAGTCCCGCGATGCACTTGTTCTGGATCATGCGCATCAGCGTTGAGGACTTGTCCATCGTGGTTTCTTTCGCCTGGATCCGCTCCATTTCATCTTCATCCAGGACGCCCTGCAATGCACAAGCAAACAGAGTGGTAGCAGATTGTTGTGTCTTTGACTAAAAACTTGAGTCACAGAGAAATCTTGCCAATGGATAAAGACTCGTATCACCCCACCCCCCACTGGAAAGCTGTCACTTTTGACGACAAGCTACACCAGTGCAGACACAGTCCGTTCGCAGTTTCCGCGGATCTCAGATTCGCCTTCCAGGTTCAATTTTTCAGTTGAAAGATCCAGGTCCGAAGCATGTTTGACAAATCCACACCCACAAAAAACTTACACCGCGTGTCTTGATTGGTTTGCACACTTTGAAGGCAAGTCCCTCACCTCTTGATGCAGGTAGGCGAGGAGGTCGATCCTGACGTCGAGCGATTGGGCGAGTCTCCTGTGGCACTTGCGCAGCCGCACGTACTCCTGCCCAGCCTCCGATCCCCTTTGCATGGTGACGTTACGAGCTGCGTCAGTCTTCAACCAGAATGGAAGGAGTCCGTCCGTGTGTTGTCAGGGGGTCCTGGTGTGTGTTGTATGTGTTGCCTAAAGGTTGCGTTCTCTAGCTTCTGAAAGTTATTCCCAACTTTGTTCCTTGTTGGGGGCTGAAGGGCGACACAACAACCCTTGCTTGAACGCTCCAGTCCACACTGCGTCCTCCTATTTGGGTACAAAGCAAAGTACATGTGACCATGACTGGCTTCATGAATGCACACCCTTCTTTGGTTTCAACTCGTTTCGAAACGGACTCCACCTTGCAATGGCGTTCAGAACATTTCGCGGTGGACGACACCCAGGAATGACAACCTTCTCGAAGAGCTTGTCGTTCTTCGTCTCTTCACAAGCAGACCGCACCCAATGCCTTGTCTTCAGTCTGTCTGCTTGATATGTTTTCTATCACACTTTTGTCTGAGCTAACACTTGCAAACTACAGCCTGAGCCTGATTCATTTGGTGGCACCGAACTAGACTAATTTTCCAACACGTGAACGAACTTCCTTGGGTTCTTGCTTTGTCTCGTGACGAATTTTGTGCTGTTGGGGCACACAACCGTGCATGGCAGGAACGGATCGGTCGGTTCAATGGAACTTGATTTTCTTCTTATTTTGACCAGCACTTGATTTGCAAGAAAAGCCGCTGAACTTCAAGGTTGAGTGGCACACATTGCATTCGAGGTTCTTGGTGCAGGCAGATACCTACGTGAGAGCCGGAAATGAGTCACCGTCTGAATTTTCCCAGGTTAGAATTTGTGAATGGAGCAAAAGCTTTTTGTGCCCCACTTGGAAGTTGGTTCAATGGTTCATTCGAAGGTGGGGCGCAGAAGCATTGAACCCAACTGGTTGTAGACGCCAAGTCACCAGCAAAAACCCATAAATTTCCAAACTTTGGAACCAGATCTGCACTCAAACCAGGTCGAACATTCAAAGCTTCACACACACCAGCCAAGAGATCTCTCGAATATCAACGAAGCTCTTCAGCCGTTATGTCGGCAAGCATTTGAACACACACCCACACGACAAACATGTACACGTGCTTCATTTATGTATTCTTCCGTACAAACTCTTTTGGCAAGGCACGTGCTGCCAAATGTTTTGTCACACAGTTTGTCTGACGACAAAAAAATACCATTGGGCAATCAAAATCGTTCGCAAGAACACCCAAACATTGGTCGGACTATGCCCCCCCCCCCCCGGAGGTTTGGGGGGGCCGGTGGGGGGGGGGGGGGGGGGGGGGGGGGTGGGTTTTGGAGGGAAGTGGGGGGGGGGGGGTTGGGTG
>JAAUXT010105784.1_pt1 | contig 10246 bp, 11 predicted proteins | sample 7278171 | NCBI WGS metagenome assembly JAAUXT01 (sample SAMN14350112, study PRJNA611818) | marine sediment metagenome | isolation source: surface marine sediment (1.8m) | place: French Polynesia: Moorea | collected 2018-08 | reverse complement strand
CCTTGTTCAGACACAAAAATCTCGAGGCACACACTCAAAACTTCGGTTGAGATTAGAGTCGTGCGAATTCAAAGGAGCACGAAATGGAAGTTTGAGAACTAACTTCTTCCACAGAGCGGTGATCACAATTCACTGTGTGTGACTGAAAATTCGCACCACTACTTCGCACGGCCTCCGGCGATTGCGATCACCGCACCGTGGTAGAAGGCAGAGATCCCACCCTAAAATTCTATCCTCGGCAGGAGTTTGGACCTGCGCAAATTTGGGTGGGCCCTACGCCCCCGGACCTACCCCTACCTACCCACCCACCTCAGGAGCCAGGGGCAGGACCGATCAAAATTCTCAGGTCGGCCGAGTCCCCCAAGCTTCGTTAATTTGCCAGAGAACAATGCGGACTCGCTCCGAAGGACACGCCTGTGAAAAAGCTTGTTCTCAGAAAACGGTTCAATGGCGGCACGGGTCATGCAATCAGTGAATGTCTCAGGAACGAAAGCAATGTTCCAGCCAAGCCACGCGAAGGTGGCTATTTATTTGATATTGAGCAGACGCGACAAGGTTGTTTCTCTTCTCGGTCATCAGAAAATTTCGATATGTGGGTGCACTGCTGCGAACAGCAAAAGAAGGAATAGAAAACGAAGCAACACCAAGCAAATGTTTGAACGCAAACAAGAACACTCGCCAGTGCAGACATGTGCCGAGCCGGAAATTGGGCCAATCTATGTTCTCTTGATGTGACTTCTGGTTTGAAGACTTTCAAGGGAGGGGTCCCAAGGCCACTCCTACCTGGATTCCCGCTTGAGTCTGATCTTAGCAAATTTTGCACCAAGGGGAGGGGTCCAGCACACTGTCTGGGAAGGCGTGATCACACGCACAGACGCGGGTAAACAATGTTGAATGTGCAGAATAGCCTTAATTTATCGATGAACTGAGCAAAGAAATGAGCAAATCGACCTCAAACATTCTGAGAGGAACAGAAGAACACAGTGATCGTAACAGCAAGGTTTTGAGAATCAACTAAACTCCTCTTTGCATTTGCTGTTTTTGTCTTGTTTTGGCACTGGTTTCGGGTCCCGCCCCCTTCCCTCACTTCGTGATGTTTCGCGTATTTTGACCACGGATTTTTACAGACTCAAGATCAAGGACCTTATCTTTCGGGCAAAAATCCGTCGAAGTTGCCAGTTGTAGGTGAAACGGCACAGTAAGTTTGCACGTTGCAGATTTGGCAGAACATTTTTTGTCCCAACAATTTTCACTGCTTCTCTGACGCAATCTGACTAGAGTTGTTTCCCTTTTCTGTCCTTTCGACTTTGGTAACACCAAGAAGTCAAGGTAAGCGAATGCGACCCAACTTGCACAATGGAAACACAATCAGAAACTGAACGTGTTCCAGCGCAAAAGGGTCTCATGACTGACAGTTCTTTGTCTCTTTCATTCAGTCTTTCAATCCTGACCAGAAGCAATGTATCACGAAGTTCCGGAGCGTTCGAAGCCATCACTGCTCGACGACGCCGGGCCGTTTCTTGAGAACGTGCGACACGAGGTAGTCGCGCTCGTCGAGCTGCTTCAGCGCAGCGAGCACTGTGTCCGGCAGATGCTGCAGCACCATTTGTGGGCTGACGAGAATTTCGTCGAACACCTCTCCCCGCGCCCACGTCGCCTCGTAGATTCCCGTCCCACACAGGCGCCTGGCGACGGAGAAAACTGACATCACTCGGCAGCTCCAATAAGGAAGAATATAGTACGGATGCAGTTTTCTGTCTCGATTTTTGTGCCGTATCTCGACAGAAACTGCATCCGTACCATGAGGAAAATTGAACTCTGTCCAAAAGACTTGTACTCACTATTTGGGTCTCGATTGCTGCGCATCTCGACCCAAATAGTGAGTACCGGTACTCGTCTTTCGTACAGCGTTCAATATTCCTTACAGCAGAATCATCAGCAGAGCCTCAACCATGTCAAAGATGAGAGCAAGTGATAGCAACCCAAACAACAAACAAAAACATTTTCCAACGCCTCTCACGAGTATCGCCGTTTCATCTCCTCTTTGAAGGTCTCGTTCTCCGAAGTTTCGCTTGAAAGATTGCAAATTAGATTTACTATGATCTGGTTGCAGAGTGAATACCTGTCGCTATGCTCACAACTTTCTTCACAAAGTTCTCCCAGCATTTCTTCAAAATGCTCAAATCCGTCAAACATTCGCTGTTCACCCCTTACAAAACTGTGTTGAAATGTCCCAGCCGATGAAAGCAGTTGAGGACACTGCTTACTCACCTTGCAGGGGTTGCCTCACGAATGAAGAGAATGTGGCCGGGAGGGTACATCCGTGTGAGGCCCATACGGCTCGAGTTACAAGCAGCGATGGCGGCCGTCAGAGCGTCCTACACAACATGCGTCAAGAAAGCTGAGCTGTCAAATTTTGGAGCAGATAGCCATGTTTCATTTCGTTGCCACAACGAGAAGTTCGGGCTTGTTTCCAATGACGTCACATCAAAGAAAAGTTCATGGAACACACCCCCACCAGTCAAGAAACGAAAAGATAAACACACCCTGGTCTGTGAACTCAATGAATCGGCTGTGTACTGTCTCGGGCGTGAGTGTGTTGGCAGCAATGGAGCCTGGACCTCGCTGGGACCGTCCTCCAGCTCGCCCGGGCCACGGCTGGTATCGGTGTCTCTCATGAAAATTCCACACAGCAACTTCCAGCAAACGCCAGCCAAGATTCTGTACTAAGAACAAAAAAAAGGAGACAGCGTGGGATCACTAGTCCAACCAAAACAGCTGCTTTGCAGTTTCTGTGATGACATCTCACCTTGGGCTGATTTGTTTCACGGAGGCATCGTAACATTTGGGCCCTGAGAATCTCCACGGTGTCAAGGCTCAGTCTGGGCACGAGGTCGTCTCCCAGCACCACTGAACACACGAAATCCTCTGTCAGCCGCGACAATGGTTTGCTGCGAGTGAAAGATGAATACTTCTTCATCACTGATGAGCAAATATCTTTCCAAAGTGACAATTCTGAACTTTACACTCGTTTCTCGAACCTGAAAATTTGTGGTGGAGCAAATGCGTAGCAGTGGAGATTTGGATATCGATCACGTAACAAAAATGACAACACGGTTGCAATTCCAGCGCCCAAACTGTAGCCTGTGATCACCAACTGGTAGCCCTGCAATACGCAAAATTCTTCAAAACAGGATGTCTCAACTGCTTTGTTCATGAAACAAACGGCTTTCAATTTGAGGCAGGAATATTTCCAATACATGAATCGGCTCTTGTTTTCAAGTTCGTGCCCTTCCACAGGAAATATATCTACAAACGACACAAGTTTGCTGTTGACGAGGCAACACCAACTTGCACACCACAGTGTCAGAACAAGCAAACAACGTGCGGTCTCCAACACCGGAACCGACACAGTAGTGGTTGGTAACTTCACCAGAGAACAATGGAACACAGCAGACCTTGACCAAGATTCCACACAGTCGCAAAAGTTTCCCTTGTTTGGTTACGGTACATGCCACGTGTGACCCACACTCCACCTTCTTTTTCAATTCGTGGAACTCCGGCTTGCGTCACCTGAGATCATTTTGCTTGCACTCGCGTTCTCACCTCTCCTCGACGGAATGCTTTCTCGAGAATACGTTTCGTCTCCAATTCACGAAGGAGGTGTCGCGAAGCCAGCAAAACTCCTTTGTGTACTTCTTGAGGTCCAGCTACTCCAGCGACAAAGTCAACCGACTCAGATTCCGCCGTCATGTCCGTCAACGCGTCCTGTAAGCATTTCACACAGCAAATCTATTGACTTCCTTGGTGACAAGTCTGTTTTCCACAAATTGCTTGCTTCTGCCAACACCAGGATGCCCTTACCCGCATTGACAAGGAACCTCTGATAGCAACCACCACAGAACACATGTCGTGGTCAACAGCGACAAAGAACGGAAGCTGGTACAGCTGCAAGGTCACAGAGAAAACAATTTGTGCGTGTGTAATTTCTGCATCTTTTGGTCGAAAACAAATTTGAAAAAGAAATCCCCAGGAAAAACACACACCTTGTTTCTCAGATTGATGTGCACAAAATCTTCTTCGTCAATCCCAGTGATTCTTTGTATCGCAGCCAAGTGACAATGACAACAGTTGTCGTCGTCGGTCACCCCATCATTGGACTCCAAACACACACAACATCTGCAAAGGCACACCCACCGATCATTTGCAAATTAAGGCTGACGACCTGCCGCGGTTTCTGGAAGATCTTGAAGATCACACAATGGCCTCAGCTCTCATCAGCGCAGAAAAAAGCCCCCCCCCCCCAAGCCTTAACAACAAGAAAGCAGAGCTTTGAACACAGGCCCGTCACGAGGTAGGTGGGGGGGGGGGGAGGGGAGAATTAGGACCCTCCCACATTTTCATGGTTGTTGTTTGGGCAGGACTTACCTCAAAATTGCACCCAGGTGGACAGGTGGAAGGGCAGGACCAACCTCAAATCTCTATATGCAGCCCCCCCCCCCAAGGATGTTAGTTGGTCCTTTTTCCGTCCCCCCTGCTATGAAGTCATGCATTGAGCAATTACAGGACGTGCCTGTGTAAAAATGCAGACAGACTCAAGCGAATCAGCCTTCGCGAGCCATCAATTGCACACTGCGTGATCACAAACAGAACTGAAATTGACAAACTTGACAAAACTTACTTGCATTGACTGAAGATCTTGCAGCAACCCAGACAAGGGTTCATGTACATGTATGTGATCCACGTGTAGCAGGCGAGACTGTAGCGCATGTAGTAAGTACAATTTGGCACTGTCATCCATTCCGCAGGATTCGGAAACGGTTTGCCTTGATCTGCCGACGAGTGGTGACCGAATGACGAAAAAGAACGATCTAACACCTGCTTCGGATTGGTTTGCGCTGGGTCACAATTCGTTGTTTCTGTGGCAGGTTGAGACGAACGGTCGTCTGCTGCAGTAGGCAGTCGTGAGCCACCCGCGGCTGCTACCTCGTCCACATCAATGTCTATCAACCTGTCACACACGGCCGATTCGTCCGGGGTTCCGGAGACTTGACTGTCAACTCCGGTGTGACGTGCGTCTCGGTCGTGCTCCTGACCAGCAGCAGCAGTGGAAGCTGATGATCTCAGTCCTTCTTTGTTGCTCGTCGGACAAGACGGAGTGTGAATACTGGTTGAACTGCTTATGTTTTCCAGCATGAGCTTGCTTGGTTGGTCCTTCTGCTGCTGTTGTAACAGCACCAAACCGGCAGCAATGTCTGTGGGAACCACGTCCACATCCTGAAAACATATTCCACAAGGTAGTTGACTGAAAACGCAGTTCCGTGTGAAGCCGAAAAGAAACCTGCTCAAATGTTTGCTGGCATTCTCCTGGTTACCAAAAAATAGTCCGACAGCAGTTTTGCAATGTAGTTGAATGCATCGTTGCTCAGTTCGTCTCTTCGTGCGCCAGAGCAGAAGCACAACCCCTTGCACCTGAAAGCACGTTTTGCACACGTTAACGAGGGTGACAGCTGCCCAATCTGGTGTCCCGAAAAGGGAAAACATTCAGAATGCGGTGTACCTCTGCTGCCACAGCCTTCTGGCAGCTGGCGTGAAACTGTCTATGCCAGCAAAATCATCAGTATGGACTCCAGCTTGCTGTTCGGTCGGACGGTGTAATTTGTGCCCCAATGGATCAAACACCAGCACAACCGTGATAAGTCCAAGGAGCAGCAAGAGCCACCCCACAAGTGTGACAAGTTTCACAGCCAACACCATTTCCTCACTGAAATTCAACAGCATACCTCAAAATCAAAAAGCAAGTACACTTCCAGCAAAACAAGGAAGGCAAATCGGACCAATTGAAGATGACAGAAGGAAAGTGACAAAACGTACCCACAGTCGGTAGAATCGTCAAAAGCCCAGTAAGTCCCAAGCACCAGCCACATCACTTCAGGAAGTGACACCAAGCACTTCACGTACAAAACTTTACCCAGATGACGTCGCCGCGATACTGCAGTGATGGACCCCTGTCAAATCGTCAGCAAACTGCTTCAACGAAATGAACTTCTTCCAGGTTGGTTTCAGAAGATTGAGATGTGGATTTTGATCATGGATGCACAGAACAATTTCCAAAACAACTGGTAAACAAACCTGCATGCTGATCTTCACAATGACACCACCAATAAGTATTTGTGATGACAGGAACACCAACGTGCCAATGTAGAAAATTCTAACCACTGCCCCACTTTTGCAATCGAAGCTGTCGTGATGAATGTTGAATATTATGACAATGATTGTCAACCTGCAAAGTGTTGATCAAAACCACTGTGAACCTATTTGCGCCAGCGCTGCATTGTCTTCCAATATCAACACAAAAGCTGGATCAGGAAATGGAAAGGACCTTTTGAATGACACACTCTGCAGACTCGACAGAGCTGTGTTCATGGACCAGTGTTCAGTCAAAATGTCAGGATTCTTTACATCCGAAGAGATCCCATCCACTGTTCCACTCACCAAAATGCTCTGACCAGCAACTCTCCCAAGCCAGGAAACACAAAATCATCACTGCCTATTTGCCATCGTCTTCCGCAAGCCACCAACGCCGGCATTTTCAAAAAGTCGCCAAATGTTTTCAAAAATATTCTACGGCGGAAGTGTCAGTCGATCATGCGCTGCCGCCGTGGTTTGTTTTGGTTCACGACGGACGAGGTTTCCGGACAAGCGGTGCAGCCGGTGCAATCATGTTTTCGATCTGAAGACTCGATGTCTTCGAGAAGAGTTTGTCCGATCAGAGTAAAGAGGACCTGATTCAAGTACACAGTACATTGGAAAAGATTTCAAGGAATGTCAGCTGACGCCTCCGTGACAAGACAAAGACGGCTGTTTGTTTGGACACATTGAGCCAAATGGAAAATAACATTTTTATTTCACGACTGAAATATATGAGAATGTACAAGTGAAATATACACAAATATACACACGTGTACGCACGAATGCGTCTTCCTTCGACAGCCACAAATATTTCCAGGCAAATCCGCTAAATTGCTGGTGAAATACCCGGCTTTGTTTTGCCACGAAAAAAAACAAAAAAAACAAAACAAAACACATTTTCCTTTCAACTAGAGTCCTTCACACCAATCCCCGTACCAACCCAACAATTCTTTCAACGCTTCAAATGAACAACTGGAAGGAAGCCATGTCACAACACGATTTGAGATTATGTCGCCTTGGAGATGTGCATGTATTGCAAATTGTACCAGTATACCAAGGTCAAAATGCCAGAAACACGGTGCTTCCGCATTCGAGCGGTGATTTCGTTTTCCGCCACCGTGTTCGAGTTTGGCATCAACCTGCAGCGTTTTTCACAGGGGCACGTCTGCATAAGTTACAGCTTCCTTTTTTTTTTTTTTCAAAAAGACACAAACCAGACAAGGAAAATAAATATCCATATCCTCAAGGAAACCCTGGGTATCTGAGGGAACACACGCTCACAAACATGCACACCGCTAAATACTCACTTCAACACAGTCTCTACTCAATGAAGCCACGTACTTTGACAGTTCTCCTTTGCAACAAGAACAAGGTGTTGACAATCGCGTGTTGGAACTGAACAGATTCGTCATTTTCAATCCAAACAACTGTTCTGTGTGAAACTGGGATGGCCACAATTTCCGGTGAAACTCAAAGCTTATTTTTTCCCTGTTTTCACTGAAAAATTCGGTTTTCAAGGGTCGGCACATTGACCCACAAGGGCACCAAGTGTCCACTTTCATGCACACAATTCAATGTCCTGGTCAGTAGTACCAGGAAGGATGCGGCGATATACTCCGTTTCACACTTGTGGTTCCAATCCATTTCCTCGCCCGTGCACCCCTTCTGTATCCCGAGACACAAGTAACAGCAATTTCGTTTGTAACCGGGCAGGTACATACGCGCAGCAACCAACTTTGATGAAATACTGATTCATTTGTTCAACAGCTTCGCTTGGTTTGGCCTTTCAATGGTTTGGCCTTTCAAAGATCCGCCGACGCTGAAGCACACATTTTCGTTTTTTAGCGTGTTGACGAGTGAGATCTTCGAAGTGCTTTGTTTAAATGAAAACTGTGCAACGATTTCTGCAACAAAGCTTGATCTGTGCACAATGAAGTGTACTTGGGACCATGTCTCTGACAGCGAACCTTAAAACCTCTTTCTCCAACACCAGAACACTCAATTTGCGTTGTGTTAACAAACACCACGCGTGGAAGTGACTGAAATCAAATATTTGACATTCAAACTGTCTGCGACAACTTCGAAGTTAATTCCCTTCCATTTGCCCACTCTTGACTGACAAACACGTTGGTGTTCGACACGTGACCAACAACAAATGGTGAACGAAACCAAAAGAAACGTGATTTTTTTTCTGCAGCCAAGAACAATGGGAAATGTAAGGCCAGCTATTCTCACACGACCAAAACGTTTGGCTCTACTTTCGCAGGTGATTCGAGCTGGAATGACCCCGAATCAGGGTGGAAGTTTGAAACAGCACAGAGACAAAGACCAAACAAACAGAAGGGTCCCTACACAGTACGCACAGAGCAAAGCAGTTCAATCCAAACAATCACAGAAGTTGTTGAAGCCACAACTTTTCAGCCTTACTTTTTCAACAAACGGGTCACCGCAACGGCACGACGTCTTGCCCGTCTCCAGATGCTGCTCTGCTGGAGTTGTTCAGATGTTCATGTGGTGACTGCGGGATGATTCAGTGTGTGAAATGTCCTAAATGAAGCCCTTTTTGCTTATGCCGGTAGCGTCAACTTTTTTCCTTTCCAAACTGAAATTGAAAAGCGTAAATAGTCAAACTGACGCATGATTATTTTTCCGTGAGCAACGAAGCAGATTATGACGCACTTCAAAACACGGAAACAAAAGGCACAAACGAAAAAAAACACGAAACAACAGAACAGATGTCAACGAGCCCGCGGAGACTCACGGCGGAAAACATTTCACAACTACAGCCGACAGGCCCAAAGCTGTGGCGACAAAATGTTTGGGGTTTTTCTTTCTTCGTTTGCAAGCGGAGGGGGTGGATGAGCAAATCGATTTGTAGCCACAAAAGGTTCATTACCCAAAACCATTTCGTGGCCACAATATGGTTCTGGGGAGGTGAACTGTTCCGTGGCCACAAAGTGGTTTGAAAAAAACAACCGAAAGAAGCAAACTACAAGGCGAAGATGGACACTTTTCAGAGCACACGTGTTTGCTGCATCAGACCATGCACAATGGGAGGGCATCCTATTGAGCCGTTTCTCTTCCTACTTCTGTGAAAACACAACGCTAGCAAACATTGCTTTCGCATTCTCTCAAGCTGCAAAGGAAACAAGCCGCCTGGCCTTTTCCCACAATATTCCAAAACACTACTTGTCGCTCAAGGCAAAGGCCTCCATTCCTTCGCCAACCAAACTGAGAACAAAAGTAACTGTCGCCTCTCAACCTGGGGCAGGATCAGGGTAAATGTGTTTAGTTGTGTGCAAGCAGAAGCAAAATGCAGGAAAATACGCAGCAAGTGACAGATGTCTTGCTCCACTCTTGACTTACCAACGGCAGCTCTAAAGCAGCATTGGGTTTTTGTGCATTGAAAGGACTAAATAACCAGGACTTTAGTCAGACCGTCGTCAGCGGGGACAGCCTCTGCAAAACAGTTTGAGCAGCATTCATTGTCACCGACCAGTGAGCTTGCAGAGTTCATAGATTCCAAGGTGGTCGAAGTCCCAAAGGAGCCTTGCTTTCAGTCAAGAAGCTGAACTTTCTATCCCGACGAAAAAAGAAGGCGGTCACGTCCTCAGTTCTTTTCATAGTTCTGCTGTATCAGCTTTACAGAGACTGTCCCTCAATTCGTTGTTTGCACATGTCGTCCCCAGGAAAATTGTTGGTTGTACATCACAGGAATCTTGCGAGATTTTCTGTCCTTTTTCTTTGAAAGTTGCTTTGTTTTGAAAGGAATAAGGTGAGAGAAATGTTTTGTGGTCGGGATGTCACTGGAAAAGCAATGCCTGAAGCAATGGTATTTGTGCCACAGAATCAATCCTGTGTAGTCACACCGAGAAAACTGTTGCTGTCGACTGGAAGGGAAAGAGTGTCTGTCGTCTGTCTACAGACCTGTGTGTGCCTGATTGACTTTATTTGCCCCTGTTCCGTTATTCCCCTCACATGACACGAAATCCATGCAGATCTTGAAGTACGTTAAAAAAAAACAAAAAACAAGAAGCAGTGCTCAAGGCAACTG
>JAAUXT010099817.1_pt1 | contig 10246 bp, 15 predicted proteins | sample 7278171 | NCBI WGS metagenome assembly JAAUXT01 (sample SAMN14350112, study PRJNA611818) | marine sediment metagenome | isolation source: surface marine sediment (1.8m) | place: French Polynesia: Moorea | collected 2018-08 | reverse complement strand
GGTAACACCCTCAGCAATAGCAGCTAGTAGTAATGCATGCAAAGTGTGAAAAATGTAGTTTTGATCTTTTCAAAATTTCTGTGAAAGGAGGATGTTCCATAATGCACTCATGTCTCTTGACTTCGGACAATAAACGTTCAAACGTACGACATCGTTCTTCCTTTAAATCCAAGCCCATCTTCGTGAGACATGCTGCAAGTTGCGCAGCAGAACCTGACAGCTTGACACCCAAGACATTTCTGGAGCTCTTACGTTCGTCCTCAACCTCCATGTCGTCGCTTCCCAGAGTTGGCGTCTCCTTGACTGTGACCTCGTTTCCATCCAGTATCACCACATCGCCTCGCTCTTTCAACGCCTGTGGGACAAAGACTGAGGAACGTCACCATTGAAGCGTGGATTTGTGTTGTTTGAAGTATACGGAAGTGATTATGTCAAAGAAAGTGCAAAAATATCGGCTCTTTCGTGGCAACGAGGGTTTGACATGAGCCGACCTTGGCGATGCCCCAGGTGAGCTGTGACATCGCCGTGATGTGTTGAACGTAGTAAAACTCGAACGTCAGCGATACATGGACAGATCCCGACCTGAAAATGACACGACAGGCGTTTGTATCCTGGAATGAACAGCAGGTCAATCTGCGTGCGAAGAGTACTGACATTTCCCTGTGTCTGGGGCAACCAACACAGATCATGTACAGCCAGAAGAAGGATTTTGGAGACTGTCTACGTTCTACCATTTGAGCGAGCTTCGGGTTGACCAGGGTTGTGAGTAGCTTTGCTGAAATTCGAGACTCAGACGCACTGCACGCGGAACAGACGCACTCGAAGCTTCCGGGAGTGTTGCGACATCGAACTTCACAGTCCCGGCCCAGACAGGCAAGTTTCCTCTCAATGCCCCTCGATGGCAATTTACCTGGCCGTAAGAACGAGGTTCTTGAATCCATGTTCCTTAATGTACTTTGACTCGTACACAATATCCAGCAGAGCTTCCCTCAGGTTCTGGTGCTTGGTTGTGCCTTCTATGTTGTACTCCTCATGCCAGGCCAAGTCCAGTACAAAATTGATCCTTACATCATGCCTGTCTACAGAAAAAGACGAAACACTTTTCGTCTTGAAACAAGCAAACAGAGCGCCTTGAGTCACGTTCCGATCTGGCCTCAGATTGCAAATGCTGGATCTGCGATAGCTGTGAGTGGTGGAGCTGCCTACCTGCGCAAGTGTGGGTGATGCGGTCGTGTTTGCGGCCTGGGGGACAGACGCACTCGAAGCTTCCGGGAGTGTTGCGACATCGAACTTCACAGTCATCCAGGCCCAGCGCGCACTCATCAATGTCTGAAACAGAAATTTGCCTTCAAGAAAACGAACCACAGTCTTCAACATGTGCATTGGTACGTGCTGAAGTCGGGGCAAAGAAAATTGGACACGACGGACACGGTTTGAATACACACAAACCTCCGCAGGTCCTTCTGTCTGGCTGGAGCTCGTACCCTTCACCACAAACGCAGGAATAGGAACCATAAGAGTTCGCACAATGGCCTGTGCACGTGTGCGTGCCCCGCGCAGATTCGTCAATATCTGTCAAGAAAGAGACATCGACTTCAGCCTGATTGCTTGTCCCGCGCACGACAGGAAAGAATCTTGCCTTTGACCTCAACTTCAACAAATTTGTGCCAGAAAGTCAAGCTGCGACAGCTCTGGGTGATGCTCACCGACGCAGGTGAACCCGGGGGCGACGAGCTCGAATCCGGTCCTGCAGGAGCAGTGGAAACTGCCCATGGTGTTGTGGCACGTGTGAGTGCAACCCCCATTCTGGTACTGACACTCATTGTAATCTGCGTCCGTGAATCACAAAGAACAGCAAACTTCGTGATCAATACCAACTGATTCCAATGAAACTCAAATCTTGTCAGCGCGATCTGCACGCCAACGAACGTGATTGCCTTTTCTACTAGAGTAAAATTATTTGGTCAGAGGGACACAGGTCCACCCAGTCTGGACCAGCGCCACCTGAGTGGTTGTCCCCAAGGCGTGCAGTACCCACCGACGCACGTGCGCCTGTCACCGGCGAGGCGCAAGCCGGTCGGACAGGTGCAGACGAAGCTGCCGGGGATGTTGACGCACGAGTCGCTGCAACCGGCCGTGTTCAACGTGCACTCGTCAATATCTGTGACAACAACCCACCGAAATTTCACAAAAGAACACATATCATGCGCAAAGGTGCAAAGTGTTTTGAGTCAAATGTGGAAGGAAGCCCCGACCTTGGCACGCCCCGGCCACGGAGTCGTACTGATAGCCGAGCGAGCAGAAGTTGACGCAGCTGTAGCTGCCGTCTGTGTTGATACACTGGTCCGCGCACGGGTTCGTCTCGCATTCGTTGATATCTGCAGTTTCGAAACGGGTTGAATGCTGATTCTGACAGAACACATTCTCAGAGCCTGACAAAGAAGAGTGGACGTGTGGAAAATACCATGGCAGGTGAAGTTGTTGAGACTGGTGTCCATGGCATAGCCCAGGCTACAAGAACAAAAGTGTCCAGGAGCCGTGTTGGTACAAACGTGGCTGCAGCCTCCATTCTCGGTGGCACATTCGTCCACATCTGCAACAAACATGTGAAACTGGTTCCAAGCACCTCAAGAACAGACACAGTTCTGTGTTTTCTCTTTTCTTCTATTTTGTTTGACATGATACAACACCTTTACAGTCCACAGATTGACTCACCCTGGCAGGTGAAAGTGTCCGCAGTGAGTTCGGAGAAGCGGTCACATTCACAGTGGAAATCGCCCAACGTGTTGACGCAGGTCTGCTCGCACCCGCCGTTGTTCGTTGCACACTCGTCCACGTCTGAATTTTTATGAAAACATACTGACCTCGTGCCAATTCGCCTGCGTTCCGGGACAGTTTAACACACACCAAAAACAAGTGCGTGTGCGCGAGTTGAAGAGTTTGATTGATTTCGCATTGGAAAGAACACTGACCTGCGCACACGTAGTTGACTTGGTCCCAGACGTACCCAGGGACGCCGGCGCACAGGTCGAGGCACTCGTGGCTGTGCGGCTCGTTGACGCACACCTCGTCCGCCGTGCACGGATTCACATCGCACTCGAGTATGTCTGCAGAAAAGTGAACAGCCCAACTTGAAAGTCTGTGCTTTGGTCTGTTTGTGTGCCAGGGGCACTTTTCTTTCACATCCAAACACGACCGTTTCCACTCGAAGCGTTGGTATTACTTTGGATGTTGCTGGCCTCTTTGACGCAGTGCGCCGTTACCTTCGCAAGTCTGACAGTCTTCCTGCAGCTCGTATCCTGCAATGTCCTGGCAGGTGCACACCGACAGACACGACCACTCCCTGCATCTGTCCTGGCAGCCACCATGGTCCCCCAGGCGGCAGTGCGACGCGGCTGCAGGTCAAAGACAAGCACAGGGGGAAATCACTGCTTTCGATTTCGAAGCGTTGCGTCGTGAGCGTTTTCGAAGACAACCACGTGAAGGCAACCACCATGTGAAAATCCTCGTTGCAAATGGCGCATGAGGTTGCGAAAAGACCGCGGATTTTGATCAAGGAGGTGGCTGACCTTGCTTGCCGGTGACGGCGATTTCGCAGAAACCGAGCGGTGCAATGTTGACGTCCGTGTGCGAGCCAGCCGGGGCCGGTCCGATCCTTTGTATGGAGACGTACCGACCTACTCAGAGAACAGAGTGATCAGATGGACAGACGTTGCCTTGTTTGAAAAAAAAATCACAGTTTCCCAGTTCAGTTTCACCCACCTGGATGAACGAGGGTGCACATGACGTGGATCCAGGTTCCGGCAGGCGCCGCCGTCGGCTCAAAGTGGCAGAGTTCGTTCAGTTGGAAGTCTGCAGGATCGCTATAGTAACCTACCCTCACCTCGATGTTCCCCTGCGTATCCCCTGTGAAAATCAAACTCGTGAATACTTGGCTGTTGGGCATAGAGACAGGAAATGAAGACCCCTGCTGCCTTGCAAGGAAATTCTCATTGTTAAGCATTTCCTTCCACGCAACACGCACAATCTGAACGCACAGCACTGAACACTTCCCGTGTATGGTCGTCATTAAATCCACAGTTCCTACCACAGTTTGGGCAGCTGATTCCTCCTCCTCCTCCTCCTCCTCCTCCACCTCCTCCTCCACCACCACCACCACCGGTGTTGTCTGGGTTCTTCAATCTGAGTCGTGTCACGTCGTAAATGTCGCCGAGATCGATGAGGAACCAGGGCGCAGGGTCCTCGTCTGTGACAAAGAGCGAACAGGACTGTGTCGCACGTCACACAATGATTTCCATGCCGTTGAAGGAGTTCACATTGTTGTGATCAAGTGGCTGGTGAAATTCATTCCACACAACGAGCTTGAGTCACCCAAGTATCTCGTGTCCAATGCACACGCCCTCCTCTCCTCACATCTGCACCCACTCTGTCCAGCCCACACCCCATGAACGCACCCGTCTGAGCGCAGCTGCCCTGGTCGACGTCGCTGTTCGCATTGCCGTCCACGAGTCTTGACGGGTCCTGACAATCGCCGCTGTGGCACATGGTGGACACCGCCGTCACCGTCTGGCCCAGAGCTACGTTCGCCCAGGCTGCAGAAACAGCATTCAAGTGCACAAACTGTTTTCTCTTTTTTTGCGCCGAAGATTCCTTTTGAAAGGAACAGATGTGATCGAAGCAGAGAAAGGGGCCCCAATCGTCAGACTCCAGGGCGGGTCGGACACTTCAATCCCTCCCTGTCCACTCCTGGATCTGTTGGAGTCGGCGGTTACCAAACAAAGCCGAGCGGACTGGACACAGCGCGTTGACCCGAGAACAACAACTGATCCGAGGCTCCACACCCCTCACCATATCGTGATTGGAAAAGACACTCACTGGCGTGGTCAGTGTCGGCGCAGATGCAGCCCCAAAGGTTTGCGCCCATGTCAACAGGCGGGTCTCCCGTGATGCACCTTGGTCTGCAAGCTGGAACAGCACAAGATCATTTAAGAGTTTGCTGGCGTCCACTGAACACGTCTCCGACACGATGGCCTCCATTCGAATCTCTTGACAGGTGCCCACGCAAAATTGTTGCTGAGGAGCACATGCAGTTGTTTGGAGAATCTTCTTGCTGCAGATGTGCGCATTGGTGTTGGAAAACTCACCCCCGTGGGGACCGCCGTAGGTGGGGTCATTCATGCCGAGATACAGGGTCCAGTCGAAAAACTCCGCTGTATCGTACTGAGCGAAAAGCGCGCTGGTTGTTCCAAACACATGCAGAAGCAGGACTGGCGCACAGACTGACAGCAAGGTCGCCATTGCAGTTCCAATTCTGACCTCTTGTCTTCTCTCCCACTCTTCCTTTTCGCAGAAAAGGGAAACCAACAGCTGCAAAAACTCACAGATGTGACACAGTGAAGACTTTTCCGGGGGTCACTTGATGAGATAAACTCCACAATTTGTTTTTGATGTGATTTTCGCACACACTCCTTTGTCTCAAAGTGATGAAAGATTCAATCGCAAAAATGGAGACGGCCCCCAAGGAAAATTACTTTAATTTTATGAAAACGTACCTGACAAACCACACTGTTCTTCAGATCTTTTTCCTTTCTTGCAGATACTGGCCGCTTGTGGAGATCTGACACAACTCTCAAGTTACCTGTACACTGAAATGTGATACGAAATAATTGTCAGCACTCCAGTGCACACGATACGTATTGACAACACCAGAAACACACTTGTCTTGATCTCTGATGGGTCCTTCGACTCCATTCTGAGATCGAACATAAAGAAAAGCTCAAAGAAATGCCAGACGGCAACTTGTGATTTCTCAACAATAAAACCAGAAAGAAACAGCCAATACTGTGAACCCGATATGGCCATTTCCACTTTCTGTGGAATCCTGTGATCTCCATCAAATATCCTTGCTGCTCAACAAAAAAGAACAGAAAGAATCCTCTTTTTGAAAAGTTGTCTTCATATTTGAGTTGCCCAAGTCAAGTGAACAAGATTCCTGAGGACGTCAATTCCATCAAAACTCCAGAAACCTGCGTCAGTTTCGCTGGTCGGTCTTTTCCACCAGATGTGCGCAGCTGGTTTTTGCGACGCGACTCTGACAAAAACAACACAGCGAGTCTTGTTTTCAAGTCGTTGTCATTTTTATTCGATTGGGTGGCGTTGTGGACAACAAGAAAAGAGAAACATTGAACGAAGTTTGACGAGGCATGTTCTGTCTTGGCAATCTGGTAAACCCTGCAAGATGCGTGTTTCTGGCTCGATTCACAGTTTCGAGTTTCCCTTGACATGTGCTCAGGTGTTTTCAAAGCAAAGCAAGATCAGAACCTTTTTTTCACTGCCCCTGCAAGTCCACTATATGTACATTTCCACTCCATGGTCAGGATGGCGGCTACTCCTGGAACGCCGCCTTGACGGGCGCACGGCCCATGACGACGGAACCAAAGTCGTCGTCCAGGTCCACGTCTCGAGCCGACACCGGAGTCTCCGCTCTGATTGCAGAGAGAAGGTTTTGAAATGAGAAGAAATAATATCATATTGGGCAAAATTGAGATATGTTCAGGGCCCATTGGGATTGGGTCCCGGGTCTGGCGAGTGAAATGGGGTTTCCAGCCAGCAAACACGAAACACTGATGGACATGGGGTAGTGCACTGTGTCCACGAGCACAAACGGATTGAGCATTGTGTTTTCCACCTGGGTAGTGCACGTATCTGAGTGCACAAACACACCGCGAGAACCAGATGCTCAACAAAAAAAAAAACCAGCCAGACATCAATGTGTCGAGTCAGGCATTCATGCATTGAGATCTCTCACACTCTTCTTGAGGTCAGTCTGACCTAGGAATTCTCACTTTCACTGGAAACAAAATCCCCTTCACGAGAAAAGACCGTTCAACACTTCGGGGCCTGCTGCATCCTAGTCACAAAATTTCACCCAGCGACCTTCACACACACACACTGCACCTCAGATCAGTCTGCTCACCTGGCGGTGTCCTCCTCGAACATCGCCTTCACGGGAGGTTTGCTCATCACCACAGAACCAAAGTCCTCTCTGCGAAGAAGAAAGCTCTTTGTCAGATCATTCGACTGCCAGGTTTATTGGTGTGCTCTAATGTCAATGTTACGAGTGTGTGGTCTTGTTGCCATTGCCTGTAGGGTGGAGGTGGTGTTGGAGCCACGTAGATCGGCCTCACAAGCCTCCAGTTCTTCCACAGTCTGTACGAAAAATCACAGGTTTCAGGGCAGTGTCTTCCCAACAAAGCAGGCAGTAGAAAGCGTTCTTGTCGCTCAGGTTTCCACTCAGGTTCACACTCTCACTCACGCACACGCACAGAACCTGCGCTGCTGTCAACAGGCGACATGTGAGGTGAAGAGGGGCTGTTACTTACACGCAGATGAGGATGAGGAGGATGAACCAGAGCAGGAAGAGCAGGACGAGGAAGGCGAGCAGCAGGATCCACCAGGGGAACGGAGGGCGAATCACGAGGTTGTCGCACTGCTCGTCAGCGTAGTACCACTCGCACCTGGACAACCGGAAAGAATATGGACTTGTTTTGCTAGGTTCGTTTTGCTTCAGTAAAAGTGCACAAATTCTCCTCACTTCTGCAGTCGACGACAAACCAGAAACCATTTGCGTTTTACGGTACCTGCAGGCTGGAGTGTCTGTGTGCTTCTCATAACATACAGAGCCCTTCTTGCAGTAATCAGTCGCAACAAAAAGGTAGCACACGTCCGTGATTGCTACAAACAACAAGATGCAGTTCGACATAAAGACAGCGGAGACCGAAAACGGGTTTGCAGGGGTGTGGAAAGAGGAGAGACTCACGCTCCTCGTGGATGTCAATGTCGGGGTTGTAAAGGGTCGGAGTGTCCAAGACTTTCACTGTTCTGGTCCCTGTTGGTTCGTCCAGTACAACTGTGTTGTCGCGTGCAATCAACTCCTGAGCGGAAAGAAGCGGAAAAAATTCGGACAAAGCCTTTGATTGTTTGCATACTTGGGACACAGTCCTCAACAGAAGTTTGACAAGCCACCTTTGCGATTCCCCAGGTGAACTGAGACTGCTCCACGATGTTCTGTGTGTGGTAGAAGTCAAACTCCAGCCATGATTGCACGGATCCGTAGCTGAAAGGAAAACATTTTACTTCAGCCATAGAAATGGAAAAAGTGCACCATCTTGACAGTTATCGGCCTTGCTCTCTCAGACCTCCCCAACTCCTCCCTTTTTCCCCAGGGACGGGGCAGCTGAGAGCACCTGGCCGAGACGACGAGCTCCCTGTAGCTGTTTTCGCGGACGAACTTCGCGTCGTGGGCGAGGCTGAACATGGCGTTGCGCAGCGCCGTGTGTCGCGTCGTGCCGGTGATGTTGAAGTCCTCATGCCACGGCTCGTCCAGCACCAGCTTCACCGTCACGCGATGCGTGTCTGCAGCGAGGACATGTGCATCGGGTTGCTGTCATTTCTGCCGAGTGGGCCTGTTTTTGCCCCTTCACATGAGTCCCATATTTGTGCCAAAGAAGGCACAAATTGTCAGACCTACATGCATTTGGACCAGCTGCTTTGCAAAGTGATGTTGAGAGTTTAAACAGTTGTTTGTTTCAAACTTGTTTGACCCTGACCCGCAGAGCACGTGCCAGAAATTTGCACATGATACCCAGAGGTGATTTGTTCAAATCACCCAAGAAAAAGACAGATCCTGGTTTCTGCCGCACGTACCGGCGCACTTGTGGGTCATGGGGTCGTGGACGCGGCCGGCCACGCACTCGCAGTGGTAACTTCCGGGATCGTTGACGCAGCGGTACTCGCAGTCGTTCTGCCCACCCGGCGCGCACTCATCGATGTCTGAAACAGGAAACAGGGTGATCCTTCGTGATCGGTTTCTGGTCCGAGGTGTGGTGCACAACCCAGATTGACTACTTCAAATCTCAATATTTTGCTTGTTCGTTTCAGAGTCAGAACGGGATCGGGGCTTTTGAAACAATTGCAGCCAAGGAGAACCATTCGATTTGTTGTAAAATTGTAAGCCAGGTTCACTGCAGGGCACATTGCCCAAGGTGCGTGGTGTGACATCGTCCCACCCCCACGCACACACACTTTTGGGTGAAATCGACGGGAGTAATTGCATTGTCTTGTTTGGTGCGGTCACTTGCGCGGAGCGTCACCTCGGCAGGTGATGCCGTCGCTCTGCAGCTCGTAGCCGTCGGGACAGCTGCACATGTAGGAGCCGTACGTGTTGATGCACCTCTCCAAGCACGAGTGCACCCCAGCTGCACACTCGTCCAGGTCTGCCACGCAACAAGAAGAAGGACAGAATCAAGCAGAATAAGGATAGAATCAAGCAGAATCGAGGAGAGAAACCAGGCCCAGGCATCAGACTCAGGAACCAGGAACCAAGAACACGAGACCAGACACAACGACCACGGACCAGGGCCCAACAACCAAAGAAAATAGACAAGGGCCACGATCAGGGATCAGGGGCCAACAGCCAAATGTCAGGGGTCAGGGAATCGGGGCCAAGAGAGCAGGGGCAGCGAGCCAAGGACAAAGGATGGGGACAAGAACCAAAACCAGAAACCAAGACCAGGACCCACACCAGGGACCGCCAATCAGGTACTCGGGATATCTGGAAACGTTTTTTTTATCTTCCTGATCGAACGCAAGCAGGTATGATGCACTTTTCGAAGTTGACCAGAGCTGATACAGAACTTGGACAGAACTTGGACGGGTTCGTCTTTGTGCGCTTGGAGCCACCGGAGTCTCTCTTTTCCAGCACTGATTTGATTGAAGCTGGACTCAAAAACAAACAACATCTGACGCACCTGCACAGGCGAATCCAGGGCTGAGGAGCCGGAAGCCCACCTTGCACGAGCAGGAGTGCCCTGGGGATGTGTTGTGGCAGTCGTGGTCACAACCGCCGTTCAGATCCTCACACTCGTTCACATCTGCGTGGGAAATGTTGTGTCTGTTGTACTGATCAGTATCAAATTCTGTTTAGGGACAACCTGTCGGCCATTGAAGATACGAGGCCTGTCCAAATGAAGATGAACATCATTGCGCTGTTCTTCGACACGTGTTGCGATTGACATTTCCTGTTACACAGACAATGTTTGACATGCACCGGTGCTTTTTTGACATGTTGCGCAATACACAGTCGATGAGGCTCGTGTCTGCAGGCATTCATAACTGGGTCAGTGATGTCAATTCGGCGATCTGCATTGATGCGGACGGACCATTTGCGCGACGACACAGCATTGGC
>JAAUXT010060131.1_pt1 | contig 10246 bp, 11 predicted proteins | sample 7278171 | NCBI WGS metagenome assembly JAAUXT01 (sample SAMN14350112, study PRJNA611818) | marine sediment metagenome | isolation source: surface marine sediment (1.8m) | place: French Polynesia: Moorea | collected 2018-08 | reverse complement strand
TTCCAGTCTGTGATCACTGGAACAGGGGTAAAACAGAGGTTTTGTCCGCCCAAGACGGACGGACGCGGATACAGGGGCAAACCAATATCAGACCGCTACCGCGGCTGATAACAATCATGACTCTCGATGCAGTCTGAGAAACGCGAGGGGAGATTCTTACCTCAAGGGCTGGCAGGGAAAGAAGCACGTGCGAGGACTGCGTCACGTCGGTGGCGTGCACGTTGTTGTGGTACGGCACGTCCCGTCGGTAGTGGTCCTCGAGGTGCATCAGGTACGTGACTAGCGTGTTGGGGGGGATCTTGAAAGTCTTGATCAAATCTCGTTCCTGCAAGAAGACCACAAATATCCTCACGACGATGTCCTGAATTCCCCCATGAACAAAACCACGCTTTTTGTTTCTCGATGCAGTGCAAGAATTGAGGTTCACACACCTGTAGAATTGTGTAGGTGACTGCAGTCAGAGGTCTGTTGTTGGAGAGCTCAGCAACTTTGAAGATGTCGATGCCCCAAGTGTCTATGTTGATCATGTACTGAAAGCAGAAGAATTTATGAAGTCAAAAATAATCGAAGCAACAATTAAAATTGGCCTCCCAAATTTCGGCATATTCCCAGTTTTCAAATTGTGCTCTCACCTTGCTCAACTCTTCTTCGTTGGCACATTCCACGCCGAACTTGGGTAGCATGCCAGCAAAACTGTTGGTGTGTTTGAGCTTTCGTACACCTGAGATTTGCGACATGGGAGTCGACTTTTTGTCTTTCTTGTTTGGCGCGGCGGCGGTCGTGGCGTTGGGGGCGTCCGTGTCCTCGACCGTCAGGGTCGGCAAGTCCAGCTCCTGCTGCTTGTCTGCAAAACAAACGCGTCATGTGTGGAACCTGCGTTCGTCAACCTTCTTTACGTCATTGAGTCAGTAATGAGACATCAGTCTCCGTTTCGCTCTACTTTTTTTCCCCATACGAACACGAGATCTGCGAGTATTATCTTCCATAGGGTTTTGTGAGTTCGCTGTCTCTGCACCCGAAAAAAGAAGACAAACGGACAGTGTCGTGAAACTCGATATAGCCGCGTTCATCAAGTATGACGATTCTGGAATATGACTCAACAATCCGAATCACTGCTGCCACGATAAAAATAGTATTTTGCACTGAAGAAATAATTGGTGTCACTGAATCAAACGGGAACGTGGAGTCCATCTTTTCTTTCTGGTTAAAAGCCTAGATTTCTACTCGAAGAAGCAAGCGGAACACATGTATGTCAGGTCATCTGAAGCAAGCGCGTTGAAAAATGAAGCAAATTTCGCTCATGCTAAAGATGTAAGAACTTTTTGAATGTAGATCTACATCAAGATCAAACTTGTCTCTGATGTGCATTGCTAGTGGTCTATGATTCAAAAGTCACACGTGAAACAAAGACGGCAAAATCAAAAGTTCCAAAATCAAATCTATTTCAAATTTTGGAAGCTTTGCACTCAAGTTCTTACTTTTGCCTTGAACTTGCGCATTTGGAGGTGGATGAGGAATTTGGTCACTGTGGTCAATTTTCAAGGACGGGATGTCCACGTCTTGCTGCTTGTCTGCAGTGACACGACAATCTGACCGAGTTAGCAACGCAATGAAGAAGCGGCTCAAAATAGGAAGGCAACGGACACCAGCGGCAGGGCGGAGGGGGTCACAAAAACGATTCACAAAGTCAAAGTTTTCTTCTGCAACGGGCAGCACGGTGGACGTTGTGTTGTCGCTCGAACGTCAACAGTTCAACTCGCACGCCGTTCGACTTTACGAGGGGGCAAAAACGGACAAGCCTTGTCCACCAGTTTCTTCAAATTTCCCCGTGAAATGAAACAAATTGAAAAGTTGTACTCTGGGCCCTACGGATTGCTGCTGCCTGTCTCACTGCAACTGAATGGCGTTTGTGTTAACAACACGGCTCGTCTGCCACCACCAATCTCCGTCTGCTGACACGTGACATTTCCTCCCGAGACCCGAGCGGACTCGAGGTGCGACAGTGAAAGCCCGTGAAGAGCTAATTGCGCTGTCAGCGAGTCAGAGCCGGAGCGGCGCCCGGTGTAACAGGACCAGACAACGACCAGGACCAGACAACGACCACACTCCAAGGTCGTTGTGTGGGCCTAAAATTTCAGGATTGCCAGGACTGCCAGGCAAGTTGGAATCTGGTCGTGAATTTTTTTTAGGACCAGACAATGACATCATTGTCTGGTCCTGAAATTTCAGGACCACACAAAGACGTTGGAGAAATGTTGCGGTCGGAGTCTGGTCCTGAGACACCGGGCCCTGCACGGCTTCTCCGTCCACAGACCGCGGCTGAGCCCAATCACGATTCACTTGTCTCCAATACGCAGCGTCACATCCGAGGTGGGCAACGTGCGAAGACTCGTCATCAGAGTCGCTGCGATGTTCTCATCAGCTCGGGTCGCCGCACCTTTGGGCCCAGGTTCTCACCGCAGGGCTGCGTCTCTCGGCCTCTCGTGTGGAATCGAGGTCTCGCGTGATGCGTGAATTACCAGCAGGACAAACCACGTCAAGGAACATCTCACTCGCGGCGTCAGGAGCAAACAAGAACAAAAATCTCCACAAAATGATGCGCGCGACTCACCAAGAAACGTGCTGCAGATGTACTCTGAGATCTGGTTGCCCGATTTGCTGGACTCGGCGAAGTGGCTCAACTCCCGGTTCAGCATCCTCTTGAACTGGAATGAGAAAGGAGAAATGCTCGACCCTAAAATACACAACGGACAAATTGCGTTTTATGAGGAAGTGACCATAAATTGTTCCGTAACTATTATTGTCCTTTCCACATAACAGTGTAAATAGATTGTGAAAGAATTGTTTTTACTCGGAATGTTTGTTGAGACTGGGAATTTGTCGATGCTGCATGCATACTGATGGATTTCTGTGAATCTGAAGTCATGGAGGATGTTTCTCGACCCAACGGTCACCTATCGATTTTATACCCAAACTACTGTGAAGTTTATCGACGAATCCTTCTCCCACCGGCTGCGCTGCGCTCCCCGAAGAAAACACGTTGTCGTCCAGAACGGACCAAAACAAACAACGGCCTGTCTTTGTCGGAAACAAGGCAAAATACGACAGCAGCAGCAGATCAAATCAGACTCAGCCCAAACCAAATTCGAGGGGGTGAAAATTTCGCTCAGTTTTCTGATTCAACGCATGATTTAGAGGAATCACCTGAAAATTCACCCTTTCTTCACTCTTGTTTTCCTTGGCCCGATTACGAGCAGTGAGCCTCATGCATTCAATGAACATAATCCACGCTTGGCCCCTTTCTCAATTCCTCGCACAACAACGAAACGTGACTTTTGTCCGCGGAGGCAACTTGAGTCTCACTTGAATCAGGCCCGACAGGTCGAGGGCGGAGAAATGTTTTCCCTGAACGCTGTAAAATTCCCGTCCTCGCCCGAACCCCGCCCAAGCGTGATGGACAGATTTTCGAATGGGTTCAATTTTCTGCATTCAGTTTCTACGTTCTGGTCAAGTTCAAACTTGCTGTTTCCATTCAACTTGGAACATTGTGCAGTTTTAATAATTGATGCTGTAATGCGCACGGCTCATGTAACACAGTTCCAACGAGTTTCAACAAGTACGTTCAGCCGGCAAAATCTCCCGCTCCCCGAGCTTCGGTTGTCAAAACTGTCAAATTCTAAATTGCAGTTTCGCACAGCGCAGTGCGTACGCACACACACACACACACACACACACACACACACACACACACACACTCTCTCTCTCTCTCTGTCTCTCTCTCTGTCTGTCTCTCTCTCTCTCTCTCTCTCTGTGCCACACATGCACAATGTTTGTCTGTCTCTCCCCATTCCAACCGACACATACTCGGACAACGTCCAAGGAATGCTACTACGAGTACTGTGTGTTCAAGGGTTAACCTAAAACTGAACTTACTTCGCAGAACGTCGCGTCTGCGTCCAAAGCGCCCACTGTTGAAACCTTCATAATTCCCGCCGATATGGAACTCATAACCAAAGTGGACATGGCACTTCGGTGCAGGAGCGATTGTCTGAATTGATCCTCCAGCAGCTTTTGTCTTTTTGTCCCTTGAACAGCTTTTCGCTCGAGTTTCTTGGAACCCGGCGTTCCTCGCGCAAAAAGTATGTTTACCACGTTCGCCTCACAAACAATACCAACGAGCGGAAATTTCAAAGCAGTAAAAAGCCGCTCAAACTGCTCGCGGAATAACAATCCGATCTGTACTGTTCTACCCCCGGAGCTGTTGAACTTTCAACACGAAATTCTCAAAATGTAGCCAAGTGTTCTTGCGCAGCAGCTTTTGTACTGGCGCTTTGTCTGAAGTTGCGGAGGGAGACCTGATGCAAGGCGAAACTGAAGTGACCTCAGCATTACTCGCTCCACACTTGGTTGGGTTTGACGTAAATGGTGACGGAGCATTGATATCGCGCTTATTCAAAAGTCTCAGTCATCAAGGTCGAGGAATAGGGATCGATGAAGCTGACTAAGAAATCATCGTCATTCTGCGTCGCTTCGCAGAACCATGCAGTGAAGCTGCCGCTGCCAGCAATGGCCACCAGGAGGTGCTGGTTCTCTTCCGAGTTCCACTACGCACCCAGTGCAGGTCTGGGAAACAGGTTTTTTATTATTCACCTCGACGCTACAGAACAGCAGCCGCGGTGTCGGCGAAGCCAGTCCATTGACGTCATAGGACGAGCCTCCCAGCCTCCCCCAGCAGGCCAATCGTTTGCACCAGCATGTGATGCACTGTTTGTAAAGCTCCTAATATGTACATGCACGGCACATACGCATCGTACTGAGCAGCGAAGCGCGGGGGGAGAAAATTGAGCAACTCGAGACAACGCCTTCGTTTCCCTGTAGCAACGCAAAGAAACGATGCTGCTCCCTCCTGCCTCGCACGATTCCGAAGTGCAACCAAAACTTCAGCTCCCCCAGTCAATAAAAACCTGAACTTATTCTGCAGAACGCGCTTGCAGGTGTGTCTGTTTCCTGAACTCAATCCAACATTTCAGACTTTCTGCTTCGAAACAAAATGTAGCCTGTCTCGCGGCTATGAACTCGATCACCAAACCTCAGCAAGGAATTTGCATGCTTTAATTCGTTTGGTGTTTTGTGAGAACAGTTTGAACATTGGGACCAGAAGCCTTGCAGACTGAAACCTTCTCTGAGAACCTGCCACAAGGACTCAGCCTTGAGCTGTGCCTCCCCCCCCCAACACACGAAAACGGGGAAGATTGACCCACGCGGATACGAGTCCGCTGAAGGTGGCTTCTGCCAATGGGCGACGGTATCCACGAGGGAAGTTTACACTGACCAGCCCCCAAGTAGTGCGACACAAAAGAATAAAACTGCAACGTTCTTGACGTGGCATCAGGATTCAAGGCGTTTTATACGGAAGGACGGGGGGGGGGATTCACACTGCCCCGTTGGGCCGAATTGCGGAAGGGAAGGTTGGTTGGTTGGGTGGCTGGTTGGTTTATGTTGGTTGAGTAGTTGGTTGGTTGGTTGAGTCGTTGGGTGGGTGAGTGGTTGCTCCATTGGGTGGGTGGCCGAGTATTTGGTTGGTTGGGTGGGTGTGGACGAGTTGGTGGTTGGTTCTTTGGTTGAAGACGCGTTTCGGCCCGGTTCATGTCGGGCGGAAGGTTGAGTTGTTGGTTGCGTGGGTGGTTGATGAGGATAGTTGGCTGGCAGGGTGGGTGGTTGAACAGACGGGCAGCTGACTGGTGGGTCGGCTCGTTGGTTGGTGACGCATTGCGGCCGTACACGTGCACAATGTGTGTGTGTGTGTGTGTGTGTGTGTGTGTGTGTGTGTGCGTGTGTGTGTGGTGAAGGTGAGCGGTCGGCTCACTGGGTGGGTGGGTGAGCTCGTTGGTTGGTGACGCGTTGCGGTCCCAGTAGGTCCGCCCGCTCGCCCACCCGGTGACCGCGCTGCGCACGTACCTTGCTGGAAGCCATGTCGGAGACGGAGCGGTGCGTCTGGATCGTCTCCAGCTGGTCGAGGCACCACTCGAGCTCCTCGAGCGTCTCCAGCGCCAGCTTCGCGTGCTGCTCCTCTGCAACAACAGCAACAACAGGCGTCAGTGAGGGCGGTGCAACAACTGACGTCAGTGAGGACGGTGCAACAACAGCAACAACAAGTCAGTTCAGTCAGAACGAAACAAGCGCTGCTCCCCTGCAACAAGAGCTACACCTCACGTCAGTGAGAATGGAACAAGTGTTGCTCCCTTGCAACAACAGAAACAACAACTCGTTTGGCCGCCACCAACAACCCTCTCCTCTGAAGCAGCAACAGGATGGACTGGTTCAATGCAATCCACTGATGAATTCACTGCTGTTTCTTGGGTCTCAAAACATTCAAAACATCTTTCTTCGAGTTTTGTTCTTGCAGTCTATCTTCTCCCTCCAGAACAAGAGGATTTCACTCGGGTGAGAAAACACGTGAAATTAGCAACCCGGAGGGAGTCCGAAATTCTGTTCTCATTAACATTTCATAAAGCAAAGTTGATCTGCAATTTACGACACCGTACTCGCGTAAGGTTCTGCTTACAACGGCCTGAATTGGCACCAAGTCACACTCGAGAAAACTCTCCCGCTCTCCGGTGCAGCGAGCCCAGTTGTGCTCGATTAACAAGTCCCAATCCAGCATTCTCCTCACACGCACCTTCACACTGGATCCTACTTGTCATTCATGGAAAGTGAACACACTTGGCAAAGCAATCACTCACGACCGAGTGTCCTCTGTAACCGAGGTACTGATTTGTTCGTTATGGACCAAGTATCAGTTTATGTTGGATCAGCTTCGTTCAAGTCGTTAAAATTTGGACTCGAGAGCGAGCGAGCGAACGGAGCTTCCGTGCCGAGGGGAGAGGCAGGGAGTCTTGATTGTGGCGTACTTCGTCACATTTGAAGCAATGAGTTTTCCCTGCCAAGTTAATTAGGTTTGAAGCCTTCATCTCTCGCAGTCCCAGGGTCTCCCTCTTTCTCTGTGCAACAAACGCAAGAAAGACGCTGCAGAGAAAAAGAGGACCTTCGCCTGACAGATCTGCAGAGACTGCACAAGACATAATGCTGGGTCTGCTTCTGTGGAAGCGAACTTCCTGCAGCAGAAGCCAACTTCCTGTGGCAGAAGCGAACTTCCTGTAGCAGAACGAAACTGAGACCCTCACAACAAGTGAAACGTTTTCGAACTTGAGCCACGCACCTAAATGAAAAGAGCTCGGCCCTGCAGGCCTCGGCCTCAGTGGGATGAACTAAAACATCGCAGAAATTGGCAGAAGGCCGCAGCTCCTGCACCGAGCAAATGTCATCACTGCCACGACTATCAGCGCTGGAGATAGGCTCGAGTGGTTACCTGAGAGCACAAGTGCTTTTCCGCAAACAATGAGCGCAAAAAGCACTTGGAATCCGGATCCTGCCAATCTGCCTCCGCACAGAACGTTCAATTACTGAGGTCAAGACACTCGCAGCACTCTTCCGTGATCAGCTCTCGGCAAACAGCGCCTCCTGGAATTGCGCGCGCGTGTTCGGTGCTGACGTGAACAGGTGGGTGTTGGGGGTCCGTCCACAAAAATATTTGCTTCCACTGATGGCGCAATCGCGTTTCTTGACGCCTTTACTGGTGGTGCTGTCTCATCTTACAAATTGTTCAGTCTTTCAAATAAATTATTCCACTTTCCTGAGTTGAGAAAGATGCGCCCACCAGGTGCGTTCTTTCTGATTCTCTTCGCCACGTCGCAGGGTGACCTTTGCCAAACTTTCAGTCTCTGCGACGTTCTCCACCAGTGGGAACAAACCAGCACAAAAGGAAAAGGTCACCCGCTTTGTGCGACAGTTTGCCACGGCGTGCTTGTTTTGATGTGCTACACTTTCTAACCAGACTGGGCTGAGGATTTGGAGATTCCTGAAATTTTCAATCAATAAACTGCACAATATGAGAAGCACGTGCGAAAGAAAACTGTCCTCCGTCAATGCACCACACACACATACACAAGTGCAATTTTCCTTGACTTCTCAGCAAGTCGGCCGTCTCAGAACAAGGGACTTACAGACAAATGAAGTCCCTGACCGGACTTGACACGAGTTTTGCTCGCGCGCCTGGACGCTGCGCACTGAACTCACCTGAGAGTTTGGGTGGATTTTGCGCGGTGGTTGGGATCCCCTCCCGTACCGTCGAACCCCGTCGTGATCTGAAAAGAGAACACACTCAAAATCAGCAGAAAGCCACAAAACACACTCGTATTCTGCACAGTTGGCAATAAAATGCACTGGGACAGCGTTTGACAGGAATGGTTTCTGACGTTCTGGTCTGCATGTTCCCGGTTTCCCCATGTCAACTGATATTCGCTGTTTGACGTGATAACAACGGAAATTGTAAATTTTAAAACTTTCAACTGGTTTCCCCAGAAGACCTTGCAGGACAAAACGCTGCCCACACCAGGCCTTGATGTCGTGTACTATGAAACCTACGCATCGCTGTCACTTCAAAATGGCGTTCATCAAACTCATGCACTCAACTCTGCACCACACCGCAAACGCTAGCAAGCAATCTGGTGTTTCATCGACTTCACAAACGAAGTTGTTTGTCAAGACCAGCCTCTCTAAGACTGACCACAAATAAAGAAGTTAGTGTCAGGCTTTGGAGACGGGGTCACGTGTACGAGTGTTTGGCATTCAGAAAAACATCACTGAATGGCGCATGGAAACTACAGAGCAACTTCTGTTCAATCCCTGAGGAATCTAGACGAGCACAAAGCATCCGCTCCAAACCGCTGAAACGCGCATGCAGGGAACTCTCGGGTCTTCAGCTTGAAACGGCCAAGCACAACCTGTTGTGAACTCAGAACGCAAGCATGCAGTCTTTTCCTCACCCATCTTCGTTCCCTGAGGAGGAATTTCTCCCACCAAAGCTGACGGGTGCCTTAGACCCTGGCACATTTGGTGGACTACACCTTCAAAACGATTGGACAGAGGTCAGCAAGAGTCCGCCTCGAACGAAACATGCCAGCTGCACGCACAAATTTAAGTTTTTGTTTGGTGACCCCAAAACCGACTCAACGTGTGTCCAGAAGAACTTTAGGTTGACGAATTCTCCTTCAGCGATGGGGAACGCACGAATAGGAGTCGTTACTTACTTGTTTGTTGGCACATTTGTGAGGGCAATGTAGTTTTGTCGCACTGAGCGTAGACTGGCCAGAATCTGAGCAAAGGGCGTCACGATGAGGTCCTCAGCGTGTCTGCAAAGAGAAGAAGAAAGACGCGTCGTTAGCACAGACGTCAGCGTCGTCCCACTCAACCATGTCCTGGTGTTGTTGTGTCATGCTAATGGGACGGGTATTCCCCCTCCAGAATTGAGTTACGTGCTATACTCGTACAGTGTGCAAACAGTGACCAAAAGCGTCGAGTGGCCATTATCAATTCCGCAGTTGACAACGGTCGTGTAACCCACGAGAGGCTCGGTCCCTCTCCTACGCAGTGGACACACCTGAAGAACAGGTAACTGTAGTTAACGGGAGCGTCGTCAACAGCGCGGGCTGGTCACTGGTCACTGGGAAACAATCACAAAGCAACAGCACGATGTCTTTCTCGCAGGAAAAATAGAAATACGATCTATGAATTTGGTTTCACTTTGGGCGAAAGCAACGGTAGTCCTGCACCAGCTCGCACTGAACATGAAACTTGTAGCAACTGCTCCGTCTTCAAACCGTTGGAAGCATCTGAGTGTGAGTTCCATTTGTCTGGAGTGGTCAAATGAAGCACCATCATTAGAAAGACTCATTTGTGCAGAAGCTGCACAAATTAGTGACCATTGACTTGTCGGAGACGGACTGGAGCCTCCTGGGGACCCCGCTTCCCTCGTCGATGGCTTCATTAACACTGAGAAGATTGCAGCAGCCACATCGCAACGGAGAACTTGTTGTTTTTTTCAAACTTGGGAACTTTTCACGAGCCCAGTGTTTGTCTTCAGGAGGGCGGGGGTGATGAGGGAAAAAGACAAACACACTGTGCCAGCTGTGAACACCAGCGTCATACGTCCAGAAGCGGCTGCCTCCGTATTTTGTGCACGCGTTTCAAAAAGCACTGCGAAAGAAGAGACTGGCTCGAATTCGCATTCGTAATGCGATGAGAGTTCGCTAAGAAAGGAAGGACAGGGGTTTATCATGATCAGCCAGTGGGGGGGGGAGTGAGGGAGGGAGGGAGAGGCAGCTTCTGACGGTAGCGCACAGAGCGG
>JAAUXT010021505.1_pt1 | contig 10247 bp, 9 predicted proteins | sample 7278171 | NCBI WGS metagenome assembly JAAUXT01 (sample SAMN14350112, study PRJNA611818) | marine sediment metagenome | isolation source: surface marine sediment (1.8m) | place: French Polynesia: Moorea | collected 2018-08 | reverse complement strand
GGTCCAGAAGAATCCTCTGTATATCCTGCACAAATGATGTCCACTTGATGCACCAGAGTCTCCTCTTCAGATTGGGCTCAAAAAATCCCAACTGTCACCATGTCTCACAAGGATGAGCTTGGATTAAGATTCGGATTAAACAAGACGTCGTACGGTTGAACGTTTATTGTCCGAAGTTAAGAGATGAGTGCATTATGGAACAGAACCTACGTGGATCCTTTCACCGAGTGCTGGCTCAAAAGGCCCGATGCTTCTCTGAAGCAGTCGCAGGGTGAGTGGTGCGGGCTGGAAGCTTCTGCTGGAAGAGTCACTGCACGTCACTGGAGAAGTTGGATGAGAATGCAACGAGTTTTCACAAAGAAAGTCCAGCAAACAAGAGCCGGACTCCAGCAGGCAATTCTTCGCACTTGGCAGTGGAGAAGGCGCAGGGAGGATTCTCGGGGGCGTCGTTAGTATCTCCTCACTGTCAAAGTGTCGAATTGGATATTTCTGTGCTCGGACTTGTAACGACTGGAATTCTGCCACCCGATAAACTGGAAATCCAGTCGCCAGGCAAATCCGCCCAACTCCTTTCAGTGCGTCAGAACACGAACCGTGGGAGACTAATGGTCTTCTCCGAGAGATTGAGACGAATTTTTCCCAATCTTAATGCAGTTCTGGGGCCCACACTGATGAAATAATGCAGATAAGCGAAAGGAATTTACATCAATCATACGCAGGTCTCCTGGAGAGAATCGAAAATGCGCCCGACTTACCGGAAGAAGGGTATCGAATTTGGTCAGCAGGGAGGCTGACCAGTCGAGTCTCAGATCTCAGGAGGAAGACTCCCGTGTCTCTTATGGATAATTCACATGGCTGTCACGTCTTCAGAGATTCCGTTTCATGTTCCAAGCAAAACATCGAGGCACCTCTCGCTGGAGTAAAGATGGCTTCAGGCGATGGAGGCACGTGCGATGAAAACAATCTTTTATTGTCGTACCTCACGCAGTCTCAGCCTCGTTTTCCGGAAAAAAAGTGAAGTGCGCTTCAACCCGCTGTTTTTGTTTTGACGCTGCCAGTGCAAATTCACCAAGATTTATTCAGCCTAATGTGCGCATATTACTGGCATAAAGGCAGATTGGGAAAGGAAGAAATTGCTTCATATTGAGAAGAATCCCCAACGGAAATGGCAGTCACAGCAGGCAGGAACATTAGAGAACATGAACACTGGATTGTTGTTGTTCTTTTTTGGCTTTGATTGGTGTGTGAGAGGGAATTGGTTCAGGTGGGAGTAGAATATCTAGAAAAGGCTCGATGGTTGGTGCTGAAACTCATAGAAATGAGACGAACTTGTCAACAGGGGATGCGGGGCTGCTGCGTTCAAACGTTCATTCGTCATCTGTTTTCACAAATTTTTGGAATTTTGCGTTGTCTTCCGGAGTTTTGTCCAACAAAACAATGGTCTCACGTGTAATGTTCAACGCGCAAGGGAAATAATCAAGCACGGCACCAACCAGAAAGAAGCACGAATCATTTCATAACGCGAAGGAAGTGTGCACCTGGACAAAGGAAAGGACGAAGCTGAAACAGGAAACGCTTTCTTTTTTGCGCCTGAATCAACGAACACGCTTTCGTAACAGCAAACTGGAGCTTGTGTGTCATCCAGCACCCTGCACTGAAGGAAACAAGCTCTTCTTCACACACTCCTTCCTCTTCCTGAAAGCACCCTGACGACCCTGTCAGGCTGCAGTGACAGGCCATTGCAACGGCCATTTCTTGACAACCGATGGCGGATGACCCCTTCGGGGAAGATGCGAGTAATCGTGCGTGGTATGGCCTTTGAGTCAAAGTTCAGAATCTAACCTTCCTTGTGACTCGATCACTACGGGTGTGAGATCAGTGCACTGCCGTACACAGGGTTCCGAGATTAGGACCGCAAAGACTGATGTCTGTGAGACGCTGATTTGAGGGTCAAGTTGAGATGTGTTCGTGGATGCGCACCCGATTCTCCCTCCGATCGTGTTGGCACGATTTATACCTGTCACATTATAACAATGCGTGCGGCAAGTATCCGTGACGTCAGGCTGCGCTCCTAATGCAGATGGTTGCAGCTGAGACAGTTTTCAACAAACTTGTATGAAATGTCAGCCCAATTTGAAGTACGAGTTAGTGGCTTACGTGCACTACTTCAGACGACAGAAAAACAGACGCAGTGTCATTTTTTGTTGACTCCGTATCTGGCACAAGAAGAAAGAAGCAGGGACATCTCATGTTTCCCTTGTTACACAGACGAGACAGACATATCAGGAGAAGCTCCCCCGGTGCCGCCCGGGGGAATAGGTCTGCTAATACTGCACAGGCCAATCCCGGATCGACTTCCCATCAACAAGCCTGTCGACGCGCCGTGCTGAACGCACAAGACTCAGTATCTTATCTGCGAATTAGACGCAAATTGCCCGAAGCGTTCAGTTGTTGTCGACATGAGAACACAATGATCAATAGAAGCACAGCGAGGCCTGTTTGAAGTAGAGTTGGAGTCAAGGGGCATCTGGGGTGGATGGAGGGTTGGCTTGAGGGAGAATGAAGGGGGGGGGGGGAGCTGATTCCAAAAAATTCACAACCTTGCACTTGGAACAGTGACAGCAATTGGGGGCGTATACGAAGTGGAGGCGATCTTTCACGAGGTGTGTGTGTGTGTGTGTGTGTGTGTGTGTGTGTGTGTATGTGTGTGTGTGTGTATGTGTGTGTTTGTGTGTGTATGTATGTGTGTGTGTGTGTGTGTGTGTGGTGGCAATTTTGATGGGAGAGGGACTCCAAGGCGTTTGCTGGACTCACTGACGGACATGCTTCCAAGTTATCCTCTGCACAGTGTGTGTCTTTTGAAAGCTGTTGTCCTTGAGAACTCGTATTTTTCCCCCAGAGAGCTGTAGGAAGGAACCAATGGTCAACTGTGAACACGACTACACGACTCGCTCGATCTGTTTGCAGAAGTTGAGACCATCATTAGCTCTTTTCACCGCGTCACGCGACACGTAAATACATCCTGAACTTCCGTGTGCTGCAGGTACTTAGCCCAAATAACTTTCTCAGATGGGAAAATCCATACTCCTTATGAAATCCAGGAACCCAAATTGCTCTTCTGACTTCTTCGTCCTAACTGGATTTTTCTCTTGAAACGCTGCACTCCCACTGCACGCATTAACGCAGTACCTTCTTGAGCACCTCACAACTCGAAATCTTCCTTCTTTTCTGAAGGAAATGTGAATCTCTTTTTGTAGAACCTGTCTTTGATGTCGTGCTCAACTCTGTGTGGACCATTCAGAGCAGAACAACGAACACCAGAGCACGAAACACGCGACCAGCCGTTCAACATGATGACAATCGTCTAGACTGCGTCTCTACAATTAGGTATATCAGATGTTGAACAACTGGTGGGCATGTCTGCTTCACGGAAACACCAGCAAGACGGTGTTATCACGAAACTTCAAGTGTTCAGAGTTTCAGGCAAAAAAAAAACAGACTGAGCATAAAACAAACTTTCCCAGTCACAAAGGAACGCGCTCTTGCACTGATCACTTAGGCACGCCTTTACGAGCACAGCTTCTTGTCTCGCAGCCTCGCAGTGCGCGACATCCCCGTAAATTCCATTTACATTAAAGAGCGAGCACATCTCCCCATGAGCCGTTGTCTTCGGGATGGCTTGTGACACTCCCCGGCGGCGATGCGTACCGGAACGGAGATAGACAAGACGAACCCTTGAGGCCCGGTACCAACGTGCTCCATTGGCTTGTGTGTCCCAGAGGTACGGTGCCTTCTGGAGACAGTCTATCTTTGTGTGCTGGACCTGCAGGCGCATGCCAGAATAGAGAAGACATTTTGGGACCATTATCGTACCTGACCCTTGTCTCTCCTGCATTCTTGAAGGGAGGTTCAAAAAGCATCGTACACCTAGTCCAGGATCATTGACGTTTTACAAACTCCCTGCACACACAACTGCACACATACACACGCACACACACTCAAGGACACACCCTCTGAACATAGCCTCTCAGCCAAGATGTTTCACCTGTGCTCAAGGGGCACGCATCGTGGGCCAAAGGAGCAGACCTGTCTCCATAGTTCTCAGGTACTGACACGAACCCCCTCCCACATTCGCGCAGTTTCCTTTTCCTTTTCCTTCTTCAACTTTGTGTTGAGACTGGTCAAAACCCACCAGTCAGTAAGTTCTGGATCCGCCCTGGTGGAGGAGCGTGATGCTTGTGGAGCTGCGCGTATCTTGTTTTTGATACGGAGGCTGAATCCCTGCGGAGACGCCACCACGGGAAGGCTTCTGCATTGATTAATGAGCAAAGTGTCTGTAAACAACACTCCGCCGTTTGGTGCTTCTGAAAAAAGTGGAGCAGAATCAGAGAGATGCCTGAGGCATCAAAGCTGACCGGGAAAGGTTGTCACCAGTGTTGGTCGCAATGCGCTGACTAAAACACCAAGTATGTCTCGTGCATCTGCATAAATTATTAACACTTGGCCCGGATACCTTTTCAAAACGTTCAACAAAGAAATCCATACCTTTTCACTCACCCGGAAACATTTTGTAGAATTTTGCGTCACACGGCCACAAAGGTGTATTGATTTTACCCACGGTGACTTGGCAGGTGTATTGGGAATCGAACTGAAGCGGAACGAAATTGGCGACTTCTCGTCACCAGAAGTCAAACGTGGGGTGTGTTCGTTTTGCAAAGCAAATTGTGTCGCTTCTTTGTCTGTCAGACCCCAGCACAGCTGAAGGAATTCCAAGCCCTGCAGGAATCCTGCGCAAAGCGCCTCTGGAGGATTCGCTGTGTACTTGAGTGCACAAACTGAAAGGGACGCGTCGGAGTCTGAACCTCGTCGCGGCTCGTCCAACCTCATTTGTACCTCATTCCATCCGCTGTAACGATGTCTCGGATGGGTCTGCACTTCCCTTTCTCCGCCATAACAGGAGTACTGTGTTCACATGTATGCAGGTGTACGAGGTTCTATCCAACATTGATCGGATCAGCGTGTCCAGTGTCGACGATCAATTGCACGCACATACCAGAGCAATAAAGTCAAAACTGACCGCAAGCCAATGACACAGTGGACATGCTGATCCGATCAATTTTGGATAGAACCTCGCAAGCCGAACTCACAAAAGCCACACCCCAACAATGACCTTTCTTCTGGGACACATGTTGCACTGAAATCGTCGTGAACTCGCCTTGTACAAGATGCGCCCCTGCTTTTGGTGCCAAATTTCTGGAGCATAAAAGGACAAAACACGAGTGACCACGGTTGTGATGAGGAGCGCAACGAAACTCAGTAAATTACAGAATACGTTTGTTTTATTTCGCCTGTGCTTTTCTCATAACAGAGCAGAAACAGGTACACTGTATACCTCGGTGAAATCTGTGGCAGCTGGAAAGACAAATCGCTGTGGTTAACTTCCGTGATGCTTCTTACCCCAAAAAAGTGCAATTTGGTGAGATCACACGAAGTCGTCAGCAGAAAGGAGAAGTTCGGGAGACAGACGAATAATGACAACAAATTGCTCCAATTTACCCAACTGAAAACAAAAGCTCTTTTCAGCTCGTGGTGAAAACACTTCAGGTCAATGAACTATGTTTTGAAAAAAAACAGCCCAACAGAAACGTAGCTCGAGGTGAAGAGACGAAGATGATTCGAGATAACAAGGGAATTCTGCAGGTTTCTTGTCACAGGTTGATTGATGCTTCTCTTCCTCCCAGACTGTGTGTATTCGTGTGCTGCCTCACTGGCCTGCAGTGAGGTGAACAAACTTTCATCTGTCAAAAAATATCCCGCGGGGGAGTGCACGACACATCTCGACCTTGGGATTCTGCTTTGTCATATTTCGTCTGCAGGATAGAGATTGGCGTTAAACAGTTTAAAATAGATACATGATGAACAAGAAGAAAGTTTTTCTACGCTGTGCATCACGTAGACAGAGAAAGTCGTCTTCTTGGCAGCGCGTTTGGTGCAGCGACCATTGAATGACCAGGTGCAGACACAAGCTGTGAAAAGGGCTTCAAAGATAGTTTCAGTCCTTGACGACAATATTACTTTGTTCGCATTGTTTTCGTTCCTGGACAAAACACCAAGAAAAATCAAATGTACTGGACTCTCATATCCGAACTCTAATTTGAAAACATTCTCATTGAAATAACACGCTGAGTTTTTCCAAAGTTCACCTGGTCTGAAGAAATTTTCTTGCAACGAGGTGTGTCTTTCTTTGGCAGAAGTTTGTGTCGAATGCTGATGAATTTGACAAAAATAATCTTCCTTCGTGTAGAAGTGTCAGGGAGGTCTTTTGGCAGAACAAGATGAGAAACGACGGAAGCTCCTTTGTTACAGTTGACAACGTTTCGCCTGATTCCCTGCAGTGCGTAAAATCCATTGCAGATCCATGGAGCCGTAGCCCCTCATTCCCGGCACATTACGGAGGCGCGTCGCGTTACGAGGATTGGCACTCACGTTAACACTCACTCACGTCGTAAAAAAACTTGGGGAGAATTTTCCGCACGAGGCAAGACGGCGGCAGTTTCGCATTGTCCTCAGCTTTTCAGAGAAAATGTAAGAACCGAGTTCCTTTCTAATGAGGTGCACGCTTTTGGCATTTCCCTCATTGTTTGCGGACAATGGCGAAAGCGGATTTGTCTGTACAATTATACGTGAGCTGGCCAAGGATTCAGGTATGACGAAGCATTGAGCCCTGTATCTCTGCAGTGTAATGAGAGGCAAGGAATGGCTGCTGTCCACATTTTGGCGCCGACTGGTGGCAAAAAATGAAATGTCACGTGTCACGACGTTATCTGCGCGTGCCTGCAGTCAAGACGTCGTCTGAGAGTCTCTGGCGTCTCGACGGAAAGTTTAGCGTCACCGGGACCGTCACGTCTTTTGGCATCCCCAAAAATCGTCCAAACGTCACGACGTCATCTTTGTCTGTCTGGCGTCGTGGTATTGTAGGGGCGTCTCAAACGTCACTTCGAGACCCTGACGTATCTGGCGTCATCACTGACGTCAGTACGTCGCCTCGGCGTCTCACTATAGCGTCTCTAAATGCCGCTACGTCGTCTCGGCGTCCTTGAGCACGACGTGCTGCGGGTTGGGCAGCAGCTGCGCGCAGTGGAACACGCGCTCCGGGGACCCGCGTCGCGACGTGCGCGCCCGACACACGTGACGCAGCCGCGTCCGCGTCTTGACGCTGAGACGTCGGAACCCGAGGCGAAAACTGCGCGACGAGAAACTGTAGAGGAAGAAGTTGACCGAGAAGTTGATGTAGTACATGATCTGAAAGAACTTCTGCCAGAGGATGAAGGTGCGGCTGGGGACGTAGCTCTCGTCCACCATGTTCATGACGAATCCATAGCAGCGCACTGCGTGCGTCGGTAGATTACACACTAGAAAGACGGTAGATACGATCAGCAGCATCCGGGTCGCTTTCATCTGATAACTCGAGCCCGACTTGGCGTTTGTGGGCAGCGTGGTGGAATGTACTCCCGTCGTGGACACCGAGCTATACGAGCGTCGCGTACTCATGTTCGCTTGATACACATTGTTGTTGTGGCTTTGGCCAGTGAACTCCCACTTGCAGACGTAGTGGTAGGGGTTCGGGGGCTTGGTCTTGTAGAAGGTGCACACGAGTCGCGCGATCCTGATGTTACAGCTCAGGATGATGATCACAGGAATCACCAGCGTCAACAGCGTATCCAGGTTGTTCAGTATCCAGGACACCTGGATGTAGTCCGGCAACGGCGCGCAAATGGTGTGTCCGTGGAAAGACAGAATCCCGGACACGACCGGCGCGAATGAGTAGAAGGCGAAAGCGAACACAGTCAACACGGACACGATGGCCTGCGCCACCGCCGGCGTGCACACCTTGTGCCGCACACTCGGGAAACACACGAGCAGGAAGCGTTCTGTCGTGAAGGCGACGATGTACCAGACGGACAAGAAGCTCGTGACGTAGGTCAGGTAGACGAGCGTCTGGCACCAGCCGCGGCGGTTGTAGATGTCGGCGCTCCAGGACAGGAAGACGCAGAGCAGGAACGCCGTGTCGCTCGTCGCCAGCGCCGCCAGGTAGATGTTACACGAAGTGCGCTTCAAGTGCGTGCATATGAACACTGCAAATAAAAAGGGTAATCGCTAGAAATTTGGCGGTTGGTCTCTTCACGCGTGTCCGATTTCGTAAAAGAATTGGTTTGGCAAAGGAGTTCATGTTCACTTGCAACAGCAAAGGGAAAAACACACGAAGCGTGGCGTGTCTTTTCACGTGCACCCGTTTTCGCAGATCTCATGCTGGCAAGGACGGGTTTGGAGAAAAAATTATTGGTGATACGCCTGAACGTAACAAACATCTGTGATGCGACGCACCCAGCCTCAACTTTCCCAGCTGGATCTGCTTCAGACCCAGTTTGGATTGTCTTGACGAGACCCAGTTAAACAACAACAAAGTGTTGTCAGCCAACACAAAGCGAACTTTTAGCCAATTACTTCTGCTTCAATTTTGATTCGCACGAAACACATTTGTTTGGCGTCAATAATGAAACACCAGTCACGTTTTCACTTGGAAAGAAACCAAAGCGTGGCCTCACAACGGGAAGTTTTTGCATCTTATTCAGGTAAAATCCTGTTGAGCAGAGAAATCTATCAGTCAAACAGGTGGACTGAGTGAGTGGTAAGTCAACAAGCTGCGTTTTGCCCTTTTCACTGAACAGTGGTCACATGCCACGTGTCAATTCACCTGTCGGACTGCTGTCCACTTGTTCGATTGCATCGCACCGGACGTTGCACCGGATCGACGACTGCAAAAACTTGCCTTTGTTCCTTCTCGACGGCTTCCAAAATGTTCAAGAAAAAAAGCTACTTTGAAGTTTTTAACCTCACTCTTCCCCAGAAAAAAGGTTGTGTCTCTTGGTGCTGTGTTTCTTCATTTTAATCAGAAGCACAAGACAAGAGTCAGCGAAGTACACAGCCTGGAAGAAAAACCCTGAACAACAGAAGACGCGACCTTGTTCGGTCTCATCTCGTGTCATCAAAGCTTTGACCAGGAGGTCTGTTTCCCTGAAGCCCTGGAGCTCGGACAGCAACAACAACCCATAATTAGTCGGTTCTATATGTAGCCCAATGGGTTTTGTGGGCTTCCTGCGAATCCAAACTGATTGACTCAAAATCTGAAGTACAAACGAAGCCTTACTACTCGCTTCTTTGCAAATTTACACCTCCTGGGAAGGGTCAACGTGACATTTTTGGAGGCGCACTCTGCCAGATTATGGCACGCGGTTTCGTACCCAGGGAGGTAGGGCACCGAGACACGTTTTGTTCAGACTAACAAGCTGAGGGTAAAGGGTCACAATGACATTATTTGGCCAATTTCTGAGATTCAGGCAGGTGGGATCACCACCTTTGATTTTATGCGATTTTTACCAGATTTCAATGTCTTGCAAATTTCACATCCTTGGAGCCGTGGTGACTTTGACCAGATGTCAAGTTTCTGACTTTTCTTACATCTGGGTGGGGGTCACAGTGACATTTTTGAGACTTTTGTCACATAGAAAAAGGATTTTTGACAGGATGTCCCGATGGGACAAAGACAAAGTGGCAACCTGAGATAAGCCTCTCACATTTTTCCATTTGTAAATCTGAAAAAAAAACACGTGCACCATGAAGGTCGGCGACGAAGGAGAAAAGGCCTGATGTGCGCATGAACAACACTCTTCACTTCTCTGCCACAGACCACGAGTGATCATCTCCAGCTTTTACCCAAGGTTGACAGAATGACTCACACATCCGCGGCAAATTGCCCAAATAAGGAAGAATGACTCTGAGCAGAAAGGCGCTGCGTGTGACAGGTGAGATGTGTATGAGGCGCCCCCGGGACGTGCGGCGTTCGTCACCCAGCGACAGCCTGATGAAGACGGACGTCTCCCGTTTCTCTCGAGAACGCACTGAGAGGAGGGAGCTGAACCCCCCGTGAAGGGGCCAAGGCAGGAGGAACCTCTCACGGATCCAGAGATTGGGGAAGGGGACCAGGTTCATCTTGATTGGAGTCCAATCTATGAGCGGGGACTTTGCTCCCAATCAAAAATGAACAGACTGAAAGAGTACGAGGGGGTCTTCAAAAGAGACCGCTGCAACGCGTTTTTGGCAACACTTTTGCGGGCTTCCAAATTTTAATGCAGACAATGAATCAACAAAAGAACAATACCAATCAATCAATATCATTCAATAAATGT
>JAAUXT010085877.1_pt1 | contig 10250 bp, 6 predicted proteins | sample 7278171 | NCBI WGS metagenome assembly JAAUXT01 (sample SAMN14350112, study PRJNA611818) | marine sediment metagenome | isolation source: surface marine sediment (1.8m) | place: French Polynesia: Moorea | collected 2018-08 | reverse complement strand
GCATAGCTGACCTCGGTCTCCACATTGATGGGCCGAAGGAGGTCATGTCGTCAGCCACGTATTGAGGGCACGTCGGAATTCCACCGCACGTATTTGCTAAATCTCCCCAATGAGCATTGTTCACGCCGTGGAGTGAACCTAAGATCCAGGAATGTGTTTGATTGGTAGAAAACAACATCTGAATGGACATCTGCGTTTGACTCCTTGTCAGACAAACGAATTGAAATGATCACGAGTGACAGACCTTTCAATGGACGCAGAAAGACATCAACAGCACTGACTGAGCCAACTACGCTGTGTGGAAAGCTGGTGGCCCTCAAACCTGCTTCATGCCGACCAGGAGGACAACAATGGATGCTTCTCTGGGCTGAATTTATGCCGCAGCTCATTTCATTGTGAGAAGAATATCGAAGCAACAGGACGGCGGAAGGTTCCGGACACAGGACAAAACGGTGGAGAAAGGGCAACATGAAAGCGTCGAGGAAAAAGGTTTGACGCCGAAGGGACCTGACCTGCGCGCACTGCAGATCAAGCACTGGACCTTCCGTGCAGTCAAGCAGAAACGCACACAATGAACGCACCTGTTGCAAGACCTTGGAGGATACGTCCATTCGCCCATCGCAGCTGAATTGACCGTTTTCCCAGTCGATGGCAGAAGCCCTCACGCTGCCGAACGGGACCTTTGGGGCGGTGCTGCCGGGGAACCACGGGCCGGAGCAGGTGGAGGTGGCAGCGGACCTCCGCGGGACCGTGCCCGCCGCATCAGCGCCGCCGCCGCCGGGTACGGACTCGTGGGACGCCGAGCGGGAGGACGTGATGCTGCGCTCCAGCCTCCTGTGGGACGTCATCACAGGTAATGCCAACCTTGTATTTTTGTTGTGTACGCAGAGAAATCCACGCCTTGTTTCGTTCTGAGGACTAGAACTGGGATCTCGCTTGGTGGTGACTTGGCAGAAAGGAACCACCCCCCCTTCCCACACACACACACACACCATCAACTGTGCCTTGCACTTTGGGCAGAATCATCTCGGTCGAAAATAATTAAGTGTCTCATCAACACTGATAAACAAAGCCTTTTCGCCGAACTGAAATTCCCACTTGTACACTGCAAAAGACCGTGTAACGAGAGGACGGTTGGGCTCGTTTCAGTGATGAATTGCCCCGGGGCTTCCCTGAAGGGTTCGTTCGCAACAAACGTTGATGATAAATTCAACCCGTGGCTTCGGGTCTTTCTCAATTATTAATGCAGAATGGCAAAAGTAAAGCTTTGTTGTGCGAGTCTCAATTCCCCTGCAATAAAGTTGTGAATGAAAACGGCTTCTTCAGGACAACCAGAAAGTATGTATGGTCTGAGTTGTGAGCTGGCATTCTCAATGAGGCCAAGGTCCTTGCCAAGTCACCAGTGTCTAGATCACAAGTACCACACCCACGTAAATCAAAGATTCACACAAGAAGCCAGCTCAGTGCAACCCAAAGACCGAAACGAATCAAAAGCCACGGTATTCTCACTTCAAAAGCTGCTATTCTTTTCTTTCCAAACTCGCACACCTTTGACTCGTCTTCTGACACAAGGGAATTTCAAGAGTTGCACTGGCAGGACATCAGAAGCAGACAAGCATTTGTCGCGTTACATTTTCCCACAAAAGGTTTTGTCGTTGTGGGAAGCCTGTTGCAATGGAAATTTTGAAGAAGAGAACAATAGGTCCAAATATAAAAATACGGCGTCCTATTCTCAAAGAAAAATATTTTTGTCAAGATTTTTTTTCACTGGAGAAACTCTTTTTCTTTTGCGCCCTTTTGGAGCAGAACTCTCAAAGGGTTTTTGAGAGTGACAAAGTTCCCACTTTGGTTTATGTAGAAAAAGAAGCGAATGCCTCGGCCCAAAGACTTCCGCGTTTGGAACAGCCACCCAAGCCTCCAATGTCTCTTGGTCTTCAAAGGGTTCTCACAACAATTTGAAAGGTTAACTTGTGTTCGTAACTGTTCGCAAAACACAACGCAAGCTCAAAATATCGTACTTCCCATTTCTCTTGATTCCCAAGACAAACATGCACACCCAATTGAAGCTCTCTCTCTCTCTCTCTCTCTCTCTCTCTCTCTCTCTCTCTCTCTGAGGAAAACAAAAAGGATAAAACCCATTTGTCTCTTGAGCATGCATTTCTGAAGCTCAGCTCTCCTCTGACAGGGAAGAATTGCACAACAATTTCCTTGCGTGCGGTGCGCGAGAAACTGAATGTGGCTTCATCGAGGTTCTCACGCGAAGTGCTGCCCCATTGGAGTGACACACAGTGCCATGCTGCAGGAGGTCTCTCCACGATACCGTCGAGAAGAATCGCGCCCATTTGACACCTTCCGTGGGCTTTTGTTAACATCGAGGACAGAAGACGATACCCGTTTTGGAGAGGGTCTCCTTCTCTTCTGAGGGTTCGCGTCCCCAAGCAGATCCCCCGGTCTTTTTTCCCGTGGACGATGCGTCTCGCCACACAGCAGACTTGCGAGCACACTTGAATGCAATGAATCAAGGCCTGGACCCACTGAAGTGCAAGATGCCTGCAGACACATTCCGCCCAACAGGAGAGGACAACAACAAAGTGTGGAAATTCTGAAGCCTAATTCCTCAGATCAGCGCACCCCGTGTGTCTCATCACGGCACAGCGCAGAGGCTAAAGACCCTTTGATGTTGATACCGTTTTTTGGCCAAAACTTTGAGGTTGCTTTTGGGGAACACGCAATTTTCAAGTGAAATTTGAGCATGCAGCTTCAACAAGAAGCATAACAGTTGATTGTCAATGAACTGACGAAGACATTGCGTTTTGTTTCTGTTACGAACGCGTGGAAAGAACATGGTTGTCGGAATTGAGCTCGAGTTTCACTGCAGCTATACGCATTGTCGAGTCCTGTTTGAGCTTGCACGGCATTCTTCTCAGGCGCACACAGACATACATACGTACGTACATACAAACACGCCACACACATACACACACACACACACACACACACACACACACACACACACACACACACACATTTCCAAGGATTTTGCTGGGGCTCCCTCCTGCAGGAAATGTCAATCGCTGTACAAGATTCAAACCTAGCCAACAAATTTCAGAGGGGACAAAACAACGCTGCGGTCTCACTGTTGCAGAAGTGGGCGAGTTTTGTTCGTCAGATTTGCACCAAACTTATATTGTGTGTTGCAGGGGAGAACGCGGTGTTCGCCGCGCTCGCCGCCGTGCTCGGACTGTGCGTGCTGTTGTCCGTCTCCCTCACACTCTACGTGCTCTTCACCCGACACGCCCACAGCGACTCAGGTGCGTGTGTGCTGGATGCTGTGGGAGGAATGCCGTTATCGCCGACAAAGTCGGCATTGCGTTGGACTGTGATTCACCCAGGTTCATAAACTCAAATTGTCACCAAACAAATTGAACAGCTTTCTCGGTGTTTTCCCACAGCGCTACACTGGCGCCACCAGCGGCTGCACGACCACTTCCGGCGCCCCCGCAAGTCACATGGTCGCGGTGGCGGCGCGGCGCCATCGCAGCGGCGCTACGTGCTGCACGTGGAGGAGGAAAGCGACGTGAGCTGTGCTGGCGTCTCCGAGCCGCTCATGACCGACGCCAGCACCATCTAGTGGGTGGCAGCATTGCGCACGGCACGTCTGAATATTCCTCGAATGGACAAAGAACAGGAAAACTGTGCAAAGAAAAAGGGCAAACAACCGAAGGGTAAGAGTGTCTTGCCGGAAGTCAGACAACCCACCGGTTTGGCTTTGTTCACCACGAGAAGCCGTCAAGTGGATTTGGTGAACATGAAGCTCAACCCAATGTTGTTGAGTAAATCCAGACAAAACCCAAACAACAAACTTCGATTTTTTCGGCTGCCAACAGGGGGATCAGTCCGGACATTTGCCAAACTTGAACTCGCAATAAAGCACATTTTATGCCTGAACAAAACAGTGTCTGGACATGACTGCCGATGGACTCGGGGCGCAGTGCCCTTGGTTCACAGGAATACCCCGGGGAAAAGCCACTGGAGAATTTCCCCTCTGTGTCCAGATTCTGAACCGACAGCATAACTTTGATGACTGAGACATTCGACACAACAGAACAACGATCCGGTGTGATGCGAACCTGGCCAACGAACCAGTCGTGTTTGTGGCAGAAGCTGACCCACCGCGTCCATGCAAAGCCGTGTCTTTGCTGACACACCTCACAGATGTGGTGGGATTTGCGTGATGAAACTGCTCTGTTGCAGCGGATTAATTTGCACAGAAAATCCCGATGTCAGTCGAATTATCAATCTGAACCAACAGACAAAATGGCAGATAAAGGCTGTTGCTACCAGGATATTCGTTGTAATAAAGTGACAAACATGAATCTTTTCATCTTTTCCCCGGAGACCGCTGTTTGTCAAAAGTCACTGCTGTATACTTGCACGCTCAAGGGACCCACTCTCAACAGGTGCGGCTTCGAAGGGCCCAGGTGTCTCCGACCGCATGATAAGTCTGGTTACGTTGATGTGTTTGGTCTGCATTGTCGATAAAGTCTGCCCAAAGCCCAGAGGAGCGTTGGAGAAGAGCGACTTGTGCACGAGGACGAATTCCCAGTATTGGTCAGATATTTTGTCGGACTGCGGCGAGGGGCAAAGGCGAGAGAGAGAGAGAGAGAGAGAGAGACAGAGAGACAGAGAGAGAGAGAGAGAGAGAGAGAGACCGGTCAGTGTCACAGAGCTGTTGTTTCTTTTGTTTCGTATGACGTATCTCTCAGTGTCCGTCAGAAAAGGGAAACTTGTTGCTTTTGACGCAGTGTGTTTCAAATTCGACAATTTTCACTTCTGTGTGGGGTCTCTTTTGTTCACCAAACAACACATCGTATCACTTTTTTGGTGATCTTTGCCTCCACTCCACTCTGGTCTGTGCGTGAATTGTACTGCATTTCCACACTGCTACGTATAGCTTCAGAAGAACAATCTGTACATTGTGCACACTGTGTGTGGGAAAACTAAGCACGGAGTGAGTGATGCCTCCCAAAGCCTTCTTCAGAACAGAGTGGAAGTGAAAACAGGATCCTTCAGTTTTGACTCAATCTGTCCAGTCGTAACATTTCAGTTCAGTGCCCATGTGCACTGGTTTGTGTCTGTGTCCGCTCTGTCACTGCCCCAAACCATTGGATAGATTTCGCTGTCATTGGTTGTCCTCATGCCTCGGAATCAAAAAGTGCTCCGACAAATGAGGTGAGGAGCCTTGTGCCTTTTTGGGATCATTTCCTGAAAGGCAGCAGCAAAGTGGCTTCGCAGGAGAACGTGACTGTCCATCTGCGTCGGGAAAGCCGCCAAGACCGGTCACACCAAACAGTGCACGGAAACGTCAAGACTGGAGTGACAGAAGGTGGAAGGACACACATGTTAGATTGTCAGATTGTCAAATGTGTTTGGTTTGTGTGTGGATCTACCCCACGGCCCATCAGAGGACATTCTACGTGAAAGGAAATTTAATGGAATGTTTTCATTGACTGCATGATTTATGGAAATTATGCAGGGTGGAAGTTTCAAAGCTGACAGGCTGAGGGATTTGTCAGCTTACTGCAAGCTGCAACTGAGCTGTCACTGCAAAGCCTTCTTTGCAGCAAGGAACACATTGTCGCTTTTTGACATCGAGAGAAAAGAATGAACAGATTTTTTCGTCGTCGTCGTCTCGTTGCTCGTGGATGCACGCAATTTTGAACTGCGTGGCCTGAACCAGGCCTTTCGCTACGAGGACGATTGCAGGTTCAGTCGGAGGATGAACGACTCGAATGACTTCTGAAGCTGAGCTGCTGCCTCGCTTCTGTGAGAGGGATGCGAAATGTCAAGTCAGGGGATTGACTGTCAATCACAGGTAACAAGCTGCAGACACACAGAGACCGAAAGTTACGAGAGAGAGAGATATTGTTGAATCTGAATGGAGGGCTCGAAAATCAATGCCCATGAATTGGAAAATTCCCACTTCATTTCCGTTCTGAAAGAGTTACAGACAGAATTGATTTTGGCACTTTGGAAAAAAGGAAGGCTCAGTGCAACTTGTAGACCAGGAACAACTCTTTCCGAATGCAAACATCTCCACACCCTGAGTATTGCAGTGACCCCTTTGCAATCAGTATACGAAAAAAAACCCACCAAACCCCATATTTTGCCTGTGACGATCCACAGAACGGCTGGTTTGGTTGTCCGCTCCAATCCTTGTTTGTGTACGCTCCCGTCGGGAGACTAGTCATCGACATCCAACCGAGGCTTTCACAAGACACTCTGCAGTGTTCTCCTTCAGACGACTCGCACATTTTGTTGCTGCATGCAAAAACACATCACGAAATGGGAAAGATAGAATTTCCCAGACTGATGCGAGTTCTTCGCTGAGGCTCCGGTGCTGAATGTGAGGATGGGGCAGCGTATGCAAATGGAGCAGCGATTGCCATGGAGAGCCGTTTGCGGGACATTTTGACCAACGGTCGTTCAATTTCCGTTCACACATAATGTTCGTACAGCAGGCGATGTAACTTCGAGCAAATTCCCCCACAAGAGAAATGTTCTTGTTTTTCTGGGGGGCAGCAAATTTTCAATTGACGAAGAGCTAAACGACAACGTGCACGAGAAGATTTGAAGAAGGAACAAACCTGGAAGCACAATGTTGTTCATGTTGACGTCAACAGAATCAATCTATTTTCATTTCCTTCATTATGACTTCTTTTGGGTCCCGTCCTGAGCAATTTGCCTCACAGCACCAGGCTACTCCTGCGCACAGACGGGCTGCAGCGCCGTCCCGGTCTCGCCTGGTCACTGCACACTCGGCTCTGCGAACAAGGGCAAAACATGCAATGCGTTTCGTTTGATCGAGAATAAATGGTACTCCTTTGAGAATTTTCCTGAGCAGTGTGGGAGAAAAAGCTTCAGATCAACCTCCACACCAACTGCAGCCCGCAGCCGTTGCGTGCATGGGGCCGTGCTGTGCCACGAGGATTGCGCTTCGACCCAGGCTGAACATTCAGTCTGTTTTTCCTTTCACGCCACGCTCTGTCAGCGGAAATTACCGCTTGCGAAGAGAAAACGTGGGAATATTAGGGATTGGAATACAGCTCCATTGTGCTCAAGTTAATTCCTGTATGAAAAGGTCCCACTCGGAACCAGCTGCATGTAACCAGATAGGATTGGATGGAAGCTGGAGCCTTTTTGCACACACACAACCATCAATTTTAGCAAAACTTGCGCACGCTTTTGCTGCGTGGATTTTATGACTTGTTGGCAGGGAAAAACCAAATCGTCCCTCAAAACACGTCTCTTCCCTTGTCGTTGAGATGTGACTGCTGGCTGGAGGCAAAGACTTTATTTTTGTGTGATCTGCACCGCATCGCAGCCTCCAATCTACAGTAACGTTCATTCCAATGCGAATAGTACCTGTGACTGCCAAAATTCATGCCTATCCACTGCAGTTCGTTCTGGGTCCTCCCAACTTCACCTGGGAGGTCTGTGTCTCGTCTTGTTTGCAAACAATTTGCAGTCAAAGCCAGGTAAAAGGCGAAAAAGAACCGCCTGTCGCCTCACTTCATGACCGCTTTCAACAAATTTAGTTTCGTGTTTGGCCAAACCACTTTCCAAGGGGAAGCGAAACAACGACATCCCACGGCATGATCTCTGTGTGGATACACACTCAATTCAAATTTGACTCACACGGAACTGAGATGTTTCAAATGACACACGAGGCGTCTCCATGCATGACCTTCCGTGGAGCATCGCACACAGGATGCCAGTCTTTTTTGGCTGTCAACTTGTTCTGCTGCTGAATCATTGTTTCTGATGCAGATGTAAATTTTCAGCTTTTGTTCTTTTCATAAACATAGAAAGATGCACATGTGTTCGCTGGCACGGTGTTGTTACAGGACACTTGTGCGTCAATCTTTTTTTTTTTTGTAATGTGAAGAACATGCTCTTGCTGATGTGGCCCCCAACTGGGAGATGACCAGTTGTCTGGTGTTCTTGCATGCATTTTTCTCAAAGTTGTTTGAGCAGAATCTGTTTCCTGCAGGGTGAAACCAAACATTCTACTTGAAAGGAGCATCTCAGTTCGGTCCGCTTCATTCAGTGTCCGATGGTCACTCTGCAGAGTGCTAATGGGAGAGTCGCCTGAGCCGCATGTTGATCCCCTGTCCTGTGTCAGACCTGCTCGGAAAGCGAATGAACCGCCTCTGCGGCGCCGTCCTGAGCGGAGCGCGCTACATGCTGAGTGGAGCAACTCTCCCTCCATTCGTGCTCATCTGCGCTTTTGAACTGAACAGGACTGTGGATCAGTTAGGCACTCTTTATTCATTAAGTCTGCACTCCCATTCTCTCAACGAACGGTGAGCTTTGACCTGGTTGCAGAAGAGATCTGTCTGTGCCTGTCGCATGGCACCGAAGAACTGTTTGGGTTGTTCCATTTGGTGAGTGCATTCCCTTTCACACCAAACACGGTGCACACTTAGGAATTGCAAGCATGGTGCTGCAGCCTGTGTGGGAATCGCCTGAACCAACAGTGTAGCCCTGATCTGCCATGGAACTCGATGTTTCTCTCGAGGGACAAGCGGAGACTCTTCACAGCCTGTTCATCGCAGTGCAGGCAAGTCGAAAGACCTGCAGAGTTTACACAGGAGTGCACTCCACCATTAGCCACACCAGCTGTGGCGCTCGCGTTGTGCTTTATGTCACGGTGCAGCGCCGTCGCCATAAATCGGCGAGTGCTCCCCAAATGCAATCACACTGCGAGCTTTTGTGGTCAGACCCATACAATGGGCTGCAACAGCTTTGGATGAGAAGTGATGGCATAAACAGCTCAAGCAAATCAAATAACTGTAGTACACCAAACAACGGACCGACAACGTGCAAGCCAATGAAAACTGACTCTGATTCCTGACTCCCGTCTTTACGAACACGACTAACATGCGACACAACACCGAACATGGAAGACGGGGCTTGCCATATTTCTCATTCTCAGTCTGAGTTCAGAGCGGGTTCGAATCTTCAGGTGTGATCGTCGGGTTATACCAAGGAGCCAGAGTCACACACAACGAGTTGGGATTGCGTCCGAGGGCTACACTATAGAAAACCTACAAAGCCAGCTGGGTCCCCGCTCAAAGTAAACCAAAGAGCGTGAACTCGGCCAGCTGGTTTGTTTTTGTTTTGGATGGGCTTTCTGTTCAGGTGGAACCTTGCGGGTTTGTTTCATGTGTGAGACGCATGCACGACAAGCCTGGTACTCGGAGCCTGCGGGAATGACGGTGGAATGATTGCTGGGGACGTCAGTGAGCGGAGCGCGAGGCTCACTTGTCACAAACAATAGACTTTCATGGTAAAAGTATCAGTCGGACAGACTGAGTTCTCCAGACACGTGTTTCCAGGAATCGCATGTCTCTGGTTGTCAACACTGGTATCTGCGGAACCTCAACAGAGTTGGACAGATACAGATGTGTCTGGACCCGACCAGGGAGCATCGTCCAGATTGTTCCGTGTTTGTTTCTGGTTCATTGATCCAAGGTGGACGCACCCTGCATGAATATGGCACTTCGCCCAGGGATACTTTAAACCACCGCTGTTCTCACTTTGGCGTCAGTCAGGTTCAGGCTAACACAAGTTTGGGGGGAGAGAGTGGTTTGTTGTCTTGCACGACAGTTCGACAATGTCGTGGTGGTCGACCGATTGGAGCTCTATTGTGTCAAACTGGCTGAAACCACTTGATCCTGCAAAGTAACTTTCATACCAAAGCACTACCTGGAAGTTTTCCCTTTGCGTGAGTCCATTCAGATGGGCTGAGGTGAATTCATCTAAACTCCTGTTTGGACAGTGCGCTCGGCGCTGTGGGTTGTGGGGAGCCGTTGGAAGGTGAACATCGCCATCCGTCACTGTCAGTGGCCCGGCTTTCTGTCATCGCACTTGGTTTCTACAACGGTACCGAGTTAGTCGCGGGTTTGTCGATGTTTGCGGACAGTTCTGCGAGTGGCGCTTCTCACACTGACCTGAATCGTCGTCACCAACAACAAAGTTGTCATGTGCTTGCACTCAACTGAAATTTATTAGACCAAACACAATAGGAACTCGACGGTCAACATGTTCATTTGTAAAATTTCACTGACAACTTCACAGACTTCAGCGATGTCTTCCGACACTTACGCATGTTCTTGCAGTCAACTGCCTTCAAAAATTCACATATGCCACCACAGTCATCACCCCGAAGACAAGGTTTCTTGTGG
>JAAUXT010131865.1_pt1 | contig 10251 bp, 18 predicted proteins | sample 7278171 | NCBI WGS metagenome assembly JAAUXT01 (sample SAMN14350112, study PRJNA611818) | marine sediment metagenome | isolation source: surface marine sediment (1.8m) | place: French Polynesia: Moorea | collected 2018-08 | reverse complement strand
ATTTTAGCCATAATCAGGGAAAAGTCACTGAAACAAGACTTGATTTCAAACCAGAATATATGATAGAAAGCCCCACAAAAAGTGCTTTTTTTTCTTCAAAAAGTGCTTTTGTTTTCTTCAAAAAGTGCTTTTTTTGCTTTTTTTTTTTTTTGGAAAATTGCTGTGCGAGGACTGTATACACCTGAAGCTGTGTGGACTCGCAGCTTCAGAGGAGAGTTGGAAAGAAACATGTGGGATGAAATCAATAACTGAGGATTCGATTATGAATGGTTCAATTGCACAACAGTTGGATTGTTGCGCAGGACCCCAAGGGGGGGGGGGAGAGTGCTGGGGTTGTAGTCTGTTCAGTGGTTTGGGAGAGTTCGGTTGATTTTATTCAGATGAGCATGAGGTGTTGTGTGACCCCCATTGTGACACGCCCCCCACCACGTGGTCTTTGGTATCACGTGTTGTACCACGTGGTTTTCTCTCTCGTCCAGTCGGAGCTCATGTCTGACGAGGAGGAGGACGAGGACAATGACGTCATCGCGCTGGGCGTTTCCCCCGACGACAAGTACCGGCCGCAGAGCCTGGAGAAGATGATCCACCTCGTGGCCTACATCGTCGAGAAGTCACGTGACGCAAGTAGTCCCAACCAGCTGCGCATCAAGCAGAAGGATTACTACGCGCTCGTCGGCAACAAGGTGAGGGACTACTTTCTTTCGAAGTTTGGTACGCGTGCGTGCTGTGTGTGCGTGAGTTCTTTTACGTCGCAACATGTGTGAGCAACTTGGTGACGCTGCTTCAAGGAGGAAATTGGCGTTTTTTCCTATGTTGTAAAACATAATGGTTCATTTCTGTGCCTCGGAAGAAGTCTGAAGTTGATGTGTTCTGGTTATGAGCGTGTGCGTGGTTCTGGACAGTGCACAAGCATTTCATTGCCATGGGTGTTGCCTGGCGACGGGAGTTGTGCACAGCAACGCATACGTAACACAAGCAACACACGTTTGTGGCCCCACGTGCTCCATGATGCACATGTGTCACCTGGCAATGGGACCAGTTTCCCTGGCAACGGAATCTGTAACGTAGCAACGCTGTTTGTTTTCAGAGCTTCGCGTTCCTGATCAACCAGATTCGCTACAACATCAACCTGCGTCAGACGGGCAACCTGCTCTTCTCTCTGTGTCGCTGGAACGAGCGTCTGGCGTGCAACGTGAGTTCTCTAATATCGCCCACTGATGCGTGTGTGTGCGCGTCTGTGTGTGTGTGTGTGTGTGTGAAACCTGCTCTTCTCTCTGTGTCGCTGGAACGAGCTCCTGGCGTGCAACGTTAGTTTTCTAATATCGCCCACTGACACGTGTGTGTGTGCGTGTGTGTGTGCGTGTGTGTGTGTGTGTGAAACCTGCTCTTCTGTGTCGCTGGAACGAGCGCCTGGCGTGCAACATGAGTTCTCTAATATCGCCCACTGACACGTGCGCGCGCGTGTGTGTGTGTGTGTGTGGAAAGTACGTGTGAGTGCAGACGCGAGTGTTTGCGTGTACAAAGTTTGTATCACAGGAAGCAACTGACGGACTGTCCTGCCGTCTCTTTCAGATCGTGACGATGATCTTCAACTCCATCTCCAAACTGCCGAACGAGGTACGAACCGAAACCTTCAGATGGCGCCACTGGCACATCGAAAAGTGGGAACTGCGCGGGGGGGGGGGTTCTGTATGAAAAGCCACTCAGTAACTTTCTGCAGTGACGCTCGCGAGATGTTTTCTGCGCGTAAAAATGAGATTGGTTCATGGATACGTTTGTTCGTCCGTTCACTCTTTCTTTCCTTCATTCATTCGTTCACTCACTCTTTCATTCCACATTGCAGAGCGGTCCCTTCTTCAAGCTGCTGTCGATGCTGGTCGAGTTCACCGGGGGTCCTCCCGGAATGCCTCCCTTTACACAGTACATCCTGCACAAGATCTGGGAGGTGAGTGCGTGTGGGTGCACGCATACCTGTGTGTGTGTGTGTGTGTGTGTGTGGTATGGGTGGTTGTGAGTTCACTGGGGGTGCCTGCTTTTACACAGTACATCTTGCACAAGATTTGGGAGGTGAGTGCGTGTGTGGGTGCACGCATACCTGTAGAGGTGGCACGCAAACCTCTGGTGTGTGCGCACGCACACCTGTGTGTGTGGGGGGGGATGTTGTCACTGGGTGCTGCCCTTTGTAACGCAAGACACGTGAAGTGAGTGCGTGTGTGTGCACACATACCTGTGGTGCGGGTGTGGGCAGATGCCGCTCTTTGCTGGTCAGGACAAAAGTGGTGGAAACGTGTGTCTTGGGAGGACAGTGATGAACTTGTCTCTGTTCGCGGGTGACACATTTACGTTGCCTGTTACCAGGACGGACTACTTTTCTCTGTTGCCATGTGACGGACTACTTTTCTCTGTTGCTAGGTGACGGACTACTGCCCGCAGCAGTGCCTTGAGTGGCTCGCGCAGCAGGTGACCAGAAACAAACTCGCGCATTCGTGGGTGCTGCAGAACATGGACATGTGAGTCCCGCACGCATACCTCACACACGCACGCACACACACACACACACACACACACATGTGAGCGCTGCAAAACATGAACATGTGAGTCCCGCACGCATACCTCACACACGCGCGTGCACACACTTCACACACACACACACACACACACACGTGAGCGCTGCAAAACATGAACATGTGAGTTCCGCACGCATACCTCTCACACGCACGCATACCTCACACACTCCCCCCTGTAGTCTACTTCCTGCCCTCCTTCATTCCTCCCTCTCTTCTCTCTCTCAGGTGGGTGGAGATGTACCTGTTGGCACACCACAACCTGCGGGTCCGAAACGCCGCTGCCCTGCTGCTCTCCTCCCCTCCCTCACTGCTCTCTTCCCTCCTTCCTTCATTCCTCCTCTCTTCTCTCTCTCAGGTGGGTGGAGATGTACCTGTTGGCGCACCACAACCTGCGGGTCCGGAACGCCGCTGCCCTGCTTCTCGTCGCTCTCGTCCCCAACACCAGTTTCCGTCAGGCGTACCGGTCGTCAAGGAGCTTCATCTCCCCCAACAAGGACGCCATGCAGGTAACCATGGCAACCGTGTGCGTGCGTGTGGGAGTGTGAGAGAGAGAGTGTGTGTGTGTGTGAAAGAGAGAGGAAGAGAGATTGACAGTGCTTGTGAGTGAGTGTGTGTGTGTGAAAAAAGGGAGATGGAGAGAGAAGGGGAGTGTCTGTGAAACAGAGAGGAAGATGGATTGACAGAGTTAAAGAGTGCTTGCGTGTGTGTGTGTGTGTGTGTGAGAGAGAGAGAGAGAGAGAGAGAGTGTGTGTGTGTGTGTGTGAGATGTGTGTGTGTGAGAGAGTGTGTGTGTGTGACAGATGTGTGCATGTGTGTGACAGATGTGTGCGTGTGTGTGAGAGATGTGTGCGTGTGTGTGAGAGAGATGTGTGCGTGTGTGAGAGAGATGTGTGCGTGCGTGTGAGGGACCCATTTCCCCCGACATGCCCCGCCCCCTGGGTGAACTTCTGAGTGATCTTTCTGAACTCAACCTGACTGTTGTTACGCAGATCACCGCTTTGGGCTACTGGCTCGGAAGACAGGTAAAAAGGGTGAAGCACGCCGCGTGGTGCACGTGTCGTGAGGACGGGTTCACACCGGATGCGTCACGTGGTGCTCTCCTTCATGAACAAGTCACGTGACACAGTGTGGACTTGAAAGCGAAACGCTCATTGGTTGCCTGAAATGACGCACTCCAGTGTGAACCTTCCCTTCATCATGTGTGCATGACGTCATCAAGAATTGGTGATTTTGGAAACAAAAAGCGTGCTGCATGAACAGCACACGCTTGTATTATCGCTCACAGTCCTATTATCGCTCATTGCACACGGAACACAACTGGTGAGAACGGCATGTGTTGGTGAGTGGTGAAAACGAGGCACCGCTGCAAGACTGCTTCTGATTGGCCGAACGCTTCATGGCTCTCAGCCAATCAGAGCTCGTCTTACAGCGTGGCTTCCGTTCCGTCACTGGAAACACGTGGTTTGTGGAGACGGTGTGAGGTGATTTGGTGAGGCGATTCTCATTGGCTGGAGAAGCGCGTGGTCGTGTCCAATGATTTGTGTTGACACGTTTTGCGATGGTGAGCAGGGGTGCGGTGAGAAGAATGGAAACAGGGCGTGTGTGTGTGTGTGTGTGTGTGTGTGTGTGTGTGTGTGTGTGACATGCCGGTATCGTGTGTACCACAGTTACCCACGCAAAGTGCACTTGTCAAAAGAAGAGGTGGAGCAGGAAGCTGCATTGTCGAACGAGGATGTGTGTGTGTGTGTGTGTGTGTGTGTGCGTGTGTGTGTGTGTGCGTGTGTGTGTTCAGACAGTGTTTGACCCTGTCGCTTGTCGTTTCAGATGTCTGGGGAATGTCTGAACGTGCTGCATGACGTGTACGGGCATCTGCTGAGGCTGCTGCCCCGGGCCAAGAGCTACGTCGGTACGTGTGTGCACGTGTGTGTAGGTGTGCGTGTGTGTAGGTGTGCGTGTGTGTAGGTGTGCGTGTGAGGGGGAAAGGAGGGAGGGCTGCGCGATGTACTACGTTGGTGTGTGTCTGTGTCTGTGTCTGTGTCTGTGTGCGTGTGTCAGTCCGGGTGAGTGTGCCCCGTGTCATGTGTGTGTGATGTTGACGTAACGTCGCTCTGACGTAACGTTCCGTTTTCAGACGCGACGGCGCACGGGACGATGCGACTCGTCGCCTACTTCGCGCTGATGACGTACTGCCTCGTGTCCAAGACGGAGAAACTCATGGTGAGTACTGACGTCAGTACTGTGAGTACTGACCTGAGGTCTGTGAGTACTGAACCTACTTCGCACTAATGACGTACTGTCTGGTGTCCAAGATGGAGAAACTCATGGTGAGTACTGACGTCAGTACTATGAGTACTGACCTGAGGTCTGTGAGTACTGAACTGTGTACTCAGTACCGTGAGTACTGAACGCACTGTGAGCAGGGTACAAAAATGTGAACTGAAACTGGGCACAATGAGTACGGAAATCTTGACCCACTTTCACACAGAATTTCAGAGTCAACACTCAAACTCTCACTCATTGATGAAACTTCGAGGTGACACCTTTATTCGTTCGTGTCCCGCACTCAGATTTCGCGCCATCCTCTTTTCGCGCCTTTTCTCAGATCTCGCGCCGCTTCTCAGATCTCGCGTTGCGTTTCAGTTCTCGCGGCACTTCGGCGAGCTGTGGAGCCTGTTCCAACCCAAGCTGTCCGAGCCGGCCATCTCCATGCACCACAACAAGCAGGTATGCGTGCACGAACACACACACGCACACTGCCATCTCGACGCACCACAAAACAAGTACGCGCGCTTGCGTATGATCTTCTCAAGCAGCACACACACACACGTACACACACACACACGCGCGCGCACACGCGCACACTGACGGCTCTCCTCCCTCTCTCTCCCCCAGGCGCTGCTCATGTTCTGGCACCAGGTCTGCATCGACTGTCCCGACAACATCAAACTGATCGTCACTAACGGACACGTCATGAAGAATATCGCCTTCAACTACATCCTGTGAGTACTCATGAGTACTATAGTAGTGAGTACTGTACAGAGTACTGACTAACGGGCATGTCATGAACATCGCTACATATTGTGAGTACTCATGAGTACTGTAGTGAGTACTGATCATGACTAATGGGCACGTCATGAAGTATATACATAGCTACATACTGTGAGTACTATGAGTAGGGTGTGTCCTGAGTACTGACTCGTCGTGTTGCACTGCAAACACAGCAAGTGAATTTGCTCGCTGGATTGTCTTCCTGTTGGGCTGATCATATTCATCCACTCCCATCTTCCTTTCATCCTTTCCTGCCTTTGTTCCTTCCCTCATTCCTTGCAGTACCCCCCCCCCCGACGACCAGAGATCCTTCTTTGCTTCATTCGTTCCTTCATCCATTCCTTCCTTCCTTCTTTCCATTTCTTCCTTTCTTCCTTGTAGAGCTGACCACGACGATCAGGAGGTGGTACTCTAACCGCTCCATGCTGCCCGTCCATTTCATTCATCCAGTCCTTCCTTCATTTATCTATTCACTCCTTCCTTCCTTGCTTCCTTCCTTCATTTCTTAATTCATCCTTTCTTCATTCTCTCCTTCCTTCCTTGCAGGGCTGACCACGACGATGAGGAGGTGGTTCTCTTTAACCGCTCCATGCTGCCGGCGCATTCATTCATCCATTCATTCCTTCCTTCATTCGTCCATTCACTCCTTCCTTCCTTCCTTGCAGGGCTGACCATGACGATCAGGAGGTGGTTCTCTTTAACCGCTCCATGCTGCCGGCGTACTACGGTATTCTGCGCATGTGTTGTCAGACGTCACGCACCTTCACCCGTCAACTCGCCGTGCACCAGAACATCCAGTGGGCCTTCAAGAACATCACTCCATACCCGGGCCAGTACACCATGGTGAGTACACCCCCCATGGTAAGTACACCCCCCGTGGTGCACCCCCCATGATGAGTACACCTTCCATGGTGAGTACACCCCCCGTGGTGCACCCCCCATGATAAGTACACCTTCCATGGTGAGTACACCACCTGTGGTGCACCCCCCATGATAAGTACACCTTCCATGGTGAGTACACCCCCCGTGGTGCACCCCCCTGTGATGAGTACACCCCATGGTGAGTACACCCCTGTGGTGAGTAGACCCCCTGTGGTGAGTAGACCCCCTGTGGTGAGTACACCCCCTAGAGTGACCTTGTGACCAGAGCATCCAGTGGGCCTTCAAGAACATCACCCCGTACCCAGGCCAGTACACTATGGTGAGTACACCCCCATGGTGAGTGAGTACACCCCCGTGGTGAGTACACCCCCCATTGTGAGTACACCCCCCATGATGAGTACACCCCCTGTGGTGAGTACACCCCCCATGGTGAGTACACCCCCGTGGTGAGTACACCCCCATCGTGAGTACACCCCCGTGATGAGTACACCCCCCGTGGTGAGTACACCCCCCAGCGTGAGTACACCCCTGTGGTGAGTACACCCCCCGAGAGTGAGCTCAAGACCAGAACATCCAGTGGGCCTTCAAGAACATCACTCCATACCTGGGCCAGTACACCATGGTGAGTACACCCCCATGATGAGTGAGTACACCCCCCATCGTGAGTACACCCCTGTGGTGAGTACACCCCCCAGAGTGACCTTGTGACCAGAACATCCAGTGGGCCTTCAAAAACATCACTCCGTACCCGGGCCAGTACACCATGGTGAGTACACCCCCCATGGTGAGTACCCCGTGGTGAGTACACCCCTGTGATGAGTACAACCCTGTGGTGAGTACACCCCCGTGGTGAGTACACTCCTGTGATGAGTACACCCCTGTGGTGAGTACACCCCCCGCCCCCCAGTGACCTTGTGACCAGAACATCCAGTTTGCCTTCAAGAACATCACTCCGTACCTGGGCCAGTACACCATGGTGAGTACACCCCCCATTGTGAGTACACCCCCCGTGGTGAGTACACCCCCCATCGTGAGTACACCCCCTGTGGTGCACCCCCCATGATGAGTACACCCCCCATGGTGAGTACAATCCTGTGGTGAGTACACCCCCTGTGGTGAGTACACCCAGTGTGGTGAGTACACCCAGTGTGGTGAGTACACCCAGTGTGGTGAGTACACCCCAGAATGAGTGCACCCCTCCCCCTGTGATGAGAACACCCCTGTGGTGGTGAGTACACCCCGACTGTGATGAGTAAGTACACCCCCCACAGTGAGTGTACCCCACACAGTGAGTGTACGCTGTCACCCAACACTCACGCCATGCTCAACACTCACCCGATACACACGCAGTACTCACGCAGTACTCGCTCTGTTCCAGGCTGTGGAGGAGTTGTTTCGGATGATGAAGCTGATGACACAGCGTCACGAGAACTGCTCTGAGGAGGAGGCGAAGGCGATTTCCTCCTTCCGTCGCTCCACTCTCAACATGTACCTCGGCTGTCTGGACGCGCGCTCCAGCTGGCAGACGCTCATTATGTAAGCAGCTCTTTTATCGCCCACCCACACGTGGGTCTGTATTATCGCCCTCCTGTTTCCGTCACTGGACGCCATGTCCAGCTGGCAGGTCCTCATCTTGTGAGTGCCTCTAATATCGCCCACCTACACATGGGTCTTTATTGTCGCCCAGCAACACGTGGCTCTTATGTGTTGTGGCTGGGAGAGTGGCATGCAGCTGTGGAGCAGTTTGTGAAGACGTGTCACGTGTGAGAAGTACCTAATGTGGGCGCTGAAGCACGTCTGTGTGCGTGCGTCTTTGAAGTGTATGTGTGCGTGTTTGTCAGGGTGTGTGTGTGTTTGTGTGTGTGTGTGTGTGTGCAAAGCGGGACAGACTCCATTGTGGGACTTGCTACAGGACCCCATGTCTGTGGGTACATGTGTGTGTGTGTAACAGACCCTGACCCGTTGTCTCTCTTGTGTGTTGCAGGGCACTGAAGCACCTGATGGAGAGCTCGGACGATAAGATCTCGGTGCTGTGTCAGGGCGGGCTGCCCATGATGTCCGAGGTACGTCCTGCGCCCACGTGGGTACAGCATGGGGACAGAATGCACTCATAACGCCCTCACATTCTGAAGGGAACTCAGGGGAGGACGCGTGAAACAAGAGAACAAGGCAGCGTGTCGTGTGTGCGTCAGAAAGTTCACGAACCAGACAGAATTCTCTCTTCACTTGTTAGTTGGGAACGTCCCAGAACCAATCAAGGCTCACCACTTTCTCGAGTGAATGGAACACGCTCCTCAAGAGAGTGGCCTGTTTGACCACCACCTGACAATAGAGGGCGTGTCAAGGCGCGTCAATCGCTGAATGCTTCCTGTTCGTCAGGCCACGTGTTTCTGGTTCCACCACGTGGTCCCTGAACACGTGGTTCCGGTTCCTGACCACGTGTTTCCGGTTCCTGACCACGTGTTTCCGGTTGCAGGCCTTCAACACGCTGTACATGATGTACCACGAGGCGACGGCGTGTCACGTGACGGGGGACCTGTCGGACCTGCTGGCGCTGCTGCTCTCCGTGCTCAAGATGGCGCGACACGTGCTCTCCGAGCGCAAGAGTGAGTACTGCCTCAATTATCGCCCACCAACACGTGGGTCTGTAATATCGCCCACCAACACGCGCGTCCACATCGCGCATGATGGCTGACTTGTATTTGCCAACTTCTGTGAACTTGTTTACCCTTTTTCGTTCCTCCGTTTCTCTCCTCCTTTCTCTCCTGTATTCCTCCTCCCCCTCATCTCTCTATCACTGTTGTAGATGCCTCTGAGCTGAGACAGCACTTCTTCATTCCTCCGATCTCTCCCTCCTTCCATCTCTCTCTCCTGTATTCCTCCTCCGTCTCTCTCCTCTCCTCTCTCTCTGCTGTGTTCCTCCTCCCCTCATCCCTCCATCTCTATTGTGGATGCCTCTGAGCTGAGACAGCACCTCTTCACTCCTCCCATCTGTCCCTCCTCCCATCTCTCCCTCCTGTATTCCTCCCTCTCATCTCTCCATCTCTATTGTAGATGCCTCTGAGCTGAGACAGCACCTCTTCTCTCCTCCCATTTCTCTCTCCTGTATTCCTCCCTTTCATCTCTCCATCTCTGTTGCAGACGCCTCAGAGCTGAGGCAGCACCTGTTTAACTGGAAGGACCGGATGGACCTGGTTCGCAAACTGCTCAATCTGCTCAACTCGTTCACTCCGCCCGACGTGCGCAACCACGCCATCGGTGAGTCATTCGTTCGTTCAGTCGTTCAGCCGTTCATTCATTCATTTGGTCATTCATTCAGTCCTTCATTCATTCAGTCGTTCATTCATTCAGTCCTTCATTCATTCAGTAGTTCATTCATTTAGTCGTTCATGCATTTCATTCATTCATTCCTTCATTCAGTCCTTCATTCATTCAGTCGTTCGTTCATTCATTATCAGCCGCGGTAGCGGAGCTGATATTGGTTTGCCCCTGTATCCACATCTGTCCGTCTTGGGGGGACAAAACATCCATTTTACTCCTGTTCCAGTGATCACAGACTGGAATCACAGTGGGTGCAGACACCCTAAGGGGTACTCTACAAGTTGCACATCGTGTCATTTTCAGGTGATTTGAACCTTGAAGCATACATTATGTATAATGTATGGTGATGGTGAAAATCACCTATAGGCATCAAGAGGCAAAATCTGTGAATGCAAGTTTGAAAGTGTTCTATTTGTTCGATTTTGGTCATGTT
>JAAUXT010139190.1_pt1 | contig 10252 bp, 8 predicted proteins | sample 7278171 | NCBI WGS metagenome assembly JAAUXT01 (sample SAMN14350112, study PRJNA611818) | marine sediment metagenome | isolation source: surface marine sediment (1.8m) | place: French Polynesia: Moorea | collected 2018-08 | reverse complement strand
GCGGGACGTCTTGCCTGAGATGCCATATACTTGTGTACATTGGCAGACAATGTGGACCAATTGTCCCAGGCCAGCACCATTGACCACCAATAACCCCTACAGGGGGGGGGGCGTGACATGGGACATGGGACAAAGCTGGACGTCTTCCCCAAGTTGGTATATATATACCGAAAAAAACATTTTGCACTACCACTAAGTGCTCTTCCCTAAAGGGACTTCGCACAATGATCTGTGAGCAGATCCTCACACAACAGAATGCTGAGAACGGGTTGCACCTACAATGCTGACCTGTTTCAGGACCAAGCATTGATCCTACAGGACCACCAAATCTATTCAAATGAAAAATCCATAGAGGCTAACTAAATGAAGGATGATCTGTTGTTGTGGACACCACTCACGTCCAGTAAGTTGCAGAAGAGTGAAAGTGAAGGTGACGGGTGAAGGTCTTTTCTTTTCATGACTAATTGTTAGTCCCGTGTTACCATACTTTCACCTCTTGAAATGAAAAGCACTGTCTGTCTGTCTGTCTGTCTGTCTGTCTGTCTGTCTGTCCATTTGCCTGTCCGGTTTTCTGTCAGTTTCTGTCTGTTGGTCAGCTGTTTTGTCTTCCTGTCTTCATGTGTGTGCCTGTCAATCAATCTCTGTGTGTCAATTCATCAAAATGTTTGGTCTCTTTTTTTTGATGCGTTTCCATCACCCAGCACTCAAAAGCTGTCAAATTTTGTTCAACACTTTAAACATCAAGATCAGTTCAATTTCTTTACCATTGATTTTTCAGTGACTGTTTTTTTTAAATTGGAAATTGAAAGCAAAATAGGATTTGTAAAATAACTTGTGGGCATTACTGCACCGATTATCCACAAAACAATGTCAATTGGAAATTCATTCAGGTACAGCAACACCAGATAGGTGATGCTGGAAGGTATCCAAGACAGTATGTTTGATACTAAAACAATAATTACCTGCACATAGAGAAGCATGTTTGATGTTTCTTTGGAAACTGAATCTTTTATGTTTTCTTTTGATATTTTTAAATATGTGATAGCCTGAAGATAACAATAGAAAATAAATATAATTGAAAAAATCTGCAAAAAAGCCTGTCAGCCAGGTTAAAAATTGGATCATAATCACCCTTTTTAATGGATCAACAGAGGAGATACAAAATTGTGAAGGAATTTCAGAGTTTATCATCCAAGTTAAGACAGTCATCAGCACACAGAAAGACAGTGTTGGTAAACATGTGCTGATTATGCATTTTGAAACAAATCCCAGTTGCTTGAATCTGGTGTTCATGGGACTGTTGACCATCATGAATCTGGCAAAAGACACAAGACAATGAAATATTGGTGACAGTATATTACAGCTAAGAAAACAGAAAAATGTTATCCAACATTGGGCACCAGTTCTCCAAATAAACTCTTCCACAACAAACTTTTCTTTCAAGATATGATCATTGATCCAAATCAATAACAGTGGTAAACTGCAAGTACAATCCACTGAATTTGCAGTGAAAACAAAAACTGAGAAAGGAGGAAGTTTTCTTGTCTTTTCAAACATGTTACAAATTATTTGGATAACTATTGACATAACACTGACAACAAACAGGAGAAAAGACATGAAGGCAAACGTAACTTGGTTTTCATACTTTGGTAACAATCGAGAACATGTTTTATACCACACAGGTCTCACTGAGCATTTTAGTGTTGTGTTTGCCAAACAACAAAGTTTATAGTTGTCTGTAAAAAGAACCTTTACCAAAACATTTTGAAAGATATTCAGATTGAGAACAGTCAGATTGTTGTTGACAAGAGAAAGGAATGCAATATGAAGACTCCCAGTGGATGAGGACAAGCATAAATATTGCAGTGGATTGCTAGATAAATCCAGATGCTTCAAATAATTTAGTTTGTTGAAGGTAACTGCTGTTATAGTCATCACTTTGTTGTGGTTTAATTTCAATACAGACAAATTAAAATTGTTTCTAAAACAATCACCACTCAAGACAGTTATGGAATTGATACCAAAATCTACCTTAATTACAGTTTTCATGTTCTTGACCACTTCACATATTTTTGTTAAATTAGAATTTCTTATTACAATAAGATAAACCTGACGAAATATGGACTGAATGCATATTTGACAGGTTATGGTGGAATGTTCTGCAAAAAATGAAATGTGTGGCTGAGTGCTATTGAGGACATCTTTGGTTAAATGTGCTTCAGAACAGTCAATGCCAAAAAACAAGCAGTTGCATCCGAGTGGGCAAGGCCTGAGAAGAGAACAAAGCTCTTCATCATCACCTTGTGGGCAATCATTTTCTCCATCACAGTTGCTGGCCAAATGTATACATATCTGTGATTTATGGCAATGAAACATGTCTGAGCAAATTCGTTTTGGTGTGCAAAAACTTTTCCAAGATTCATCAAATCCACTGGGGCAGTCCCATTTTCCATCACAAACATAAGACCAAGGAATACAGTGGTAAGATGGGCATTTCAATTGACTGTTACATTCAAACTGGTTGCAGTTTTGAAGATGACCACCTCCTTTACATGGAACAATCTGAGTACTGTGCAATTTATACAAGCAAATATCACCAATGCTGAAGCATCCTCTGTTGTCTCTGTGATTTAGACATGGAAGAAAGCCCCTTTCAAGGCATTCATAAACTGAGTACTTTTTCATTGTCTTTGCTGTTGAATATTCTTCAGGGTTCATGTTTACAGGTTGCACAGTGAACTGTTTTGAATCAAACTTTGTTTGCTGGAAGGAGAGTGCTGTTTTTATGAACAAATTGTGTGCAAATTTGTCTTCTTTATGATGAAATAGACTGCATTTTCCCCTGTGAGTTTGGTAGCACAATCCTGAACATTGTTCGCTGACGTTGGCAGTTACTGCTGAAAGGTATGCTGTTCCAATAATTTTATTGGAACACTTTGACGGACCAAGGTGGACATAATTCAAGCCAAAATACTCATTGTTGCTGAAAAGAAAAACATTTGGACCAGGTATTACCCTGGTTAGATCTCTGGAATAAACAACCATCCCTTTTTCTGTGGAGGATCCTGAATGATACCTGATGTCACACAGGTACTTTTCAATTGTTATGTGGATTTTAAAATTACAAGAATAAAATGGGGGAAATACCGAACTGACTGCCTCAAAAATGAAATTAAACATTTTGACTCTTGTCATTGTGATTGCAATGTTACCAAGTTGATTGCATGAAGTTTGTCTGTTTGTAGTTATCACATGCCAGAAAAAAGAAAAACAAGTTTCCTGTTTTTGAATAGCAGTTTTTGAACATTTCTCCAAATTGGATTTATTTTGACTTGATAGACGAAGGTGATGATCTTCCCCCTGGTCAAAACAAGCAATAACACTCAACAGAGGTTTGTGACAGGAAACAGAAATCCACTCTGGTTGAACAAGATTATCAAGTATAATTGCTGTACATTTTGGAGAGCCCTTTGTGGAGTCATTGGCTGACATTTGCCTGAATGACCCAAAAAGAATATTTTGCTTTTCTTCATAAAAATAACCACAGCCAGATGCGGCCAAATCGCCATATTGTTTGTGAAGTTTTTTGTCTCTCACACAGAGCTTTTTGGTAATTTTGCCATGACCATAGATGTCCATCATCCATTCCTGATAAGAAACTGGATCTCCATTTTGCCATGCAGGTCTTTGCTGAAAAAGGCCACAAAAATCCTTCAAGTACTTACCCACTCTGACTGTGAAATTTTAAAACACAAGATCAGTTCCTGACTGACACAAATCAGAGTAAATGCTTTGAAAACCAAATGATACATGCCAACATTTTTCCCTTTGTCATGCCAATAAACAGAGCAAAAATAGTATTTAACCAATATCGAGTTGGATCCTTAAATCTAAGAAGACTGACAAGTTGATTGCTATCTTCTTTGCTTTTGAATATAGGCAGAGTTTTGTTTAGATTTACACAGGTGTTTGAAGCATTGAGCCAGGACCACATTTTTGTTATACTTTCCATTTTCCAGCCAACATCCAGAACAGTTAGTACTGATGATATAAATACGAATTTGTTTCTTGCAGTGTTAAATTGCTGTGTTCCATTGGTTGATTTGTGTATGCCATAACAAAATGTTTTTGGCCATCTGAAGAAATTGCATGAAAAACGTTTGTGTAAAAAGTGCTTGTTGAAGAGGTCTAATAACCAGAGTACTGTCGTGGGAACAACTGGAAAAACTGTCACATTGAAAGGAAATCCAAGTGTTGAAACAAAGTGGTAGCCTTCTGAAAGATACAGTTGAGCTTCCCACAGTTGAGCAAGTACATCTATAGCTGCAATAAGGATATATTTTGCAGTATTTTTGTTCATCTTGCAACAAATATTTGGAGATGTTACCGTGCTGGTGTGTAAAGTAAGCTTATTTTTCCTGACAGGGTGCAGAGAGCAATCGGAAATGCAAAAGTTACTTGAATGAAACTCAATGCCAAATATGACACACTCTTAATCAACCTATTGTGGAGAAAAACTTGTTCTTAAAAAGTGAATTTGTAGCGTTTGGTGTTTTCTTCACCAGTGAATGTGGAAAATGAAGGACCAAATTTCGGAAAAGTTCTTCAGACAAAAACAATGGGAGGGATAAAATGGCTTGTAACCTTGGAAGTCAGTTTTGATTTCTTACTTCTTGCCCACTTGTCCTCTCTGTGTGTGCATGTGTGTGTGTGTGTGTGTGTGTGTGTGTGTGTGTGTGTGTGTGTGTTTCTGTTTTCCGTGAGGTGTCACAACAATATGACTTTGGAGGACTGCTCATTCTGCGAACACTTTTTCCAAATTTCTCCCATATTAAATCCACCCAACTTGGGACACTGCTTGAAAAGGCGTGCCACAGGTTTGCAAGAACACACTGTTTTATCTTTCTTGTCCTTTTCATGCAAATCTGTTTCTTGTAATGACACATCAACACAGTAACACACAAGGCAATTGATGACCTTGTGAGAGTCTTGACAGTCCAGACACCCACGCATGGGGGAAAATAAGGCAGTTTGCACAATTTTTGCAACACTCTCGATACTCTTGGCACTGCTGCCTGTCAGGAAATGCAACTTATGAGGATACTTGTTGCCCTGAAAATCTGTCTTTTTGGTTTCTGTATTTTCTTATCCATAATCTCTGCTTGATTGCACTTCTTGTTTGAAGGACTTGATTGATGATTTAACAAAACAATTGAATTTGCCATCAAAGTGGGTATTTATGAAGGTACCCATCCATCTCTAATCTTGCAGCCGAAGCCACTGTTATTCTGGGCACAAGAAACACACAGGATGAACAAGCCAAGGGTAGACCACAATTGAACAAACACTGATGTCATGGACTAAAAGGAAGAACACATCACAATGGCAAAGAAGAAACAAAACACCTCAAACTGAATGATGAATTAAACTTACCTTTCAGGTCTTTATCTTGAAAAACTGAGTGGATGAAAAGTTTCTCATCAGTTTTTCTTTGTTGATCATAAAGCATGGCTGAGTTGGCTTTGACAGCCAGTATGTAATCATATTGGTATTTCGGCAAAGATAGTTCAGTTCTGTGTGGAGAGATCAATGCTGGGGAAAGTTTATTTTTGCCTGTGAGATTTGGCCATTGTTCAGCTTCAACAGCCAATGTAAACTCCAACCAACTCTTTGAGTCTCCAACTGAGAACTGAACATGTACTTCAGGTGTAAACCAGTGGGATGGTGATTTGGCTGTTGCATTGAATGAGAACATCTTTGCACCTTGTCTTCCCTGGGTGCAAAATTGAGATAATTTCGCAGGCTGTGACAAACCCAACTTGGTTTTGCAGTTTTCATTCCACCTGTAACATCCTTTCGTTTTTTCATGTTTATTTGCTAGGATTGTTGTTTCCTCAAAGCATAAATTATCTGTAATTCCTTTCAAATAACATGTATCCAGTGCATCTCTTCCTACAAAAAAAACATTTGACTTGAAGCCCTGAGATGGGCTCAGATTGCAAAATAGATTTGTGATTGTTTATAAAATGATTGTAATTTCAAATTTGATCCTTGCTTTGCATAACAAAGACAAAAAATGCTTCTTACAGAATAAACAAGGACAAGAGCTGTGCAGACTTGACAAATGTTGTGTGCCACAAAACCAGGGTGAAATCTGCTGACAACTACATGGGCATCACGGCCACAGGAACCCATTGCTCCACAAGCATATGAGACTCTATGCCAGTTGTACCAAAAATTCTTTTCCCATTACCTTTACCAAAAGCAACATGTGTAAGAAGCAACTTTTTGGCCAATTGAGTGTTTAAAATTTGGCATTGGCCAATGTCATGGACATACGTTTCTGAAGATAACTTTTCAGCAGACTTGAAAGCTTTGCTTCCACGTTTCATCAGGCAGTGGTCTGTTGTGAACACAAGTAAAATGTGACAAATTTTTGAGTTTTTATCAATCCATCCTGTTCAATTTGTTCTGGAAAGGCTGTCCAACAAGAGGTTTCATGTGTGCAGCAAAAGTACCTTGACAAGTGGAAGTTTGTGCCCCATAGCTTTACAAATGAAATACCTGACATCCACAGAGAAAAAGGATTGAAAAGTAACAATGGCCAGAGTAACAAGACCTGTGGCTCCCATTTTGTTAATTTTGCTGCAGTTTCTTTTTGGTCTGATAAAGATCCAAATTCCAAAAATTTGACAACGTTTACCTGACGAGATCTGTTCATGGGAAAAGGAACTGAAATATCCAGTTACATTGTAGATAAACTTCAATCCATACATCCGTGCTTTACCAGGTTTTGCAGATACTTTGCAAAAGTTGGAATCACGTTGTGATCTTTCGCCGAGAACAAACAGTAAAACTACACATGGAACACGCGTGAAGTCGAAGGTAAAAGAAAGCTCTAATCCATGAAATTGGCACACATCAATAAGAGCACCAGTACATTTTTGTGTTGTCATTTGAACTGAAAAATTGACTGCAGAAGCATAAGGAAAAAAGTAAAACAAAATAAAATTGAGGTAATGCCTTTCCGAAACATAGGACTTCATTGTTCCTTCTGTAAGAGCTTCACACCATAAGAAAGCACATGAGAGCACATTTTCTGGTTCGGAACTTTTTCTTGGTGAGCTCAACATGATCCCAGCATATCTGCAACCTGGGTCAAGTGCCAAATTAATTTCAAGTTTGGAAACAGAAGCTTTGAAGGTCAATTTAGGCACTGTCTCAAACATCATTCCACAATAAGAACTTGACACACAATGCAAATTTTGAGAAAAATCTATTGTTGCTGTGGCATTTGGTTGGATGTGCCTCTTTCCAATAAAAGGTCTCAAAAGAAAACTGTGTCTTATCTCGAGATGGAAAATTGATGTATTTTTCTGATGAATAAGAACAGCACTCTGAAAGTTGGATGACACAAACTTTGAAATAGTTTTGTCACTTTCGGCTGAAGAAAGTTTAGGTGACAACAATCCTGGACCATCAAACACTTCAACCAGGTCATCAGTTCTGTTTATCAGGATCTCTATCGTCTCTACAGATATGTGCTGCCAGAAAAAGAAGATTTACTAAAGCTATGTTTCTCTTGGGGAACCAAACTTTCCACTCTGGATTTGGAAAGAGAAGATTCAAATACTCCTGTGTTTCAACAATATCAGAGTCCATGACACTAAAATTTGCACTTATTCTGTACTTCATAAGTGATTTTACTGTAATGTTTGTGACAATTTTACATTTTGGACAAAATATGTTGACAAAGGAAAACCGAGCACAAAATATAAAATAAGTCTGCTGACAAGTAATTTTCATACTTCCAAGAGGACATTTCTTTGAAAAAGGTGTAGAAAAATAGAGTGTATAAAATGATAAATTTAAACTGACATAACTATCCATGGTAAAGTACCACATGTGGTTGAACAAAAAACCTCTCACTTTTCCTTCAACATGCAAACCACCCAGTGGTGACACTATTGTGTTATTTGTAAAAATTTCCTTTGCAGAATGAGTAAGAACTTCCTTGGAAGTATTTTTTAGACTTAAATCATGAATTTCGTTTCTAGTTGTAGATCTATTACTTGACTGATCAGGCATGCCAAAATCATCTTTCAGATCAAAAACAAGGAGAGATATTTCGCTGATTGTTGATATTACAGTTTGTGTCTGAGAATAAGAAATCAAAATGCTGTGGTTGTGGAAATATGCTTCAAGAAATGCTTTGGAAGAAATTAAAAGCAGTTTATAAGTTTCGGGCAAATTGCTTCCGTTTACAATGTCAAAGAAATATTTTTCAATTGTTACTTCTAAATGCTTTTCTGCATAATTAAGCCAGGCTTTGTTTTGATTTGGAAAAACATAACTTGTGATAATGTCTTCAGAAAGTAAATTATCCAAAGCATGACACATTAAAGTCAGAAGAAGCAAAATATGTGTGATCATCTTCAAAGAGAATCGACTGTGTTTGTTCATTTTCTATTTCCAGCAACTGATATTCTTCATCAGCTGACCATTAATTTGCACCCTGTGGTGTATTGTGCTGTGTCACTAAACGTGTGTTTGTGTCTATGTGTCAGAGTTGTGCAAACTTTGCTCATTGTTCATGTTTTCAATCAGGGCATGTTTGAAAGAATTCTGTCAAAAACATTAAGAGTTGTTGAGATGCATGTCAGTCTGACTCTGAAAGTTTCTTGTGTGGGACATAAAGTGAAAGAGAATATTTGTGTTCATTGTCTCTGTTTCCTTTTTCAATTTCTCTTTTCATATCTTCATTACTTTCATTCTGGTATTTGTTGCCTGGTAAAAATCTGATCTTCCATGTGTTTCAAAATTTATAGTTTGCCTCCTGTTTCCTGCTGCTGCTTTTTTTCTGCACATTTTTTCCAAATCTACTGTGTCAACATCATAGGGGAGGGGAAACAATTATGCAAACCCTGAACACAGGTTTACTATTGAGTCATTCTATTTTCCTGACATACATACTTGGAAGAAAACCCAGTAATTAACATTTCAGTTGGACAGTAGAGGCCCAAAAATCTTGCCCTTATTGTACAGGTATTGTGTGATATTTTCTGTGTTTCAGTGCTGAGGGCCACCTCACAAGAAGCTTGTCGCTTGAAAAATAATCACGGGGGGAGGCTACTACTCACAGAACCTATTGGTGGAAATCATCATAGTCAACTCACTCAGATTTCCCCAAAACAGCAAGAAGAATGCAGGACAAAAATATCTTCTGAAAATGACTAGCAGAAATAATGAAATGCACCTACTGTCTGTTTTCTTATTTCATCCAAAAGGCGCACAGAGTATACATACAAGGACACAACAATCTACTTATTTTTCTCACACCTCTGGTGTAACAGGGCCATTTCCCTGAAGTCTCCCTGCGCCTGGTGTCCATAGCACACATGTGTGCAAAATAGCCTGAAATCAACATATCCTGCACACCAGCCAAAACGTATTGGTTTCTCCCCGGTCGGTGTCAAATTTGAATGAAATTGACCATGTTTCTTGGCAGAGTGGGTCCAAGATGCATTGAATGAGAAACCGCGAGGAGACCAAATGCCTTCCACAACAACACACCTGAGGCAGCCATAGACTGGCAATGGACGTGGTCAAATTACGGGGCCCCATTTTCTGAACATCCATTACAGACCAACTCGGACCAGAGCGCAAAGTCCCTGTGAGCATTGTTGTGGTTCAGGGGTCTCCTGAGTGGAGTCTGAACCTCAATCAGCGGACATCAAATTGAAGGTGATTCCTCCGGTCCAGTTTTACCTGGACGGAAACCTAAATGCAGATGCCCTGTACTCCGTGCGGTGTAGTGCAGAGACGGATCTTGGTTCTGATCAAGGGGCGACCTCCTTCGGGAAGGGGCGCGGGTCCTTTTTGCAGGGGGGGGGAACTACCAATTGATTTTTGAGCTTTTGAGGGCCCTGGCCTCCAGCCCTTTTGATCCGTCTCTGCAGAGTGACCTATGGCCCCTGATCGCTGTGTCCCGTTGTTGGGGATGTCCTTGAGGGGAAATTTTGAACTACTGGTAACTGTGTACCTGGTATTTGCAGGCCTTCACTGGCTTCAACATTTTCCTTCAAGTTTCGGACATTTATCCAACAAGAAGCAGTGCTCAAGGCAACTGCAGTGCGAAGTCCCTTGCAGCGTCGGTGATGTCGTCAATTCTTCCTTGTTCATCAATTCTTCCTTGTCCTCCTTGTCCTCCACCAGTCATGCTGTCAGGGGGGATCCATGGGGGTCTGTGGGG
>JAAUXT010014872.1_pt1 | contig 10253 bp, 12 predicted proteins | sample 7278171 | NCBI WGS metagenome assembly JAAUXT01 (sample SAMN14350112, study PRJNA611818) | marine sediment metagenome | isolation source: surface marine sediment (1.8m) | place: French Polynesia: Moorea | collected 2018-08 | reverse complement strand
TCCCACTGTCTGTGTCTCACTGTCTGTGTCCCACTGCCTGTGTCCCACTGTCTGTGTCCCACTGTCTGTGTCCCACTGTCTGTGTCCCACTGTCTGTGTCCCACTGTCTGTGTCCCACTGTCTGTGTCCCACTGCCTGTGTCCCACTGTCTGTGTCTCACTGTCTGTGTCCCACTGTCTGTGTCTCACTGTCTGTGTCTCACTGTCTGTGTCTCACTGTCTGTGTCTCACTGTCTGTGTCTCACTGTCTGTGTCTCACTGTCTGTGTCTCACTGTCTGTGTCCTACTGGTTAGGCGACAGTCGCCACGCCCATTGTGAAGGTTTTTCCTGTCCCTTCACCAGAGAGGTGCCCCATGTCAACACGGACAGCATCTCACCAGACAACAGGGAAATGCAATTGTCTGTGAGTTTGACAGACCGTGCACAATGGGAAGAACACAGCACTGGCCAGAAGCTGGGACATTGCGGAGGTTTAGCACTGCCTTTCTATCGATAGATTCGGTGCCTCAAACGCCAGATCAGTACATGTCGCACAGACAACAAAACTTGCCTTGAATTTGCACTGAAAGCCAATGACAAGTGACCAAATGGTGTCTGTATCAATGATCTGGCAATTGGAGCACGTCGGAAAGAGAGCGGACGTTTGGCTAAACCTCCGTGTTGTCAAAGCGCTGTCAATCTTGGGCGTGTAGACTACCGACGTCACCTACCTCACCCACCGCGTCGGTGAGTTGACCTGTGCGCGAATCAACGACATCGGCAAGGCGAGACGTACCCAGTCTGGACCCGGCCGCATTGGACCGCTGCAGCCAGTCTGACCCATGGGAGTCAACTTGAAACCCTCTCACACAAAGGCGAGGCCCCTCCCCAGGGACTGTCCTTCAACTTCAGGGATGTGTCCAAAGAACAGCCCGGCCCGCGGTGGGTACGGCGCGGTAAGACTTTAAATTCAGATGGACCGTTCCGGAAGATAAGCCAGCAGGTGCCACTTCCACATTGACCGGACTCTCTGAGGCCACTCCATCCTGCCTTATCCTATCGACTATTGTTGGCTACTCTTTGACACTCCTGTCCATCGCACTCGGTTGTTCTTCAGGCAGAACTCTCGAGGAGTGGCCTGTGGCCGCAGCACTGTAGATCTCAATCAATGTGAAAAGGGCGCAAATGGAACGCGTCCGCTGACCGATTCAAACTGACGCTGAACACGGTGGTGTAGCGAAGCCTCGCTCACTGTGGTCGTTACTCAGCGGCTGCAGGGCGGGTGGAGGCCCCGCTGCCGCTACTGCTGCCGTGTTTTGACTCCAGCGATGTCGAAACATCCCGAGGAGAAGCAGTGCGGATCCAGGGTCGGGTCGAGAACTCACGGCCACGGGGAGGTGATCCAGGGGTGGGTTCAGGGGCCCATGATCCAGGGGGAGTAGGTCTGCTGCAGGAGTGGATCCAGGGGCCCATGGCCCAATGAGAGTAGGCCATGCTGTAGCAGTTGATCCAGGGGCCCGGAGCCCAGGGCCCAAGGAAGGCGAGTCCAACTTGGAATTGGACACACAAACTAGAACAACGACGCAGCTTTCGGAGGTCAAGGAGACTTGGGCGTCCCCCGATGCGTCCGTCCCTGGAGCCGCCCATTGTCGCACTGCCCAACCAACCCCCCCCCTGCTGCGCCCCTGGGTGGGCTCCCGAGAGAATGTCGACTCGGGCGGAATGCGAGTTGGTCAGATCTGCTGATTTTCACTGCTTTGTTTTCTTCACCTCTGCGAACCCGCTCCATGAGTTTTATTGTATGTGAGGCCACAGGACCAGCTGCTGCGCTGAACAAACGTCGGGCGAGGGATGATCCAGGGGTGGATGTAAAGACAGGTCCAGGAAGACCCACTGGCAAGTCCCGAGGGGGAATCCGCAAAGGTCGTCTCGATGTCAAGATCTGCCAAAGGCACTGGCGAAATGCTGTTGCAGATCATTTGCATCTGATACCACATTCCCCTGGCAAAAATTCTCGCTGAAGCCGATCTGAAGAGGGCTCAACGTATATTTTTGACGCCGACATCAAAAAAGCAAATGACCTCGCGTCGAAAACCCTTCTTGTATCCTGCAGTGTGAGACCTACGTGCAGCTTGCACGGGTCAGGGCGCGGGTGCAGCCTGCACGGGTCAGGGCGCGGGTGCAGCCTCCTTTCACCGCACCTTCTGCCGCACAAGTTTGCGCGTAGCTGCGCAAGATCTGTCGTTTCTGGATGATCTCAGACAAAGCGAATTCGGACCCAAGATGCTTCTGCGTCACACAGAAAGTGCACGCGCGGACGCACGTACCTTGTGAGCCCAGGGGTCCTGGCCACGCCCGGGACACGGGACACATTCTTCTCGTTGTGCACTTTGCACCCCGTGAGAGGGAGTTTGGGCCCCACTGACCGAACCCTGGGTCCTGCTCGTAAGTGACTGATGAGCATCTCTATGGAACTGACCTCCCCGCGAACTTTGACGTGACACGTGACGACACGTGTGACGTCCGCGTCGTGTCTGTATCGATTTCCCCGTTAGTTGACCTCGTGCGCAGCTTCGTCCGCTCATCATCAGCGCCATTAAATAGCTGAACACGACACGCGACAGGCACACGAGGTTCTGGAGCCCTGTCAACAGGCTGAGTGAGTGAGCGATCAGTGGTAGGGCCCTTGCAGTGGAGACGTGTACTGGGAGGAAGACGCAGCATCTCTGGCGAGAACCACGTCTCGCGTTGACACAGGTGAGGCGTGTTGTGTGTCTGCTGTCTGCTGTTGTTTGGTTCGTGTATGCGTGCAGCGCAACCACACACGCACACTTGAAAACCCCAGTCACTTCGGGGGATCGCAGGGGGAGGCTGGTCTGCCTGGTCACTGAGAAAGCCTCTGCGTTGTTTTGTTGCTACTTTTGTTTTGCCACGTCACCGGGATCATTTCATTTCCCTTGGTCAAAATCTTTGAAATTGGGCCACTGAAGGACCACGACCCCTCGGCTCACTCATGGATCAGCCTCTGCGCGCAACAAGTGATGACCCTGAAGCTCGTGTTCCATCACACGGCTTCAAGCCTCGTGCGGTTCCGCGGTGCAGGGACCAGGGTCAGGTCCCGATGGACCGAGTCCCCGGGCTGCGATCGCGCGTGGTGCGTCTCTTCAGCGCTGCGAAGGGCACGTCATCATCGGTCCATTGGGTGCCACCAGCAACAATAAATGTTGTTCAATAATGAATAAGTGAACGTGAATGAGAGGGAATGGTCTCGCGTGTGTGCTGATCGATCCTGAGCACAATGAGAGATCAGACGTGTGTGCACCGGGGGGAATCTGTGTTACGTGAGGGTCGAGGGAACCTGGAGAGGTCCACAGTCGGGTAGAAACCAGGGAGCCAGACGAGAACCAGATGGACTGAGGGGAACCAGAGAAAGGGGGAACCAGAGAGAAGGAACTGGGGAGTCAGAGAGTTGGGGAAACCCGAGGGTTGGGGGAACCCGAGGGTTGGGGGAACCAGAGAGATGGGGAAACCAGAGAGATGGGGAAACCAGAGAGTTGGGGAAACCCGAGAGTTGGGGGAGCCAGAGAGGAAGAACCAGGAAGCCTGAGGAAACCACGGAGCCGTGGGGAACCATGTCTGCTCAAATTGGAGCCTCTGAAGGTCCACCCTACAGTGAGTCCACCAAAGCCCGGTGGGGTATCGCGGCTGAACACACCAGCCCTCACAGGCGGAAAAAAACCAACCGCGAAAATTCCACACGACTCGAGCACAGAAAGCGACACAGCAATATTTGGCCTGTCATTGCGTTTTCACACGAATCTGACCCGCACGCTGTGCTGTTTAGTCCGCTTCGCCGGGTCCTCCCCGCAGACCCCGTACTCCGCGCAGAATGAGCCTCTGATTGGCCTCGGTGTTTGGTCGCCCCGGATGAATCGCGCGCCGACCCGACCACTTCCACAACAGATTGGCCGGTCAAATTGCAAGGCAAGCAGAACAACGAGCGGGGCTGATGTGAGAACAGCAATTTCCCCGAGTTGGGATTCAGAGCGGTGCGGGCTTCATGGGCGGATTCAGGAGTGGGTCCAGCGGCGGGTCCAGGAGGTGAACCCAGCACGTGGATCCAGGGATGGATCAAGGGACAGATCCAGGGGTGGACACAGAGGCGTGTCTGGAGAAGTAGATCTATCCACCCAGGGTCTGGTCAAGGCGTCTAGTCTCCTTCGTGTTGGGGAGCTCCAGATTCCAATGAGGAAGGCGTGGCTGAGGTGCCCGTAGATCCGCCCCTGTCTGTGGCACGACAAACATCGGCGGCTCGAGGTTCTGGCAGCACAAACGGAAGAGTCGCTTCCCACCCACTCCCGCGCTTTTAGTCAGCGACGGGCTGTCGTTGTTCGTTTCCCATCTCGGCGTTTCTCTCGCGGCGGATCCAGCGAACTCTGCAGGCCGTTTACGAAAACAAGGTTCAGCTGCAGGTGAAACGTTCACTGGCCGTGTGTGATGCAGTGGTGCTATCAGAAGCTCACAGAGAGAGAGAGAGAGAGAGAGAGAGAGAGAGAGAGAGAGAGAGAGAGAATCTGAACGAAAAGGGTAGCATTCAGACTGGGCGTGCTGAAGCTTTGTTGAATCGTCCTTGGCGGACAAGAGGCGCACCCACAATTTGGTCAAAGGGGAACACCCTCACTCAACTGTGGCAAAAACAAACAAAACAAATGAGAAAATCCTGCGTATGTAGCACAGAGATCGGAAGACAAGCCTTTCGGCGGCAGGAGAGCGAGACCCCCTGGTCCGCCTGGCCCCGCCCCCGGACCTGTCCCATCAGCGTCCCTGGGTGACAGACCCGACGCTTCGAGTATTCGGAAAACGACCCATTCGGATCCATAGGAATCTGCACTTTGCGTCCCTCGAGGCATCAGACTCCCGCCATCACCGTTTGATGCTAATCTGTCGTGTTTGGTTTGATATCTCGGCGGATTTGTCTTCCTCGCAGCGTCCCTCCCGGATTTGCCCGGATTTGCCCGACGCGATCAGGCCCTATTAGAGGCCGTTTCCGCCATGAGCCGAGTGCGCTGCTGTCTGCTGAGTGCATCGCGTGAGGCTTCTGAGCACCTGCCTCGGAACAGCTTTTCTCTCCCCAGTGAGGTCCTGTTACACCTAAAACGCTTTGCCGCTGATCTGTGGGCGGGTCAGACTGACAGATGAGGAGCCCCTGCGCCGCCAGCCCGCCCCGACGTCAGGTTCGGTTCCACAGCCCAACGTGACGCTCAATGGGTAAATTACACGTGGAGATGCGCGTCTCGTGAAGCCCCTGGGAACCGGAAGTTCGGAGCTTCCCTTCGCGTCTCCGCCCCCGCTGAGAAATTGGGAATTCCCGTTGTAACGGTCGGGGCGGATGAGGGCGCCGCCACATCGCCTCGCATTAGGGAGGATGAGGCGGCGCGGCGGCGCGCCTCGTGACGGCGGGTGTCGGGCGGATCCAGGGTCAGGCGGGATCCGGAGCCAGACGGGTAGAGGTCCCAAGTGGATCCAGCGCGGGCCCAGGTTCTATGCTGGTTTATCAATTCGACGCTGCAGGGGCACATTTGTTCCAGACAGGCATAATTTTCAAAAATATTTCAAAGTACGAGGAAAGGCCCTCTTCGCCAGTTGTCCCTTCTCTCGAATGGTTGGATACTGACCCAGACCCTGGACCCTCACCACCCAGACCCTGGACCCTCACCACCCAGACCCTGGACCCTCACCACCCAGACCCTGGATCCTCCCCACCCAGACCCTGGATCCTCCCCACCCAGACCCTGGACCGTCCCCACCCAGACCCTGGACCCTCCCCACCTGGACCCTTCCCCACCCATGGATCCCCTGATGCGCGGCGCCCGGCTGATCGAGATGGATTTGTTGACGATTGATTCTCGACAATCGGCGCACCTAAAAACTTCCCTCGGCCCGACGGAACCGTCCGACGGAACCGCTCTCAGCTGGAGCTGCTCTGTCTGCAAATGTCTCTTTTTGCTGCTCAGGGCTGGTGGAAATCCTGGAGCAACTTCCACAGAAATCACTGTTTCGTGTACAGAAGTTGGTACAGTAGCGTCGTGACAGACACGTGTGGATGTCCAGTGGCTCAGGTCCCCTGCCCCTACACACAAGTCATGCAGTTTCCCCTGCAGTGGAGACTCAGCCAAACCCAGGTCAACCCCCACACTGCTTGGTGTTTGAACTCGCAGACAAAGTCCTTCCATCTATTGTTTGTCAGGGGAACTCAGAGGTTCAGGCCTCCGGAAAACTCGTTTTCCCCTCATTGCCCTGCAAGGTGTCTTTTTACAGCATCTCCGGGGTCCCTGTGGTCCGGTCCTGTGGACCCCGCCCCACCCCCGAGCCCCCCGCCCCACCCCCGAACCGCCCGCCCCTCCCCCGAGCCCCCGCCCCACCCCCGTGCCCCCCGCCCCACCCCCGAGTCCCCCGCCCCTCGCCAAACCCCCCGCCCCACCCCCGAGCCCCCTGCCCCGCCCCCGAGCACCCCGCCCCACCCCCGAGACTCCCCCGCCCCACCCCCGAACCCTGGGTCCGCTGCAGCCTAAGCCTTTTCTGGCCTGTCAAGAAAATTGACCAAATTTGCAGATGTTGGCTGCCACTCCTGTCAGTAGCATCAGCGTCACGAGCAGCGGCGCCGAGGCCTGTCACAACTCCTATTCGCAGCGCCAAACGAACTCCGCATCGAATTCACACAGGGGACCCGGGCACGCAGTGTATTTTCGGAACTCTGTGTGTGCTTCGGAGCCCAAATCAAACTTGCATGTCCGACTGCAGGATGTCAGTAAATAGACGGAGCGCTCCGAGGGATAATCGCATTAGTTGGGGAATTCCTGTTGTAATCTCACAGAATTGTGAAGTTGTATCCAGGGGCGGATCGGAGGCATCGTGGGGACTAAGGGAACCAGCGGAAAAGCCCCAGGGGCACAAGGAACCAAGAGCCCCCCGAAACCCAGGGGACCAGTCGCCATAGTCTCAGGGGCGCACGGGTGCAAGGGCACTCTCGTTGCACGAATTTTCTGCTGTCTTGTTTAGTTTTGCGGCCAAAAACAAACTTGTGTCGCTAGGTTGACTGGACGTGGGCACCTAGATCTACACTGTGGCGGGTTGTCTTGACCCACCTGGCTGGTGCCGGGTTGTCTTGACCTCATACCTGGCTGGTTACGCACGCTGACGTGTTGTCCGGACCCATCTTCACTCCAGCGCATCCTGGCCTTGCCGAAACCTGGGTGGTCACAGTACAGGGACACACACAGATGCCGCAGTGATGTGAGGGAGTCAACTCCCAGGGGAACCCGGTCCAATCTGCAAGAGCAGAACAACATGGGAAATGATGTGTTGTTCTTCGTACAAAGTCAGGCGCGCTCGGCTTTTCTTGTTGACGATGGAGGGTCGGGCCCAGACACAGGGATCCATGGGACACTCCCTTCTCGGCTCTCGTGAGAGCCTTGTGGGACAGAGCTACCAATCCCATGTTCTGGTTGGAACCAGCACCCCAAAGAGGAAACCAGGGTGACTCTCCCTCTGTGCCTGAGCCCAACCCCGGATCCTCTCCCTCTGCCCCCTGGTGGACCTGCCCCTGACACCACGGAGCTCGCGACAGCGCTGCCCCCTGGTGGAACTCGGTCACAGCAGGTCAATGGAAATCGCGTTAATCGGCGCCTCTTGCCGCCGCAGATGCGTCGTTTGAACGTGTCTCGTCTCCCGGCGGGACGCGCCGTATCTTGTTGTTCCTATCAGCCCCGTGTCCAGAAGTCCCGACGGCAGCTGCGGAAGCGTCACCGCCGCTACACATGGGTTGCGTCACGCGTCCTTGCACAGGTCCAGGGGCGCTGCTTCCCTGTACAAGTCAATGGGTGCTGCTTCCCTGTACAAGTCAATGGGTGTTGCACCCTATGCACAAGTCAATGAGAGCTGCATCCCTGCACAAGTCAATGGGTGCTGCATCCCTGTACAAGTCAATGGGTGCTGCATCCCTGTACAAGTCAATGGGTGCTACAGCCCTGTACAAGTCAATGGGTGCTGCAGCCCTGTATAAGTCAATGGGTGCTGCATCTTTCCACAGGTCAATGGATGCTGCATCCCTGCACAAGTCAGTGGGTACTGCCTTCCTATAACTGTCAGTGGGTGCTGCATCCCTCTACAAGTCAGTAGGTACTACATTCCTACACAAGTCAATGGGTGTTGCATCCCCACACATGTCAATGGGAGCTGCTTCCCTGCACAAGTCAACTTGTACTGCATCTCTGCACAAGTCCATGCGTGCTCCATCCCTGTGCAAGTCAGTGGGCGCTACATGCCTGAACAACTTTACAACTTGCTGACTTGGTGGCCCCACTTGGAACAACCCTGCAGTGGAACACACGAGCGTCTACCTTATGCGGACACGTCATTGTCTCTGAACTCCCTGTTGACTTGTACAGGAGACACACACTGCACAGCGCATCCAGTGTGAAGCAGCGGTTTTCAGGAACATTTCCTCTTGTTTACGGCTCACTCCTTTTCTCCGCTAATGTGACAGGGTTGGAGTCGAAGGCAGAGAATTTCTGCGGTTTGCAGATTTGTATCTCTCCAAGTGGGCTGGGCTGGTTTCGGAGAACCACCACCCGAGACAAGAACACTTTTGACGAAGGCAGACGTGACCAGGTTTGACAACGCGACACGATGTGTTTGGACTGACGCGCACAAAGTTGAACAAGAGGAGTTTATTCACAGCGCTGGACTCAACACTGTGGGTCCCTCAAGCCAAACCCGAGGAACACAAAAGCAGGAATCTCCCAAACACGCATCTGAGTCACCTCCACAAGTTCCCCCTGTATCAGTCCTGGAATCCCCTGCAGCGCTTCAATTTCACCAAAACTCAACACATTAGAGAAAGGTAACGCGCCTTTAAGTTCTCTCCGTGATTGTTTTTCTGGGAAAACAAATGTTTGAATTCAATTGTTTCGGTTCTGGGCCCCGACTCTGCTCGACGCTGCGTTGGGGCCGTGTGGTTGCCTGGAGACCGCCCGTTTACTCAAGGTATTTCTATTACCTGAACAAAAAAGTGCAAATTTGAGTTCTTTGATGGAGACTGCTCAATATTTGTGCAGTATGATTATTCGCGCTTGATCTTCAACAGCAGCGATCGACGTTTCAACCTCCGGATAAAAACGAAGCTGGAGGGGAAAAAGACGAGTCAGGAGTTTGGGAAAATTTGAGAGTCAGGCAGAGATATTTTTGCTCGACGCATCATGACAATTCATAGCGCAAAATATCGTTTCGAAAATGCCAGAAAGCCTCTGTCCCACTCACAAGAAGTCAACCAAGGGACAAACAATAGTTTCCCCAAATGAGAAGGCAATACACCGAACTTCACAAGGAATACCCAACAAAGAGGGAGCTACTCTCCCAGCAAATTGAGGCTGGACTCGTGCAGGGAAATCGTCAGCGCGGCGGCTGGGCCGAGTGCTGAATCACGCGCACCGGGTGCGCCCTTGTCAAAGTCCGTGTTGTTGTGCGACACATCGGAAGCATCTGCGTGCAGTTCAGGAACGACACAACCCTCGTCATGTGACGCACACGGTGTGAACAGCGCTCGAGAAGAACTTGGCTCCGGCCCCAGTGTGTGACCTCGACTGTCAATCATCCAGTTCTCTGAGAGTAAATCTGTCGAGACGACAATCCGTCACTCGAGTGAAGAAGCACTGCCGCGGGGTCGCGCTCAGCTGACGGGTGCAGCTGCGAGGGTACGGCGCTGTGGTACACACAGCTGGGTATGTCTCTCTGACACAGCTGGGTACATCTCTGTGGTACATACAGCTGGGTACATCTCTGTGGTACGTACAGCTGGGTACATCTCTGTGGTACATACAGCTGGGTACATCTCTGTGGTACATACAGCTGGGTACATCTCTGTGGTACATACAGCTGGGTGCATCTCTGTGGTACCCACAGCTGGGTACGTCTCTGTGGTACATACAGCTGGGTACATCTCTGGTACACACAGCTGGGTACATCCCTGTGGTACATACAGCTGGGTGCATCTCTGTGGTACATACAGCTGGGTACATCTCTGGTACACACAGCTGGGTACATCTCTGTGGTATGTACAGCTGGGTACATCTCTGTGGTACATACAGCTGGGTGCATCTCTGTGGTACATACAGCTGGGTGCATCTCTGTGGTACACACAGCTGGGTGCATCTCTGTGGTACATACAGCTGGGTACATCTCTGTGGTACATACAGCTGGGTGCATCTCTGTGGTAC
>JAAUXT010097571.1_pt1 | contig 10256 bp, 8 predicted proteins | sample 7278171 | NCBI WGS metagenome assembly JAAUXT01 (sample SAMN14350112, study PRJNA611818) | marine sediment metagenome | isolation source: surface marine sediment (1.8m) | place: French Polynesia: Moorea | collected 2018-08 | reverse complement strand
GAACCAAAAGAGCCCAAATGATCCCAAATCAATCCTCATCTTGACCATGAAACTGCTGCTGACATACTTTTGGAAGAGGCTGCCTATAGGTGATTTGATTTGGCTCGCACCAATTTGGCTCATCAGCCCAAATCGTGCAACCCACCTCAAATCACCTAAAAAGCCTTTAACTGAGTGCATCAAGGTGGTGTCGCCATCTCTCGGCGACCCGTGTCAACACCTCCACTGTTTCTTTGACAATGCGAATGCGACACCCAAACAGGCATCACCGTCACAACCTCCCACACCCTTGAGGCAACAATGTGAGAAACATAAAATTAGGTTACAGTGGAAAACGGACCTTTTTCTTGGACTTGGAGAACTGCGGGAAGACCTTCTTGTCGCGCGCGACGAAGCTCTGGCAGCGCTCCAGCTGACTCGTGTTGGTCTTGTTGGAGTGCGGAATGCCGACCTGCTTGAAGAAGGTGACGAGCGCCGCCAGCATCGCCTGGTTCCGGTCCGAGTCGTCGGCGGGCGCCGCCGGGTCCGACTTCCTGTCAGGGCAACAACGGGGGACATGAGCACACAGAGCTATGGCGCGCCAAACTCGATCAAGTCTTTTGAAATGTCAACACCGGAAGATTGCAAGCACGACCAGAATGGTTTGTTCCTGAAGTTGAATCAAAGCTATCAGATGGAAGTCCTTCAAAACCAAGAACTTCGCCATGAAAACGAACGAGGAGGGCCGCGCGACTCACATGAGGAGCTCGAGGTGCGGCCCCAGGTACTTCTCGACGATGCGCAGCTCCGCGGCTCGGTCCATCGAGTCGTCGTGCAGCTCGTGGTCCCCGTACAGGCTCCCCAACCCTGCGGCGTGAGAAAATGCAATCACGTCAACAAACCGAAAAGTGGAAAATATTGACAAGATTTCCTTGGACAGAGAAGCAACAATGGTCAAACGCACAATTTCGGGCAAGAAAACAACATTTCGGCTTGCAAAGACAGCATTGGTCCACAACACAGAATCAAACAGGAGGACGGGTCACAAAGTTGTGCGCCGACGTTTTTCTCAAGCGCATCTGTCCCCCCCCCTCATTCTAGCCCCCCCCCCTCTTCCCGCTTACATCTCAGTGTGCTGTGATTTTGTTCCTTTCAGCACAAGCTTTTCTTTCAAAAGCGTAAAAGCACAAATTGGCCTTTGTCTCTCAGAAGCTGCGGGAGAGATCGTTTCGAATCTATAACGCAAACTACCACCCATTGGGTTGGTTCACATTTGGTCAGACGCTGAGCCGAAACAAAATACTGTGTACGCGACTCCAACTGCGCTCAACGAGGAGTTATCAACTCCACAGCCAGAGGGCGCCACTCAGCGGCGTCCACTGAGAGCAGTCAAGCCACAGACCCAGCTGCACTGACAATGGGAAGAAACGTCAGAGCATCACCCAACAGAACGACAAATGCATCACTGAACTTCACGCTCGATTTCAGCACAGCACTTGACAAATCTTTCTCTTGAGCTTTGCATTTCCCAATTTACATTTTCTGCTGCGCATTTCGGGACCTTTATCAGACAGTTCCATCCGGACTGGTCAACACGCACACTTTGAAGAACACAGGGCGACCCTTCTTTGGGTTGGATGTGCACAATGTTCAAAATGTAGAAATCTTTGACCTTCGGGTTGAACATCCATGTCATTGTCGCACTTTGCCACTCGGATGCGAGGCTCAGAATTCGTCAATTGGCTTTGGCCCTCACTTGGAAAGTAAAAACAAACCGCGCGCGACACACGCTCACACTTTTCTTTCCCAACCAACGTACGAGGTAGAGTCAAAGTATTCTGACAGTTAACATGGTTTCAGCGACACCGTTTGGTCACAGTTGAGCACACGTGAATAATGACAAACAAAGGACCCGACTAATTTGGTCGATCGGTCGCACACCGCAGAGATCATGTTGACTGTCAGAATACTTTGACTCTACCTCGTAACAAAGAAAGCTGCCTTACCAGCGCGTCGTCGGCCATACCGGCGTTTCACGTAACACTTGTACATGTCGCAGCCCACACACACCTTCAGACGTTATCCAGCAATATTTCTTCAGACCTCCAATCTATTCACGCATCAGCAAATTCTATTGTTCTTTCGCCCACGACGTCAATTTGACGTAGCCACGTAAAAAGATTCACGCGTGGTTGGTGCGGTTACCCATGCTCACCACAACAGGGCTGACGACGCCAAACTCACCCACACGATTCTGGATGTGTGGGCGCACAGACCGCAATCCACCCTCAAAGCCGAGCCCGCAATCCGGAGTGCGATCAGCCACCTGATTGGAGGAACAGGTTCTATTGAGGGATCCTGACACGTGGGATGAGGGAGGGGTGGGCAAACATCAGCGGAGGGGGCACCCACTTCAAAACTTCGTGGGGTGGGGAATTCGCATCATGAGATTCACGCCATTATTGAACGAGCAGGGTTCCAGGAGAAATTCGGACAGGGGCATCGAATCCGGGAGGGTGGGGGTTGACAACAGGTTCTCTGGTCGGGGGTGGAACAGGTGGAGGGAGCGGGGTGGAAAGGAGCGAGAACAGCCCGCCGATTGGCTGAGACAGGTGCCATTGTTTCACACGCACTTGTCGCATCCGTGATGAGCCTGCAGATTCGTGGCCACAGATGCCACGCACACAACCAGACGCACAGGAGAGGGGAAGGGCGGCGCAAACGTTTTGAATGCGTCCATAGGCACAGCAGTCAACGCTCGGTCTGAAACCGATCAGATTCAACGCAGAACCAGGGAAAGAGTAAAACAAAGACATTCAACATACGCAGAACAAGCGCAAGGAGCGAAGCAAAGACAGAGACTTCAGTGCTCACGAATTGTCAGCACAAAATTCTCAACGAAGAAAACAACATTTCATTTGTGTGTCTATTTTTGCCCACAAAATCAATTCGCTAACGTAACCCATTTGTCTTTCTGTATGTCATGACACTGTGCATTTGACCAACACAAACAATTTTTCTGACAAGTTTTCTGTCAGTGGACCCCTCGGCTGCGCGCCTGCAGAAGCAAATCACTGCACAAAAGGGCATTGTATCGCTGCGCAGAGCATATTGCGGGTGACAGCTCCCGTCACAATACGTGACACCGAGATCATGTGATCCTGCAGCTCATTGGCCGAGAACCAGCGAGGCATCAGCCTATGGAAAGTTAGATCTTGTTCTGGAAAGAGAAATTTGGGAAAAGCTGTCCACAAAGAAAATTTGACGGTCCAAGAAGGGTGCTCCCCAGAGGAAAGTCAGACAAGCCCCGCCAGATAATTCTTCTCAATCCGTGCCGAGAAAAACAAGGCCCGTGATTCTGCAGTTTGTGCAGAAGAGCGAGGGAAAAGAGCCAGGAAGTTACAGGGGCATCAAAATTTTTGTAAAGTTATTTGCGGACGACACACAATCACTGGTGCACGCATGTGTTTCAGCGATGGAACCACAAAGTGGTCCGAGATGCTTTCGAGTTTTTGTGTTCTCTGCACACAGACCTTGTCCGTCCAGCCACGTGAAGAGACTCCAAAATCTGTCAAGGCACCAAGTTGTTGATCTTCACACTGTGTGGTGTCCGGATGCAAACCCCTGAGAATGTCCAAACGTGTGCTTCTCTTTTTCCCAAGTTTCTTCCTTGTGTCACAGGGGGCACAAAAAGCAAGAGTTTTGCAGTAATGAGCCACTACTAATCATATCTTATTGTAACCCCTCAATTAGACGGGTCAATTTGCGAGGGGGTGGGACAGCAGGGTGGGGCACCCTGCATAATGGAGCACAATGCGTCCAACAATGCGCCGGAGCATCAAGGCTATCCGCGCTATTCACCGCGGTGTATTGTGCTGTTGAACCCGGGTTATTGATCATATATCGCGTGTCGTGGGGTGAAAGCCTCTCGGTTGAGGCACAGCGTTTGGGCGAGCCGCACGTTCAACCTCCCGCACCGCGCCAGTGTCTCTTCCAACGCCTGCCTACCGACAAAGATGAATTTTTTTCGCACTTCGTTTGTTGGGAGCGAATCCAAGTTGCAGCAGAATTGTACGGCGTTGTTTCAAGCGGCAGGCGGCGTCGACAAGAACCAGCTCTCATCTCTTTTTGACAAGCAGTATGGAGGGCCACGATTTCGGGCAAATCCAATGGCAAATACTTTGAGATCTCGCTTGATAACGTAAACCCCGCTCACTTTAACTCAATGTCACGCAAGGCCTCACCGAGCACGACACGCGCCCAGATATCATCAGAAACCCCGAGCCCGAACCTAATTGCAGGGTCTTACCCGTGGCCGGACAGGTTCAACCTGTCAGTGGACCATTACCCGGTAACACGACACTGCATTGTTGGTCCATGTTAACTCATATGACACGGAGTTGTGTCCATCAGGTCACATGACCCGCCACACGACCAGGTTCAGTGAATCCACGTTGGGTCATGCTTCCTGCACATGTCCACGCTGTGTTTAACAGTAATCCGCGGCGTGCGCAAACAGGAGTAGAGATGACCTCTGATACTGAGGTGACTCGGCCTATCCGAGACGCAACGTTGCGCCAGGGCATCAGACTCTTTACCCGGAATGAACGTGACCTGTCAACGGGTTGCCACCTTTCACCCGCAAACCCACTGGTTCCTCGATTTTTGTGCACCCTGGTTGCCGTTTCAATCACAGCCTGTCGGTTTCACCCAATTTGGTGAGGCCAGAAAATCGGGACTCAAACGGACGCCAAATTTCGCGCTTCATGCGTGCCAGGCGCCAATTTACAAATCCGGCAATATTCACTTGATTCGGCACCCTCAGCCTGTTGAGTTTCTCAGCCATAAATATGCCACTGCAGTTTGCACCTCAGCTGCAGCGCGCGTTCCCGTCCCAACATCCACAGCCTGACATATGTTGCACGCCGCGCGAGGCCAGTTGTTTGCTTCCGAGAAACCGTCTCAGGCGAGGACACGCGCGCACAAACGTGCCAACCGTCTTTCTTTTCGTATCATATTCAAGAAAAATTTGTCATCAAATAAGAAGTTCTCACTTTGCACAGAACAGTCAATGGATTTCTTATGGCACCCAAGCACTCCTTCATCGGATCACTGCATCTGTGCGAGGTGAGAGAAGTGAAGACAAAGTGTGAAGATGTGACGGTCTCAATGCGCGGAGTGCTGAGGAGAAACTCCACCGCAGAGCGCTTCTTCTTCTGAAGTCAACACAACACGTAGTCTTTACGTCCCTGATGGCCAATACGCACTGTTGGCAAGGTACGAGTCAAACGGGTGAAATTTTCTTTCTCCCCAGAAGAGACTCAAAGTTTTTCCAAAAGTCCAAAGATATTTCAGGAAACTGAACCAAGATTTTCAGGAAACTGAACCAATTTCAGACACAAGGGCGATCAGACCTTTCCAGCACAGACGTCACCCGTTTTTGCACACCCATCCCGCAGGGTTGCAGCCGCCCATCCCGACAATGGGCCGGGGGACACCACGCAGCACAGGTCGGGAGGTCCAAACACTAATGGGCTTTTCATTGCAATCTCATCGCAGGCAGATGCAGCGGAGGATGTGCAAGAAGCTTCCCACCTGCATGTGGTGGGGCGCACAGGTGCGGACCTTTACTCTTTTTCGCTTCTTCCCCTTTTGCAACGCAAACTTCAACGTGGTTCAACCAAAAGCACGGCTGCCGTCCCTGTAGCTCTCCGTGTTCTTGTTTCCTGCGGATGTTTGTTCTCGAGTCGAAATTCGAACAGGCCTGCGTACACGCACAACCTGCACAGCAAGTCGAGAGACTGTCCCCCTTCTCAATCCTTGCCTCATCAGGTAATTCTCCCCCTGTCACAGAAATCTTCCCAATCGCACAGACACCAATTTGTCGTCGTCGCCTCCCGTCGATTGTGTCTCCGCACCTAATAACGCTCAGCGCAGTGACTTCGCACGAAAAGCCACAATAACGCGGCACATTTGCTGCAATTATCGCCACGCGTTACCTAATGTCCGATCAATGTTATCTCCGCGCCCCCCCCCACCCAACCCGTGCTGCACAGCCAGGCTTCCCCACCTGAGGTGCAATCACCGAATAGACCTGCGGTCCACTTTCATTTCAACATGTCAGTCAAGAATGATCGAATTGGATTGAAAGTTTACCAGCGGGGTTGGCATACCTGACCTGCTGCAAATAGTGGGAGATGCAAGACTGTGGTACAAGGACAGAAATACTGCGCGAAGTGTGTGTGTGTGTGTGTGTGTGTGTGTGTGTGTGTGTGTGTGTGTGTGTGTGCGTGTGTTTTGGGCGCTGTGCGTGCGTGCGTGAGTGGACGTACCGAGTGCGCGCTTGTTGCGGAAGTCGGCGAGCATCTCGGAGATCTCGTTCTGCGCGATGTGGCGCGCGAGTTGGAAGACGGAGCGCAGCGGGTCCTCCTTGTCGTACTTGAGCGTGAGGATGTTGTCGATGCTCGACACGATCTGCTCGTCCACGTTCACCCGCAACGGCTGCAACGAAAACGCGCGACGCATCAGAACACATGTGAGACGCGAAAGGTTTCATTCTTATTCCCTATCACGTCGAGCGCCACAGTCAGCAAGAGATCTTTCGAGGTCTCTCGGCTCTCGGGGGTTGATGTGAAAAAAATTGCTGATCAGAGCAGCGCATTCTTCGGGACGAAGCAACAGGCGGTACAGCAAGCAAACTGAACAAATATGTCAAGTTCAGCTCATTTATCATTCAACGGCAGAAAATACAGATGTTTCTCATGGAGGGCCCTTGGCGTCGATCTCAAGAGTGTCAACTCCTTTGCAAGACGAGTGCCATCAAAAAACCGCAGTTCGCACACCACTGCCAAAATCGACGTTGTGACCCGGCATTGAAGAAACCGCGCTCCCAGGCTCCCGCACCCCCGGTCGCCCCATCGCAGGGGCACCTGGAGCTCCCTTTCCCCATACATCAGGACAGGGAGCAGGTGGGGCCCTTACCAGGGCACCGACACGGGGCGTGGAGGGAGGGTGCGGGGCTGCGCAGGGGTTTAACCCTGCACCCCTCACTCCCACTCCGCACCCCTCCACTCCAATGCTGCACCCCACACCAGTCTGCCTGTTTTCAATGAAAACTCACTGCATTCTTCTTTACAACTGATTAACTTCATGCGTTGTCAACATTTCTCCTTCACCAAACTTCTGTGCGACGTGGTTTTCAGCAATGTCGCCCCAAAACTGCGACAAACGCAAAAGTCGAATTCAAAATTTTCACACAATAATTAACTTGTTGGCAATCAGATTTTCTTTTCAACAAACTTTTTTCCCCGCGGTGACACCCCTTGACTCCAGGCTCCGAACCCTTTCACGTCCCTCACAACGACACAAATTAATCATCTCAACGCAGTTGATTTCGGAACTCTCGCTGTCACGTCTTCACGTCTCTATCAACTCTACACACAACGTTCGCTTCATCTCTTCTGGTCTTTTGCTCAAATGTGCCGGATTTGAGAAAGGAAATGCAGCGACGGGGCAAAGAAGAAAGGTGAAATTATGTTCACGCAATGAAAGCAACTCGTTGCCTCAGTTGGAACGGCTCCCTTTATGCCTTTTACTGAACACTGGCAACTTGGTCAACCTGCGAACCCTTTCTCACCTGCTTCTGGGACAAACCGTACTGCATCTCACTGTGCTTCATTCTTGACAGAGTTTCTCTCGTCAAGCTGGCGGTGTGCGAAAACAAAACCTCCGCAAGTGCCACGTCCGACTGTGACAGAGACATGAGAAATGGAGGCGGTTTGATGAAGTGAGAAAAAAGTTGGAGGGAGAGAGGAGATAATTAATTCTTTTTTGCTCACGACAATGAAAAGTCAGGGAGAAGTCCGTCCGTTGCTGAGCTCAACATCCATAAATCTTCCCGTCGAAAACACAACTTTTCTGCTGATTTCAATTTCACTTGAAGATTCAGCCTCATTTCAGAAAGGCCGGCTTTCGCAGAACACGTGTTCCATCCGGTTCCTCACAGAACTGTTGCCGGCGATAGTTTCGTGTCGGAAACAAGAACGTGATTGTCAGAGGCATCCTCTCTCTTTGCCCATTCCACAAGGCTCTGCACAAAACGGAGAAGAAAACCTCTTGTTCTGTGAACGCGGGGGTGGGCAAAATTGGGGTGAGGGATCAGGGGTTGCGTAAAGTTACGGGACTGATGGATAAAAGTTGGGAACTAATAACGGGGTGTCAAAACGGGAGGGGGCGAAGGAACCTTGGGTCTCCACTCCGGGTGGCACCGTAGAAAAAACGCTTCCTTCTGGACATTGAAAATCTCTTCAGTTTGAGCGATCGGAAATTTGTTGGCCGATATTCAGGACAGGAACCGTTCCGCAATCTCAGTGACCATGGAGTAACGAGTCGGTCTTGGAGATCACTGCCGAGGCTGGATACTTTGCAAGAATCCTGAGATTACGATGAGACCATGGATGCAGACCTGTTTTGTAAAACAACTTTTTTCACGAAGGCACGTCCGATTCAGACAGTGAACCCGCCTTTTTCACAGCGCATGTTTCCAGTGCGCACGTCAGGACGCGCACTGCGGACGTCTTGAGCACCCCCTGCGTCTCCAATCAAGTCCCTGTCTCCACCGCCCATTCAAACACAACCAATCTTCCTCTTATGTAAGCGATCTCATACGCTTTGTCTTTGCCCAACAATGCAACACTAATTAGAGACCCGGGACCTGCAGAAGAACTCTGTGAGCTGTCAGAAGGGAGTGAATGCAGGGTGAAGAGGGTCCCGGGCTCCGCCGTGGCAGGCGCACCGCAGCCCCCGTGCGCTCACTCCGGCATTGTCCCACCAGTCAATAGGGGTGCAGCGCTGTACCCCTCCATTCAGAGTCACTCCAAACCCCTGCTGTTCCAAGCACGTCAAACTTTGACTTGCGAAGTTTCGGCCTGAGCTTCGATTCGAAAATGGTTGTTTCCAAAGAATTCGAAATGTTGCCTGACATTGTCTTTCTTCTTCTTTTTTTGGCGGGGGGGGGGATTCATTCTCAGCCAAATGGAACCTTTGTTTTGAGATCTCACTTGCGGTGCCTGGCGGCCCGAAGTTATTCGGAACCACATTTGACACAAGCAAGCTGCAAAAAAAAAAAAAAAAAAAATTTCCGTCCTTTGAGGCCCAACCCATTTTCTATCCACTGAATCCAACTTTCCCATCTTAAGCGAGGAAAACCAACTCTCTCCTCAATCTGCAGCACATTTGCATGACAACAAACAAAGGAGCCCAACAGATTGAATTTCAAACCCTCAAGACGGGGCCGGCGACACTTAGAACTAGATCTGCCAATCTGGGGTGGCCTCCAAGAAAGGAAATGTTTCTTTAGTGACAGGAAGAGAAACGAGAAGTGTTCCGAACAGAAGCCCAGCGCTCCTGCAGTGCGCTTGTGAGTTTTGACAGGTGGCTCCGAGTTTGGACCCTTCACGCAAGTCCACTGTCAGGTCGCGGGCGATCCAGCTCACCGCAGTTGTGGGGGTTCAGAAGCAGCAATCGCGTACTTTCGTGGTGGGGGTGACTGTTTGACAATTTTGTGGAGTGCTTTTTGACAAACATTCCACGTGCACTGCACACAGATTGATGGTCACCTCGCTGCTCGCAACAAACTCCTTGTGGTGTTTTCAAACCTCGCGGATTTGAGTCCAAGCACACAGCCGCAACCCAACCTGGCCGCAACCCAGCAAACAGGTGCAGCCCCAGGGTATTCGGCACATTTGATCTCGAGCACCCATTCAAATCTCCTTTCCATTGTTCGCCTTCCTGTCAAGAAAAGCAGTCCCTGAGTCATCCGATCCAAGAAGACCAGGATGTTCAACGGCTTATTTCCCCGATCCACACAGCGCACATGTAACCTCCCACTTCACACCAACCCTGACAGGCCCAGTGATGAAAATCGCTTGTTGACCAACCATAGGTGTCTGGAGGGAGCTTTACTGGGAACGACGTCTCCCAAGTAGTGTACATTTCAGGCATGAGGGCACAACAGAACACGACAAAAGAGCATGGCTTGCAGTCTGAAAGATTTTTTGTCAAACACAGTGGTCAGAAATTTGAGCTTGATATCGTTCTGGTTTTTTGTGATGGATGGTTCTTTTCTGAACGAAAGCCATGTTTGGAAGTTACACGTTGTGGAAGGGGTTTTTAGGTGATTTGAACCTTGAAGCATACATTATGTATAATGTATGGTGATGGTGAGAATCACCTATAGGCATCAAGAGGCTAAATCTGTGAACGCGAGTTTGAAAGTG
>JAAUXT010025269.1_pt1 | contig 10256 bp, 10 predicted proteins | sample 7278171 | NCBI WGS metagenome assembly JAAUXT01 (sample SAMN14350112, study PRJNA611818) | marine sediment metagenome | isolation source: surface marine sediment (1.8m) | place: French Polynesia: Moorea | collected 2018-08 | reverse complement strand
GTGTATTACTTTGAATATCTGGGTCATGTGCTGAGCAAGTAGTGACCCTCATCTGTGAGCTATGTTGGATAACTCCCTCACACTTGACTGATACTGTGTGAAAACACCTCTCGTGGCTAACACCACTCGAGTTGTTCTCACACAGTATCAGTCTCGTGCTCGGGAGTTATCCTGTACTTCCTTGAACCTGTACTCCACACAGCTGAAGATAAGTGAAGCGTGTTGGCTCATATCTGATTCTCACATATCTTCCTGTTGTACCCAATGGACAGGTATAAACCCTGGTCTCCATTGGTTCATATGGTGCAGCATCATAGGCACACAGCTGTGTAGGACTTGAATTAGCAAAAATGCTGATATCAATGGAAACATGTTTCAGTCGTCCGGCTGAATTGAAAATGACATCACAAGGTTTAAACACAAAACAAGAGAAAAGACCACGATGTGAGGCTTTTGACCTGCAAAATACATTCTCCTTTGAAGTCAGACATACCACAGCGCCTTCTTGTGGTAATGGCAACCTTTTCTATTTTGTAGACTCTCAGCAGGTCCACCTGCCACCAGGCTCCTGTCTCTTCCCTTGTGTGAGCACATCTCTCTCCATTCAACATCTTGGAGCTAAATATCCCATCTATAACATGTTTTGCATATCCTGGGGGTACAGTTTGGTCAGAATGGTAATAAACAGAACTCTGAGTTGCTGTTCCATTCAGTGCTACATTTGGAGACAAGATCAGTGAACCTACAAACAGTTACCAGCACAGAACATTCACTTACTGGTCTTCATTGATGGTTGTCATGTGTCCTCTCCAAGACACCATTGTCCTTCAGGCTGACAGAATGAAGGTGTGGCACCTCACATGAAACTTGTTTTGCTATGATTGTCCTCAGAAGCTACTGATCCCTTCTGTTTTGCCCAGAAAGGTTTTCTGTGACTTTGTGCCGCATGGAACCTGATGCTTACAACAACATGTGCATCTGATTCAAGGACGGATCAAAATGTACTGGCTTCACCAGAATATTGCACATTTCCACTCCATCCTACTCACCTTCAGGGCTACCACATCTCTCCATCTCCTCATCTGATCCATCATTGCAATCATTTGTGCTATCGCAAACCATCGCAAACCAATGTTTCACATTGACACTCCAGAGTTGTTTCTTATTGGACAGAACAACAACGCCTCTTGCTGGAAAGATGCCATGTCAACTTGGTCACTTTTTTCCAAGGTTCCTTCCTTGCCAGGTACACGGCTGGGAGTGGCACTGTCTGGCAGTCTAAAACTCAATGAAGGACAACTCAGAAATGTCTCATCTGGAGTGAATCTCTCAGTATCGAATAGACACACACTGCTTTGCCCACAAACCATTGAAACAAGAAACAACCATGAATGGGTCACTGCCACCTGTTATACCAACATCGAAAAGCGAAACAGAAAACTGGGAAGCCACAGCTTGCACAACGTTTGAGATGACGAACACAAGGGAAACAAATCTCATTCAGTTTTTGTGAAATCTGAAACAAATTGGCTTCAGACAGTAGCAAACACCTCTTGTCATCAAGGAAGATATATAAACTGATATAAACTGTGACAAACTGTGGTCCAACAGATGGACCTGGTTATCAAAACTTACTGGCACACACCATCAGTACAACCTGTGTCTTCATCATGGTGTCCTTTGTGTGAGCTACAATTTGTTGTAAATTTGCTTTTCTTCGTTATTTTAGCCAGGTTTGAATTAGTGCTTCCTTTCCTCGGCAATGTCACAGCAGCAGAGCTTATCTCGCTTTCACTCCAGTGCAACCAAACAAAGGCTCAATCATTTTGTTCAGGTTTCCTTTCAGGTAAACAGAATGCTTCATGCACTTTTCAACACAAGCACAAACAAGGAGGATTTGTGCTGGGTCTGTGAAGTTATCTATTGAAGCTGTGTGCAGTTTTGTCAGCAAACTTTTAAAGGTCAGAACAAACACATCAGCATCTCCTGTTTTATGTCTGACCAAGGTATTGGTGTTTGCTTACAATGAGTGCAGAAGTGGGCTTTGTTCTCTTCTTCTGCAAGGAATTGATGTTCTTGGTGAAGCTGTTTTTCATGCGCATCAGGTGCGAGAAATGATGAATGGTTCTCATTGACTTTCCTTTCACTTCCACAAGTCTGTAAAAGGCTGCAAGGGAAGAGAAAGGCACTTCACATTTTCACACGAAAGGAAACTGTAAAGCTTTCATTGTTGGGTGCAGCTGTTTCGATGAGTGTGCTCTTTGAATTTCCTTCATTTTCCACAACACCAAACTTGTTAAAGAACAGCTTCCTCTGCAAAATTACTCTTTGCATCAGAAAGATTCGTAAACATTACGTTTTACAGTTGGTGTTCAGATAAACACCCCATGCTGAATTTGCTACATTTTCCAGGATGCTGACCTTGACAAAAGAGCTGTTTTGCTGAGAGGTTTTGCAATGCGTATCTTCTGAAAGAACTTGTCTGTTTTCTACTTTCGCGGACGACTGAACACATCAACCGCACGTTGGCCAAGACAAAGATTCCATTTGAGCAGAAACAGCCATTCATGTTCCCTGGTTCCTGGTGCCTTGTGACAAATTCCTCAGCTTTTGTGGATTTGTACTTTGCTCACAAATTGTGATTTTTCACAATATTGCCACCCAGTGTTGCACTTTTTGTGAAATGTGAGGTTTTCACCAGCAAAACACCCTGTCGTGGGTGGCCAGGGAAGGAAATTTGGCACTGGATTCAGATTGATCCATCTGTCCCTCCGTTGAAGTTTATCAATAGGAAGTCCGCACAAGTGAGCTGGAGTGGTCGTGCAAAAATCATTGTCTTACTTTTGTCCCAGGGCCATAGTTTGTCCCAAGCCCATGGCCTCAACCCTTCTGTCCCTGACTCCTGTATTTGCCCCACCTCTGTGTCGCGAACTGTGCAGATTCATTTTGTCAAGCATTGTTTCTCTTGATTTCCCTTTGTGTTGTATATCACGGATATGGGAGTACACACTCACAGACGCGCAGTCTGTGCGGAGGTTCAGCAAACATGCCCGCTCCTTTTCTGATGTGCCCCAATTGCCAGATCGGTAAAACAGATACCATTTGGTCACTCGTCATTGGCTCTCAACTGCTCATGTGATACAAAATTGCTCATGTGATGCACAATTTTGTCATCTATGCTACCGATCTGTCAACTGGAGCACCGCACGTGTAAAATTAAAAGCCGTGCAGAAACTCACCATTGTCTTCGGCAAGCATCACTGGTACACAGAGCTCATGCATCTGAGACATCGGTTGGATGTGCTCGATTGCTGATGGGAGAGGATGTCCCCCTGATTCTGTGCTGATCCTGGTGAGGTACTCAATCTTGAACTAAATTTTCCTGGTGTGGGTGTTTTGGTTGTGGATTGTTGCGTGTATGAACAGTCAGTGCGAGCATTCATTCTGGTTTCCTTCAAAAGTGGACCATAGCAGCTTCGAACTGTATGACAGACACAGTCACCTGAAAAAGCACTCAGACAAAATTCAGTTTCCAACACGTATACTGTACTTACAATTTTCACTCCACAAACTTCAACCACCAATTAAACTCTTGTCAATTCATTCCAACTCAAATTGCTGCACCCAGTTTGCACGCGAGGCGCCCACTTCTTTCATGCGAGCTCAAGATATGTCGCACGAGGTGGACCCACAAGAACTGGACAGGGACGGAATAGGAGACAGACAGGAGTTGCTGGAACATCCTGCATTGTGGCAAGTGATGTGTATTTTCTTTACATCGCGTGAGCCCCAAATACGCCTTCTCCAGTTGAAAAAAGGAAATGACCAGAAATTACACACAAACAACTTTTACCCCTGTTTAAATCATTTGCAAAACTACAAGATCAAAATGTGCGCACGTTTGGTAGACGGAAAGTCACACGTCACAAAGACTGATGTTGGTGGTTCTTGTGCGAGCGACGAAGGCACTGAAAATTGTCAGTTTCACTTGTTTCGCCTGTCAAACCCAAACAAAGGATACAACAATGCTTGCGAACCACGGGACTTTGTCTTTGGAGACACACAATTCATGGGTTCTGCAAATACACCTGACATGTACCTGCAGCAAGGTCCCCTTCACATCCCACTAAACCCAGTACACAGTTCATTTCATCATCCAATGAGAAGGCTCGGCACAATTCGTCATCCAGACACAGGAAAGCACAGTGAAATTTCTTCCTGACTTGCTTGATTGTGATCACATGAGCCGCAGGAATACTGGCTCCTGCTCTCGGTCTGTACATGCCATACAAATCATGCTGTACACCTGCAACAGATTGTTTCACACATAATTCAAAACACGAGGCACTGCGCTTGAGATTTTTGAAGTGCAGAAATACTCGTCAATCACACAGTGCAGCCAAGAACAATACCTCTCCCTTTGATCTGAACTTCACACAGCTGAAGATAATTTCTGTATGTTGCGTCAAATCGTCAAATCTGATTCTCACATATCTCCTACTTGCACCTGGTGGACAGCAGTAAATTCTGGTCTCAGAAGATTCATTGGTGCAGTATCATAGGCACATTGCTAGGCACCACTTCCATCAGAATTATTACTGATATCAATGAAGATTTTCTGCAGTCTGGATGCTGAAAGAATTTTTGTGTGCTTCTACTGAGCAAAACATGCTTTGAAAAGCAACCCCATCTCAATCTTTCACTTTGAGCCATCTTATCTGTAGTTTCGAGTTTCTCAGTTGTGTCCTCTCAAGGATGTATTTTTGCCAAAGCAGGAGAAAAACTTACCCATGTGTAGTTTTGTGGTGATGGCAACTTTGTCAATTTCAACTGGTTGCTGAATGTCCACCTGCCACCAGGCTCCTGCATGTGAATTTGTAACTGCACACTTGTCTCCATTGAGAATATCTGTTCCATAATCACCGTCTATGGCATTTTGTGGATGACTATTTGAGTCAAAACTTGAAATCTGAGAAGCAATTCCATTCAGGGCCACATTGGGTGACAGGATTTGTAGACCTGGAACACAAGCTGGAAATCAAAATGGTGCTTTGCAAGGTCATAAAAAGAGACCAACCCAACCAAATCACTTTCTCCAGCAGTTTCTTCCCCCTTTTCTCTTCCAATTTCTGTTTGATGGCAACGAGGAAAGTGTTTGCAACTATTGCTGTTGAAATTGAGTCTCACGCTGCGTCTTCTAAAGTGAAGTCTGATCTTGCTTGCTTTTTGTAGCACCTTGTCCTTACGCAGACCCACCTTTGGTTGCTGTACAGAACAGGTTCAGAACCAACAAGACCAAAGCACACATGTTTTGATCACAATTTCTTGCAATTGAGAGTGAGTGGCCCTGTTCTCTGCAAAATTTAATTGACACTGACAAAAGTGACAGAATTCTCGCTTGGATAAATGTTCAACTTCAGTCCAACAAGTTTTATTTCACATATGGTGGTCGGTGTTTCATAAGTCTTTCAAAAATTGATGTTGTTTTTCACCTGCTCTTCAGTGTGTGACCGTGTACGCTGAATTATTTGGCAGTTCAGTTCCAGTAGCTTTCCTGCTGAGACATTAATTCTGTACGTTTCACTCATTGATTGTGCATCCAAATTGTGCACTCTGAGGTATACCAACTCTCCAGAGAAAGAAAACGCTGCCAAATGGCACAATCACGACAATCAAACAATCTGAAGACATGATTCTCTTTTGCTCCGCTGAGATCCATGTCACCCACACATGAGACCAGACTTGCAAGACCGCATTGGTCCTTGCAAGTGGAATCAAACACTCCACAGTCTCAATTTCTGAAATGAAGTGAAGTCACAAGTCCAATTCTACTTCAGACTGTCACCTTTTCTTTCTTTTTGTCAGGAACAAATCTTTCGAATTGAGAATCAGGCACTCTTCTTTGTTCTTGCCTCAGCTGGCGGAGGATAGCACCAGATTTGTTCTTGATGTGAAAGTACAAAGGTTCTTGGTTTTGTCATAAGAGAAAGACAGAATGCCAAAGTTACAAACAAGGAGCACACAGCAAGACCCAAGGAAATTAGATGCTGCTGCTGCTGACTGTACAATCAATGAGTGAAGGGTTGAAACAACACGACTTGTGTTTGTGTGTTGGGTGGGTGACAGAAGAATTGTTGCCCCACGAGGTTGTGTCTGCTCCAGGCCCCATTGCCACCTCTAACTGGCTCCACAACGCGATTGGTGTGATTTTGAGGCACATTTTGCTGCTATGATGCACACTGAGGCCGGACGGGACTTCAAATCAAACATTGATTTGCATCTATGTGTTCATTGACAGTTTGGTGCGTACTTCCCACGTTGTTTGATATTACACCTGTTTATTTCACGCAGAAATTCAGTGGGTTCCAGGATTTGGCGTTGATGAACATGGAGATGTGTTTGCACTTTCTTGTCTTCGCTGTTGCCCTGGCAACTGTTGCCACTGGAGAGGATGGTTTTGTTTCTCGAGAGGAGTTCCAGGTGTGAAACATTCGGGAGATTTTGGGGTGCGAACCTGGGTTGCAGGGTTTATTTTCAACATTTTTTCAAAATCGAAATGACCCTTATTTCGTATCCAATCACTGTTGTCTTCGTATCTGTTGCAGGCATTTGTAATGGAATTCCAACAGCAGAAATCTGACCTGCAGGAACAGGTTAAGATGAACCAGCACCATGCCCTGCTGATTGAGCAGCAGGGTATCGCCATCCTGCAGCTGGAAACCAGTATACAGCAGCAGGGTGCTGTGATCCTGGAGCAGGAGGCTGCTGTGGACAGACTGAACCTGATGTTGAATGAGCAGGATGTCAAGCTTGCTGAACTGAGTCACATTGTGTCTGAATTAGCCAATCAGATTTCTCTTGAACCACATCCTAGTGAATGCTTTTCTTCTATTCAATTGCAGATACTGAATTGTTTTCTCCAACTGATGTGACAACACTGGTCTGCAGGAAAAGTGTGAAAGCAAATGATTTCAGCACGAGTTATTCATCTTTCAAGCTCTCTGCTTTTCAGAAGCCTTTGCTGTGCAGAATCTGACAATTGAGGAGAGAGTGACTTCACTGGAGACTCAGATGGTGGTTGTGGTGTCTGATGTGCAGCAGCTCAATGGTCAGGTGGAAGATCTGGGGGAAGATGTTAACTCCCTGGATGATGAGCAGTTCCTCCAGGATCAAAGAATCTACGACTTGGAACAAGACTTTGATTCTCTCAATGATGACATTGAAGGTGCAATTCAATCAAAGCTTGGCATCATGCCGAACTTTTCACTGCAAATTGACTTTTGACCTTTGTTTGTTTGTACACAATTACACGCCTCCATGTTGCACAAAAGTGCAATTTTTAACCAACTCAAAGCAATCTCCCACAACGACAGGTCTTGAAGTTACAACATCTGAGTTGGAAGTGAGATTGACAACTGCTGAGCAGGACATAAGATTTGTCAATGGGACTGCCTCTGACTTGGTTGTGTCTGTCAATGACATGGACATCAGGATTGCTGGCAATGAAAATGACATACAAGGTAAACAGAGACCTGGGACATAAATTGCATCTGCAAGCACTATCATGCTCAAAATCTGCCTTTTGAATGCCAGACAAACACGAAAACAAACAAAGATAACCATTGACATTTCCAGATCTTCTCACAGCAGATGCTGAAACAGATGATAGAGTTACTGCTCTGGAAGAAGGAAATGGTAAGTTTCTCTGGAAAGCAAGAGTTTGTTTGTGACTGTTTTCGATGCCTGTGGCAAAGCTGAGGCCTGGCTCACGATGCTGCTGTTGACTCTCTATGCAGTGAACTTTGCCTTCCATGCCTCCATGGGACAGTATGACATCATTGACATGGATAAGGATCAGAGTGTCCCTTTTGGTAATGTTCTCTGGAATGATGGAAATGGGTGAGTATCCAATGATCGATGTTTTGTGCACTAATGATGGAACAGTATGCAAATGCACAAGGGACATAGAATCACTGCAAGCAATGCTTGGGGCAACCAATTGAATTCCTGCCAACAATCTCAGATCATATGTCTCGTCTTGGTTCTGAAAACGTCACCTTTGTTACAGATGTGACCCTGACACACACAAGTTCACAGTCCCCCCTGGAGGAGCAGGACTCTACTATTTCTACACTTTCCTCCTGATAGCTCCAGGGGAGTACGCATCCTTTGATATTGTTGCTGGAGGTCAGGCTCTCTGTGGAGCTTTTGGGGACAATGATGCCAATGGTCACGGCGATCATGCACACACGTCATGCAGTGGACTAGCTTTCCTTCAGGAAGGTTGGTGGAAAATGAAAATCAGCAGCATAGAAGTCGCCAAACACTTTGAGTACCTTGTTTCATTTTGGACCAGTACAATGATTATCTGTTCCGGGGCACAATATGTCTAAAGCATGCACGTTATTTTTGCAGGTGACACAGTGAGAGTGAGATACAGGTGGGGAACAAACAACACCCCCCTATACAAAGGGGCCAACTACAGTGGATTCACAGGGTACCGAATCTAAAGACGTGACCTCCGTGAACTAATCCACAAGACTCCAATGAGCTGTACTCTATCAATTGATATTTCTCCGTCAAAGCACCAAAAATCGGCACGCACCATTGAATGAAATGTATCTGGCTGCCAAACAGTGCATTTTCTCAGCTATTGTTGTTTTGTTTGTCGTATATTTTCTGGCCTCATATTCTGCAACTGCCTTGAGAAACCACCTGCAAACCAAGCTTGACTCAGTTTCAACTCACGCGAATCAAATTTTGCATCTGGTGTTCTGTTTCTTTTCCCTGATGGCCACCAACAGCAAGGTGTACCCAGCGGTTCAGCATGTGCTCCAGCAGTGCACATTTGCGAGGAGTTTATTTGTCTTGGCGCCCAGGAAGGTCTTTGGCAGAAAGAAGGGTCTTCAACCCAACGACCAAAACACAATTCAAGGGGTTTTCACATTGGGTGACGCGCGGTCGTTTTCTGGGCTGACGTCAAAAATTCCACCATTGTGTTCAATGTTAAATTTTGACGCCGACGTCAGAAAAGTGACCGCGCGTTACCAATGTGAACACCGCTTCAAACTGCCTGTTTCCGGCATGTCTTCTGAATCAGTGAGAGCAAATTCACTGCAGGTAAAGGACGGACGTTATTGACGAATTGACACGGGCACAGACAGAAAGGTCAACTAACACTGAACCATTCGGCTCCTTTAATTTTCTCTCAAAATCATTGCCAACAATAAACCAAATATTTGTGCTTCAGCAGGAAAGTTCTGGCTTTTTCAATCTTTGCAAAATTACATTCATCTTCAAACAGGAAAATATCAAGACTCGTGTTGTAATCTGTTTGTGGGTCTATTTTTCGCACGAAACATTTCTTGTCAGGTTGTTTGTCCAGGCCAGTAAATCCTGAACCCGGAGAAGCCTGACTGGTCTCCGTTGCTGTTGATGAGGGGGGAGGTGTCAGAACCGTCGATGTACCGGACCTCCACAATGTCCTCTGAAGAAACAACCGCGGCAAATTGAGCAGTTGGTGGTGTACTGACAAGCAAACCTGGCGAGGAAGCACTTGAGACAACACAGGATACTATTCCACCAAATGCATGAGTATGGACCGAAGGAACCTAACTGATTCCCATCAAAAGCTGTGTGAAAGCATCACGTGCTCTGTGCCTTTGAATGAACACTTTGAACACTCACCTTTCATGAGAAAAGCCAAGCCACTGCAGGTTGCCTGTGTATAGTCAAAGGCTCCACTGTTATCATGGTCTGCCTCGGCCCTACAGATCCTCTTCCCATTGATCATGAGGTCAAACATGGCCAGGTCCCCATCATCCACCAGTAGGTAGGTGGAGAGGTAGTACAGCCCACCTCCACCAGGGGGAACTGTGAATAGTCCCGTCAGTGGGTTGAACCTGAATGAGAGGTACAGCGTGCTGGCTTCAAGTCACGAAGGAACTGCCACCAAAAAATCAGTTCGAAGCAGATGTACATTTTGCCCACCCATTGCTGAAGTCACAAACAGAGCTGACAGTGATCGCCAAAGTTTGTCTCAGTGAAATATGTTTTTCAAATGACAGCAGAATATGAATGACAAAAGCATGATTTTGTTGTCCTGAACCATTGCAGCGTTGCAGTTTCGATATGACAGAGTTCTCACACTACTCTCGAGATGAGAGGAGGAGATATCAGAACTGTCGAGCCACGCAGTGGCAAGACAAGTTCATCTCCTCCTCTCATCAAGAGAGTGTGTGAGAACTATCATCTAG
>JAAUXT010116904.1_pt1 | contig 10258 bp, 12 predicted proteins | sample 7278171 | NCBI WGS metagenome assembly JAAUXT01 (sample SAMN14350112, study PRJNA611818) | marine sediment metagenome | isolation source: surface marine sediment (1.8m) | place: French Polynesia: Moorea | collected 2018-08 | reverse complement strand
GAACGTTGTTGTGGTAGTCGGCCAGTTCCTTGTCCCACAGCGGCAGATTTTTCTTCACAAAGTCAATCATGGCTAGGTATTGCTTGGGAGTGAGGTCGACATACTCGTCTTCCTCATCTCCCGCTTGGACCTGTTTCGCTTTGCGGCCCATGATGCAAAATATGTTTGAAGATATGAACGAATGAACAAACGCGAGCAAGCGACCTTCCCTGTCGAAAGCCAAAACTGGAGTGAAATGTTGCGGCCGAAAATGGTGAAAAATTAACGCACATCAAAAATTAACGCATCCCTGTGTGGCCACCCTGAGCGTTAACGCGTGGTTGATGCGTGGTTGACGCGCGTCAATTATTGACGCGTTGCTCTGTGTGGCCGCCCCTTTACACCTGAAATTTTCAAACAGGGTGAGATCCGTGCACAGAATCCGGGAAGTTTTTTCCTTTCTTTCTCGCGCCCTCGGACACTCGCAAGCAATTCGGCGCGTGTAAAAAACACCGAAGTGCAGGCCCCACTGTGTTCGCACCTCGAAGAATATGATCCGTGTAACTGCATGAGGCCAAACACTGGTCCAAACGTCTGCTGTCCAGAATCCATCACAGGAAAATGAAAACTTCATTCATTTCCGGCGCACAAGACAAATCCTCTTCTCTTTCACTGTATTTCACTGATTTCATCGTCTTTCAGCAGACGAAATGCCATGTCAAAGTTCTGTCAGCTTCACTGCAATCGTGCCTGTTGAGACACAATCGCGCGGAAACTCACGAGCGCTCGACAACCAATCGTTGCAGGGACAAGGGCCCCACAGCCCTTCTGAACAATGATGCACAAACTCGGGAAAATTTAGCTGCGAACTGACATGGTGCTAAGATGCCCGTGAGAGATGTAGTGGAAAACAAACTGAATTCGAACTCATTTGAATAAATGCACTCTGTTTCCTTTGGTCCACGACAAGCTGCTGCCATACGAGGGGCGTACAAGGAGTATGTTTTGCGGGCTTTTTTGACAAGTTTGCAATGTTCCAATTTCCTCATGACTTTTTGTGATGGAAGTGAGAGTCTTGAGCCCCACTCAGTCAAGTTTTATGATCTTCAACTGAAGGGTGCCTGAGTAATTTCTGGTGCGACATTGTGCACTGGTCAACCTTTTGTGAAGTGAATGGGACTTGTGTGTTCAGGTGCAATTTTCATCACTCGCAATTTGGTGTTCAGTGTGTCAGCATTGTGAGGCCATTGTGCACAGTCTTTGTGGTGTGGAGTGCCATTCTTCTTGGAAGTTTGACTGTTGACTTTCCTGTTATTTGTGACTTGGTTTTGAGCATGGCCCAGCAGCGCATTCTGAGATCTGGCAAGGATGCCAAGTGTGAGCAGAGATTTGTGATCAAGCACTTCACTTTGTCCGATGAGACAACAATCAACATTTGCACCCATCTCCGCAGGATTCATGGCACCCAGACCCTCTCACAAACAGCAGTCTGCAACTGGTACAAGCACTTCAAGAGCAACAACCCTCAGGCAACCTGTCTTGACAGACCCCACTGTGGAGGTCCATGTACGGCTCGCAAGCAGAGGAACATTGATTGTGTGTGTCGCATCATCGCTCAAGACAGGCGCATTACAGTCCACAATGTGGCTCTGCAAGTACATGTGAGTGTTGGTTCAGCTCATAAGACCATCTGGGAGGACCTAAAACTGAAGAAAATTGCAGTGCACTTCGTCCCAAAATTGCTCACCGAGGAGCAACACGCCCAGCATGTGTAAGTCTGTCGTGCCAACCTGCAGCACCTGGAGGGGGAGCCTCTCCTTCTCAAGCACATGGTCATGGGTGATGAAAGTTGGATTTACACATATGATCCTGTGCAAAAGCATAGCATGTCCATGTGGGTGGGAGACCAAGACCAGCATGCCCAAGCTGCGCTGAGACCACGGTCACAGAAATGCTGTATGCTGACTGTGTTTTTCGATGATACAGGCATCATCAGGCATGAGTTTTCTGTCAAGACTGTCAATAGATACCGATACACAAAGTTCCTTGGCCGGCTCCAGGAGGATTTGTGCTGCAAGTGCCCAGGCCTGTGGACCCCCAGCTTCGGCAGGTGTCACTGCCTGTTACTGCACCATGACAATGAGCCCACCCATAAGGCCCTTCACACATGAGCATCCCTGGCAGAAACCAGAATCAAACTGTTGCAGCAGCTGCCCTACTCCCCCGACCTCACCCCCTTGGACTTCTGGCTATTTCTGTGCTTGAAGCAAGTCCTGAGGGGGCAGAGGTTTGGCAACCTGGAACAGCTGCAGGCTGAGGTCACCAAAGTGTTGCACAAGATTCCAGTGGCTGAGTTCAGGGAGGCTTTCCAGGACCTGAGAAGGAGATATCAGAAGTGCATAGATGCCGACAGGCATTACTTCGAAGGTGTGCATCATCTACATGCTGGAAACCCGCAGGTCACCAACCCTTGAGTTGCACAGTCCATGTAGGACATCGTATTCCCAGATGCACCAGCCTGCCCTCTGTTTGTGATAGACATATGAATTTCTAATGACTGTTTAAAGTTTGGTTGTTGCTGCTTTGTGAAATCGCTCCGTAGCACACAAGTCCCATTGACTTCGTGGACACTCACTGCAACTCTTTTGGAAAGCTGTGTTTTGTTCCTCGCTCACAACTGGCATGAATGTTCACACATGCGCATGTTTTGGTTCACTGTGGCAGTTGCTCAGAATTAAAGTTTCAGCAGCAAATTCCGTGTCTGTATATTTTTTTGGCCGCCGCAAAACATACACCTTGTACGCCCCTCGTACAGGTCCAACAGGATTCAAACACCACAAGAAGCAGAGGACAAAACACGTTGCGCACATTCTGTGAATGACATGGAACTTTTGGGAGATAAATCCAATCTTGACAACACCTTCTGCGCTTGCCACGTACAGTGAGATAAGGACTGCTCTTACTCAAGTTGGACGCTGCAGTAACATCAAGTGTTACTTTCCGGCCTAAATGGATGAGGGGTCTCAACGTGAGAAGGTTGGATGGAAAATGACACCGGGTGACAGGCATCCAACGTCAAGCATCTTGTGGCAAAAGAAACCACAGTGCACGCGCGGTTGTCCGAAACATCGACGTATCTCCAAATTCGACAAAATGAGACCAAACGATCGAAGGAGTGAATGATGATCCTGTCTGACGACAGGGTTTGTAAACGTACTGGCCGACCTACTTCTCACATCAATGTGAAGCACAGACCCAACGGAACAAACTCAGTGGCCGCCTTCGATTCACGCTAAAACACCAGCAGCATCTCAAATCAATCCACTTCAATGGGAAGGGAACCATCGAGGCGACCTTAATTACGGCTGCAGAATCACGATGCGGCAAGAGCGCTGCACCACAAAGATACGCTCGTACACAGCCCTCCGCCGACAGAGACAAATACATCCAGTTCGCTGTTTACTCAGGAACAAATAATGTCCATCAATAACCTTGCGGCACATGTTCGACATGCTTATCTTCACAATGGAGAAATGCTCCGTAATTGGATCAAGATTATCCTGCAGGATAAAATCCAACACATCATCATACAGACTCCAAAATCAGTTTCGAGTTCATGGAAGGAATCACGAGCAGAAACACTCAACATGACGAATTTCGCGAGAACTGAATTGTGAAGCATGAACGTACAGTTATTACCTCTCTGGTGATAATGGTTTCCATGTCTGTCCTGCACCACGTACGATCCGCTCGGCGCTGACAATGGTCTTTTCAACGGAACTCTGCCTTTCTCCATCTCATTCTGTACACGCTTGTTTTCAGATACGACAACTCGCAGCCGAGTTCACCCAACAGCCACATATACCCATGAATGTGATTCGTCGAAACGTTTCCATCATCCTTGCATCTCAAGTCATTTTTCTCTTTCTTTGAAACACTATCGATTTTCCCCCGAAGTGGGGTATTTTTCGGGGTTCGGAACAAATATTCACCCAATTGCTGACCTGGAAGAAAAAGATTAAGCATAAACAAATCCCCAAAATGTCGGACTGCACACAAAATTTGAAGATTCTCCGAGCGTCTTCCACGGGTTGATTCGTGTCGGTCCTGAACTGAACTGTGACAAGGCGACTTTCCTGTTTTCCAGCTCAAAATGCGCAACAACACCACAAGAAGCTGCTCACCAATGTCAGTTTCCCGAGCGTGAAATGTTGTCACACGTCCCGTCCTTGAAACACGTTATTATTCACTGTCCAGATCAAGTCACGAAAACTTCGCGTCAATATTCAGGTTTCATTGACACTCGTCGCCTCACGGTGGATCTAAAAACGTGCGTGCTCATCTCAAGAAGCTGAGTGTACTTTTATATTTTGCCCTGATCCTCTGCAGCGTGGTAGCCTTCAGCACGAGAGCGCAAAGAGCAAGCGACTGACCAGGCATTTGGTTCCACACCACCACCTCGGTGCTGTGCAATCGGTCCCCCCAGTCTGCTCCAACGGTAGCCTGCGCGAAGCAGGCGCTCTTTCCAATCAATTGAATCCGTCTGGAATCCAGCAGGTTTCCCCTGTCCCACGTCCAACTGCTCACGACTTTCCAGTGACAATGCTACAGACTGGATAGCGTCTGGCATTTCGCTTCCAGATGAACGAATGTCCTTCGGCTTTCGCAATCAAATTTTCTTGTGAGCAACCACAAGGAGGGCCTTACAACCTTCTTCTTTTTTGACAACTCAATCTGGCCCTGAGGTTGCATTAATTTTCTCACTTCCTTCAATCACACCTCGGAGTACTGAGCCAAAAACCACACTGTCTCAAGAACTCTGCATCACGAACCGAAACTGAAACTCTGACAGGCGAAAAAGAAGACTTCAAGGCTTCCGCCACAAAACCCAAAAGAATCCACGGTCAAGAAAGACAGAGCTGTAACCGAACCAGAGTGCAGAAGATTCGACCACTTCCTGCTTCACAAAAAAAAGTTAAACCTCTTGTTTCTTTTGCACTTTGATTCAGCGAACCATGTCGGCTTTTTTTTTTTTTTTCTCAATGGATGTCCACCAAAGAAGGCGCGAGAATCCCTCTCCCAAGACATCGTACTCACGTGGCTACAACCTAAAGTTCGATTCACTTGGGCTGAGAGGGAAGCGTTGTTTTGGAAACGCTTTCCCAAACGCTGCCTGCAAACGGCATGTTCTCGTATAACTCTCATTTCTCGTTGTGGGTAGTCCACAAACTGCCAATGACTTCGGCTTGGAGCTGGGCTCAGGATGGTTCTGCTCAGCATTTTGCTCGGGGGACTAAAATTTGCATCCACTCACGTGGGTCTCCAGCGCAGACAACTCACTCAACATCGAATATGATCTAATCCACCTTTCACGAACCAGACCCCGATCAGATTCCGTAGTGCATTGCACTCCGCGGCGTTATGGAATGTTCTCTCTATTCTAGCTCTCAAAGGCCAAAAAACTTTCAGTCTGAACTGTTTGGAAAACAAGAATGCCACGCCTGAAAAGCTCGCGGTTGCACCATGCCAACTTGCTGACCGGAGACTTTCAGATTTTGAAAATCAGTTGGGTGACTTGCTTGTATGACTTGGCCGAGTGACTAGGGGCGGGGGTCAAAGTCACTCCTTTTTTCAGCTCAGAGTTTTATGCTGATCAGTTTCTCGCCCGAATGACTGTGTACCCCGGGCTGAGTCACTGGTGTGCACAGACAGACATACGAGGTAGAGTCAAAGTATTCTGTCAGTCTTCATGATTATGGAGCGATTCTTGTCGAGTGTGCAACCATCCTCAGATGAGTCAGTAGACTATTCTGGTCAGTGCAGGTCAGTCTAACGCAGCAAGTCTTTGAATTTGAGCACATATTGCCCTGTGAAAAAGGAGGATCATGGCATGCAAGGATGCAACTATGTCCATGAGGATCCCTCAGAAGTTAGTCCAACGTGTTTGCATGTGGTACTCCATGCAACAGGGGATGACAGCTGTGGATACCTGTTGACTAATTGCTCAAGTATTTGGCCAGGAGGCTTGCTCTGAAAGGTCAATTTTCAGGTGGCATCAGGACTACCAGAATGGAAGGACCAAACTGGGAGACCTGTTCAGGAAGGGCGGTCCCAAGTTGGCAAGGAATGCCACAATGGTCACTCAGTGCCACAGGAAAGTGAGCAGGAACAGGTGTGTGATGATTGACCACTTGTCAAACTCCATAGGCATTTCCCATGGCAGCATCCACAGCATCTTGCACAAGGATTTGAACTTGTCAAAGCATGCCTGCAAACTGGTTCCTCATGTCCTAAATGCCCACCAAAGACAGCAAAGAGTTGCCTTCTGTCAAAATTTCATCCGTGAGTATGCCAGATGCCCTGACAACATGAACAAGCTGATCACTTGTAATGAATCTTACTTCCATGTCTGGGACCCCCTTTCAAAGATAGAGAGCAGGGAGTGGCTCTTGCGGGACATGAACAGACCACAGATGGCCAGGAAAGAGCAATCCACCAAGAAAGTAATGTTTCTCCCATTCTTAGATTGCAGAGGCATCCTTCACTATGAGTTCTTTGATGACATGACTGTGAATGCAACAGTTTTTCCCCAAGTCTTGCAGCGCCTGTGGGTCAGCATCAGAGTCAGGTGAGGTGCTGCAGCCTGGATTCAGCAGCATTCCATCAAGCTTCACATGGACAATGCCTCCACCCACTGCTGCAATGTCATGCAAGGGTGTCTACAGAACATGTCCATTGGAGTACTCAAGCACCCTGCCTATAGCCCTGACCTCAGCCCTTGCGACTTCTTGCTTTTCCCCATCCTCAAAAGAAGAATGTGAGGCATAGAATTCAGAACAATTGACAATGTCATGCAGGAAATCATGCGGTGTGTGGGCCAGATCACCCAGGAACAGTGGGAGTACTGTTATGACCAATGGGTCAAGCATTGTCACAAGTGCATCCAGTTTCAAGGAAGATATTTTGAAGGGATAAAGCACAGACCTTAGCTCACCAATTTGCCATCATTTCACACCTTTTTTGGACAGAGAACAACAATTAAAGATGACCCTGTACTTGCCTGTATTGTCTTCTGTGCGTGCTCACCTGTGACTAAATGCTGTCGATAGCGTACTTGCCATAATCATGAAGACTGACAGAATACTTTGACTCTGCCTCGTACGTATAGACACAAACCTGCGGAAGAGAAGCCTGGTGGCGAACCGCGCTGAAAAGACAAACACGTCCACACACATGTTGGCCGCTCTGTGGACTGGTCCGAACCCTTCGGTGACAAGCACTTGTCAATTTTGATGTTTCAACTCCCCTGAGACAGGATAAAGTTGCCAGCTGCCTCAAACACACAGGTCTGTATGTCAGTGCAAACAGAATGTGTCCAATTTTGGGCCAGAATTGTCCACAATGAAACTTCTCTTTCCTCGTACGAGTCTTCAATCTGCACACTGACAGAATCTCGAACGGATTTCTTTTGCAGGAACACTTGCCCTTTGCCTCCACAATTTTGTTCTCATCTCGTTTGACTTTGCCTTTTTTGTGTGCAAACCGACCCAAAGAAAGCTTGGAAGCCTGTTGGTGAACACACTGCCACCAGCTGAAGCCCTTACAATTACGAGCCTGCACCATGTACGGTCCGAAGCACGACTGTTGGCAAAGTTGAAGAAGAAACCACGCTCATTCGGAACCACTGGAGGGGTGCTCGCTGAGACCCCGAGCCCTGTTTCTTTGTTGCTCTCATTCGGATCGTCGGAATTGTTTTTGTAGATTTCTACACCTTCATTCTTCGAAGTCGCAGCCTTCCAGCCCCACCCCGCCCGCTCCCCCTCCACCACCAACAACACTGTTCCTCAGCAAGACTGGCTCGCCCCACTCCACGATTCAATCTCGACCCTGGACACATCACAACTTTTCCTTTGCAGCAGAAACTGGCGGGCTCAACAATGAGGAACAAGGATTTGAAACTGGGTCCAGATTTTGCGCCTTTCCAGCAAGTTTTTCAAAACAACGCTTGGTTGGCCAGGCACAAGTTCCAAACAAACACAGAGACCGACCAATTGTGCTTCAACAGACCTCCCCGGCAGAATCTTCCAAGAGGCAATCAACAACGCAAGTTACGTTCACGCACTGTGGCCAGCGGCTGTTCTGGTGAATAAAACGTAAATTCTTAATGAAGCGATTACCTCTGACCGTGGTGGTTGCAGACATTGTTTTGGAGTGTTTTTGTTGCACCATGGAGATGTCTCGGGAATCGACGTTTCTTTCAGAACTTACTTCATCATCCTGAAGAACAAAGAAACAAGATGCAGTATGAAAACAAATTCGTGAAAACAATTTGAAAGGGCATGAGCACTTTCACCAATGCCGTGTGTGCGTGTGTGTGAAACTGAGTGTGCACGTGGACATTGGTCAAGCTCGTGTGTGACTCTGTCCTGGTACCATTCAAGTGGTTGACATGTACGAGTAAACATGCAGTGGCCTCATTGAAGGCAGGAACAGAAGTGTACAGTTGAGCACTCACACAAGCACTCATTTTTTCGGTCGCCATGCAGGATTCAGCAGCTGAGTCTCAGTGGGTGGGTATCGACGAGCGTATCAGGGTGTGCCCAACACAATCACCAAATACCAAATCTGCCTGGACCCATCTGATACAAAATCCTCAGCAATGAGAGCTGGTTTCAAAGCAATTGTGTGCTCACAACCAAAACAATATTTCAAGCCACAACTTCACAAGTCGTTCCAGAAGGTCGCTTGTCAGATCGACCCCCTCAGAGCCCCGAAAAACGCTAGGCATGTTCCTTTGTCAAGGTGGGAACCAGCTCCCCTGTGGGCTGCATCATCTCGACCAAATTTCGAACCTTCCTCTGTGCTCCCCAGCAACAAGTCGATGTCTACAGCTGTACTCGATGGAAATCTTATCCCTACGATTGTTGAATCACTTTCCCATTCTTTGCCGTCTGTTCACAAACATCAAAGTTCTTGTTACTGGAATGGAAGTTGCTGTGCCCTCTGAAAGAAGAAATCAAAAGAAAAACTCACCGCTAAATACGTAACTTCGTCATCATCGTCACCCGAGTCGACGTCGTACGTTGCGTCTTCTGCGCTCTCTGGAACACAGTGAAAAGAGACTGACTCTTGAAGAAACCAGATAAACTATTCTATTGATAGCACAAGCACCCCGCCCCACAAAAGAACCACTGGAATGCTGGCACAGAAAAGTTGGTGCAGTTGTCGTGAAAAGTCCCAGTGCAGCTTCTACATGAACAATGCATCTGAAACTGACAAAGCCGCAGAAACTCCCCCAGTTTCGTCCACGCGCTGTGGTAACGATGCAATCTTTGTAGTCAGAAGTTGGAATGAGAACAGAGCACATTTCTCTCAACGTACATTCGCAATATAATCTGAAAGAAAACGCCTCCGATGTCGTTTTTTGTCGAGGTGCTTTTTTTGACCGGCAAAATTCACCATTGATTTTCGCTTCACGTGGCAAACAACCATTTGTGTGCTCGCCACCGGTGTTTGCCTTCCAATGCGCAGCGATCGAACTTTTCCATCAACCAGCTTACCATTTGTCCACTGAAGCCCAAACCACAGCAGAACTGGCACGAGAAGCACGTGAGACATTGTTTTGCACGGAAAAGTTCAGACACCGGGAAATCCTGTTCTCCAGTAACATTCAGGCCACACGAGTGAGGTTTTGAAAAACAATTCGCTGTTCGACACACACACACACACACACACACACACACACACACACACACAGACAAACAGACAGACAGACAGACAGACAGACAGACAGACAGACAGACAGACAGACAACAGTCATCTGAAAAGCTAAACAAGAACACCCATCGGTGGAGAGACGCGCTGCACAACGGCAAGGCATGGTGCCCATAAAAGCTTTTCTATCCAGGTAGAGAGGGTCATCATGGGCAACAAGGGCTTTGAGCAGCCTCTCCCGCGTGCATCTCAGAAAGTTCAAAGAGCAAAAACATCTGGCTTGATCTTGAAAAAAAATTTCATTCGACAGCGAGAGCCCTGACCGAAACATTTTGGGCGGGGTCTGTCCAAAAACATGTGGGCAGGCCCCTCCTCCACAAACAACACATTTTTTGTTGTACCCCTGCTTTTGAATCGGACCCCTGCCCAAAACGTTCCAGTGAGACCTCGCAGACTACAGAAGACTCTGTTTACGGTGGACACTGTTTACCGTTTTTGCTTTCTGTCAGACCTCTCTGCCTGGATGTTTTCAGTCAGACCCTGCCCAAAAGTTTCTTAGTCAGAT
>JAAUXT010086070.1_pt1 | contig 10259 bp, 7 predicted proteins | sample 7278171 | NCBI WGS metagenome assembly JAAUXT01 (sample SAMN14350112, study PRJNA611818) | marine sediment metagenome | isolation source: surface marine sediment (1.8m) | place: French Polynesia: Moorea | collected 2018-08 | reverse complement strand
TGATTTTTGAAAATTTTTATATGGTTTTTAGGTGGGCCTAAAGTTAGGGTTGAAAAGTCATTTTTTTGATCAAAAATTTGAAATGGATATTGGGCAGTTATTTTTGTTATATGTGGATATTGTTCTGAAACAATTTGTAAAAGTTCCATTTGGTTAAATTTGTTCCATTTTCATGTGTGCTAATGAGTTCCCAAATTGTGAATGTTGAGTGAAAAAGTAAGAATTTTTGACAAAACAAAGTGAGCGAAATCAGAGTAAGCGAAATCAGAGTGAGCGAAATCAGAGGGAGCAAAATCAGAGGGAGCAAAATCAGAGGGAGCGAAATCAGAGTGAGCGAAATCAGAGTGAGCGAAATCAGAGTGAGCGAAATCAGAATTTCCTCAAATCACCGTGAGCTCCATGGAGCTATTTTTACACAGGCAGTGTTGTTCGGGAAGCACACACAGAGCCTGGGTTCCTTCGGTACCTTCAGCCTGAGGCGGTTACAGTGTTTCCTGAGCTTTTTGGACTTTGGGTAAAGTTCTTCCCTTTTCTTTATTCCAAGAAATATCTTGTTTGAACAGGGAGCAAGCCAGACTGTTTGACATGGACATTTGATTGCAAGAAGAAAAAAGAAACCCGAGATTTTGGAATAAAACAAAACACATCAAGCAATTATGGGTTTGCCGGTACTTGTTTGATTCTTGGAGTGTCTTTATTTGAATGGATTCAGTCTGTCAGGACACCCAAGTTCCCCATTGAACAAATATTGCCGAGCACATTGCGAAATGCTTTCCAAAAGAACTCGCATCCTCTTTTGGGGATATGGCAGCCACAATTGACATTTTCCCAAATGTTGCTGCATTCGATTCATATCATGAAAAATTCACAGATTGAGACCTGGATAAAACTGGGCAGTCTAACTTCCATGAGAAACTCAGAAGCAGTCCCGTCTCCAACAAGGCATTCATAAAGGCAAACAAACTTCGCTCCTGATCCAGACTCCACAGTTGCTGTCTCACACGCACGGTATTTTCCTGAAGCAAAAACTGGTGAAATGAAATGTGCACATAAATGCTGTTTTCAAACCAGGCCAGGCACTTTGGCACTGAAAGCAATATCAGTAAGCCTGCCACTATGGAAAGTGACAACAACCCACCTTCATTTGATTTCCAGATCAGCTTGACCTCAGGCGCAACACAAGCCAAGTTCTCCATGGTCACGTTGATCCCCACAATCATTTGGTTGTTCCAGACCGAGACTATTTCAACCTGTTGGAAAACATGAACACATCTGGTTTCTTCCAACATAGAAATGTTCTGGTACTGCCCAGCTGTTGTGAGCCTCAGAGATTATTCTGACCTGACTGACAGAAGAGCAGGGGTTCATCCTGTTCAGATTGACACAGGTGTTGATGTCATTGTCCGTCATGAGTCCAGTTGGTTCATGCTGTCCATTCACCAGCAGTGACAAAGGTCCAGGGGTGATTGGCTGGGTGGTTACAATGGTCATAGATTCTGTTGGGAAAATAAAATTTTCAGCTGTATATGGTTCACTTGTTATGTGCAAATTTCAATGTTGCCGTACTTCAAGAAAGACATTTCTAAGCTCCTGTTGGTTTTTCAAGACAAAAAGCAATTGTGTCTTTCAACAGCAAAAGTACTCTCACCTGTGCTCAGTGGTTCCTCCTCACAGTAAAATTCAAAGCTGGCATCACATCTCTCATCTGTCCATCTGTCATCAACCAGAGACCAGGAAACACAATTTTCAACTTGTTTGCCTCTGAAGACTGTGTTTGGATTTGACCATGGGGTAATGTAGCCATCTTGTCTTCTGAAAACTGACTCCACATCCACATCAGTCAACCCAAGCCAAATTCTGCAGGTAAAAGAAGTTCCAATAACGTTTTTCTTGGTGTAGCACCTGACTGTGTAGTGTTTTGAAAGAAAGGTAGGAAACATAAGGTGGAATGTGGAGCTTCACCAATCACTCACTCTTTATTAGCAGGTATAATCTGCTTCAGGCCAGTCTCTTCCTCCTCAGAATCCACAGTCAGAAGACCCTGACTCTGATTCTGGCACATTGTGTTTGCATTCTCCCAGTCTGATGGTGCGAAAGGTCCCGTAATATTTCCTTTGTGAGCTGCAAAAGTCAAGTGCAAGAGACCACAGAGGAATGTATGGCGCGACATGAAGTCGATGCAAGGAAGGAAATGACACAAAGTGTTTATCCTTGTCTTGCCTGGAGGTGACCCAGCACACAGATCTTTCTCATCTGTGCAGTTTTCAGCTGAAACAAAATCCAAAACAATCCTTGCTGTGTTCTCTCATGTCAAATAAACTATGAGTTTGTATGTTCACAAATTGACAAAAGAATAACCTGCTGAGGAGCACATGAAGTTGTAGAGCGTGTTACATGTGGAATCATCCAGACCTCCATTCCAGATGTTCACACATTCGCCTGTGCCGCTGGGCTGATTTGTGGTCCACCTATCATAGTGCAGAGGATCCCCATTTAGCCATCTGTACTCTCCTGTTGCAATTATTTCCTCCAACCCAAGCCTTGTGTCCGTTGTTCTGCAAAATGCAAAGGCAATGTTAAAGGGTGGAGTCTTTTCATTTTCAAACAACTTTGATTTTCTTTACCAAAAATCATGACATTTACATTATCCCAAATACAGAAACAGTAAAATCCCATAGCTCCAGGGTTTCTATGACAGCCAGATCCCCTCCCTCTGATTGACAGGCTGATCTGGCGTCAGACCAAGATTTTTGGCCAGTTCCCATCCAATAGCATCTTCCTGTGGAATTGTGACAATGTGGGGTGCCTTGTGCAAGGGCATTAAAAAGAACAAATGTTAAAAATAGAAATACTGAAAATGTCATATTTTGGACTTTCAGAGAAAATTTGCAGTTCCAAGGATTCTCTAGTGACTCAGCCTTGATGCAAAACTGGAACGTCTGCACAAGTTTTCACCTGTTGAACCAGAAAAAAGTGGATTTTCCTGCCTTGATACTTTTTCTGTGTGTGATCAATTTAGTTTTCCGCTTTTCAGGAGTGCACTCAACGCGCCATATTGTTTTCACGTCATTCAAGTGACGCTGTCGTCCTGTCGTCTTCAGAAGCGCATTGTCGCTGATTCGGCGCGCACTTTCCGGATCAAAAGATGCGAACTCAGTTTCTCTGACACGTCCCCAGCGAATCCAGGACCCCTCCCCCACCCTCCCCCCCAATATCCATCACGAAAAGTTCACAAGTTGTTCTTTCAAGTTGCAACTGGCCCCAGATCCCCAGAACCCCCCAAAGGTTTGTCTTGGGGCGCACCTGACCCAGGACCCATCTGGCCGGTGCGGTGTACGTGGATTTGCTTTCCACATCTTTGAAGCAGAAGTTTGGGTCAACTAAACCATCCTCCAAAACACCTCCCAAATTTGAGCCTGCCACAGTCAGTCGCTGGTTGGGACGGAGGTCGCCTTCCCTGCAGCCTTGTTCTATTTCCACAAGAGAACGTCGTGAATTCACGACGAAAGAAGACAGGTGCAATGAAGATTGGGAGTAAACGTGCGTGTGATTTCCTCCGCCGAGACAAACAGCTTTTCCGTGTTGGGTTGAGTCTCTATTCAGGCAACAACCTCACGAAACAAAAGGTTGAGAGGGGTTGAGGGGTGCAATCCTTCGGAAGGGGGACTTCGCAGGGCTTCTCCTGACCCTCCTCCCGCCCCCCTTCCCAAAACGACACCAACCCTCTCTTTTGTTGACCGCGTGCGCGAACGCTGAAGTCCATTCAGTCCCCCTCCTTCTGGACCAGATCCTGGCAACATTGTGTGTGTGTGGGGGGGACGGATTAAAACCCGGAAAAAAATTCCGGCGGGTGCAAAACGCGGTGCACAGGTTTGGGTGATTTTTTTGGTTTCACGACATCCTTGTCACAGATGAAAAGGTTGGAGATTCAAACAAAACTCATTTCTCTTTCTTTTCTCTGGTTTTCTGTTTGTATCTTGTGCACAGATCTTGGGTGTGAGAACTCAAACCAATCTTTTTTTCTTTGAAGAACCAATTCTCATTTTCTTTCCTGGAGCAATGACATTGTGGCTTTTTGTGATCACACGCAAAACAAAACTGTCTGTTTGACATGTGGGTGATCACTCCTTTTTCTTCCTCAGCAGCCAAGGGTAAATGAACAAATTGACTGGAACAAGTGTGAACAGTGTCCATGCCAACAACACGTTGTGATCCTCCTGTTTTTCTACCAACACAGAAATTAATACAAAACTGGTTGGCAACCATGATACCACGTGACTCACAACAGCAACAAAACTGTTCACAATTGTTTCTGGTCCTAAATGCTTCTTTTGAATAGAAGGGCGTCTCCTGCTCAGCAGATACAGCACACAGGCGTAAAGCGCAGGCACTGCCAGACCTGTCACAATTCCAAGCACAATCAACAATGCTGTGAATCCTGTGAGGAACCAGCCCTTGTGACCCACAGGAATGCACAACCAAAGTGTGTCCTTGTTGGTGTGAAAAAACTTCATCAAAGTTGTGAATCCACTTGATATCAACCACACTACAAACGTTACACTCAGAACTAGCTTCCTCACAAACTCTGGATACTTGAATCTAGAATCCAATGGATAGAAAACAACCATGAATCTGGCCAAAGGAATCAGTGTGACAAAACATATTGACAGCACAACTGAGACAACAATGAGAAAGTGAATGCACAGGAATGAACAGGAAAGATCTGTGCACAAAATATTCTCTGTAAATGAATGTTCTTCCATAATACAGATCACTTCCTGCAAGCAGAATCAAACCTGAACAAAACAGGCAATTTGTCAGAAAGGACAGTGATATGTTTGAAATGACAGTCAGTTTCCTGTTTCTTCTTCTTCTTCGTCTTCTTGATCTGTTTGGCCAGAAGCTGACTTAAACAAAAATTAAGCTGTTTATCAGAAAACCAGCCGAGCCAACAAACCAACAAGACCCAGCCATAGCCATGGACAGCAGTGATCCACACTCTCTGCTTGATTGTGTGATCTCCTTTCCAAACAATTCCGGACATTGCAGAATGTGACTGGTTGTCTCAATTTGAATGTTGGGCCAAACATTTTGCCACATGTTAGTTGAGAGAATGTCATTGTTTCTCAGATCTAAGTGTCTCAAAACAGTGAGATGCTCAATGAAACACATTTGGAAATGATGTATCCTGTTCTTCTGAAGCAGCAACATCTCAATTTTGTTGGTTTTGAGAAACAGACCACACGGAATATCAGTAAGCAAATTTCCTTCCAAGGACAGTTTCAAAACATTTGGAAATGACTTGAAGCATTGATTCCTAACAGATTCAATTTTGTTGAAAGGAAGTTCCAGCCATTTGATGGTTCTAACTGGTGTCGTTGTGCCCAAACAAATGTCACTCAGGTTGTTCATTGCTGCAAAAAACACTGAAAGGTTGAGATATTCCACAACTTTCATCACACCCAAAGATTTCTCAAGAAAGGAAACCTTCAAAAAAATAAATGGAACACTGGAATTTTTGTTTGTATGAAGTTCTTCTTGAAGCTTCCAAAAATCTGTGTCATTGGAACAAAACAGGCTGTGCTTCAGACAGGAGCAATTTTGTGGGCAGAAGCTGCTGTGTAATTCACACAAGCTTTCATCAACATGGTTTGGACAATCTAAAATCCCATCACAGATGCTTTGCTGTGGCACTTGAACATATGATCCTGTGCACTGGAAGAAAGTGGGTTTCCTGTGCAATCCACAATCATGTTCATCATAACCAAGTGGGCAGTCCCATACACCGTCACACACATATCTCCAGGGGACACAGTAGTAGTCAGGGCAATGAAAGTTGTTGTTACACTGGAAATTGTGACAGCAATCCAGGTGCTCCCCATGGGAGCAGTATCCATTTTCTTTCTCAAACTTTCTGAACATGCACCTTTCTTGACTCTTCTTGCACTCTTGGGAATACTTTGGAAATCTTAGTGCTTCCATCTTTGGTTCTGATTGTTTGTCTACAAACTGGGTGCAATATTGTTCATTTCTGGTGACATGGAACTTTCTTGGTTTCAGATTCCATTCACATTTCAGTATTTGACTCACTGCAAAACCAAAACACACAGAATCACACAGATTCTCATCAGTGCCATTGGGGCAATCAGTGATGTTGTTGCAAACAAAATGGACAGATATGTACGAGCCATCAGAACACAAGAACACATTCCTGATTTTTACAAAATTCTTAGAAGAGGAGTGTGCAACAACGTGGCCCTTCTTGTGTGCAAATATGAGACTGATGCCACTCATACAATAAACACTTCTCAAATCAAGTCCCTTCTGGTGACAGGGAACTTTGACCCATTCAAAGTGGTACTTATTCCAGAGCAGGAGCATTGTGCAAGATTCAGACTGCTCAGTCAATGATTGCTTTTTCCACAAATCAATTCGGTTGAACTTCTTCAGCATGGACACAATTTCTTTGTCATGGTACTCATTACGTGGGCGCATGGAGCTCCTCATTGCGGTGAAAGCCTCCACGAAGGTAGCCCAGGCAGCAGAGCTCTTTGGGTCAACTGTTGCTCCTTGGAAGAAATTCAATGAAAATGGACTCTTGTCTGTCCAGCGAGTCACGTTGTCCTGAAACAAAACAAAAAGATGCAAGATCTCTCTTGGCGTGTCCAGATGGGGGCTATGAGCATGAGTTCCTTTGAGTGAACCCCGAAAAGTCTGATCAGCATGTTTTTATTGTGCATGACAAAGGTTTCAAGCTTGAAGTTTGGGCCTCCAAGGTGTGTCCACCCTCTCTTCAAGGTTATGGGTTCCGATGACCTCACTCACTCGTGTGACCCTCCCTCGTCTCTGTGTGGAGAGATACTCACTTTTGACTTCGCACCAATGAAGATCCCAACTGTTTGATAGCAAAACACAGCGTGTCGCAGACGAGGCCTGGCTTCGCTGCACGCTATTGATCTGGGGTCCCGCTGTGCGCTCTTGAAGAATTGCTCTTCGTTCTTGAGGACTTCAGCCCTGATGTTGTGCATATCTCTGGTGCTGTGAACAGATGGGAGGTGCATGCCTTTGGATTCGCACGTGCGTTCTGCCTCCGACCAAGACACAAGTCTGTCCCTGCAGTTTTGACCTGTGCATTTAGCATGAAACCTTTTGAGTGAAAAGGTGTCTTTCTGAACAGACACTTTCTTCTCCAGCACATGTAAGAATCTTTTGGGCATGATCACAATGTTGTGTGCGCATCGTACTTTTTTGTAAACACACGAAGAAGATATATGAATGGGTGAAAGTCTGCACATCAGGAATGTAGGGATCAGCACATTCGAGTCTGTGGATACTGTGAGCTGCCCAGTGAAGGGTTTGGATCCAGGAACGAAGTGAGGTGCTATTGTGATCCTTGCATTATCACTTGTGCCCAAGTCTTTCAGGTTGAGGTAGAGACCTGCACTGTAACTGTTCATGCAATGTATACTTTCTGACATTGGCATAGAGACAACATATTGTGGTGTTTCTACAGGGACAGACTTTGGAAGCTGCTTCAAAACAGAATATCCAGCTTTTTGCAAATGAAACCTGACTGCACTGAAATTATAGATGTCAGCAGCACAATGTGTCTTCCATTCTTCAAAAAATACTACAACAGGAAGAAAAACAGGGGGTGTGAAACGACCACAATGAAAGAGTTGCACTGTCAGTGTTATCCACCCATCAAAATACAAATGAGCACATCTGTTCTTCAGCGGTGTCCTTCCAGCTGAACCTCTCAATTTTGTGTTGATGTTCTGTGTGTTGCGACACAGCTTGAGGAAGCAACCAAGCTCAGCACAGTAGGAAAAGTCTATTTGTCCCTTTTTGTATCCTTTGGTTGAGTACATGAGTTTGTCATAAGAAACGGTGTGGAAGAGTTTATCGGCCTCGAGGTGGGGCTCTATTCTGTGATGCTTCAGGGGAATCGTTGTGCTCGTTTGCTGCTTGTCGAAAAATCTTCGCTCAAACATAATTGCAGTGCTGGCAATACCATACATCCTGTACACAAAAAGATTCACTTCAGCCTGAAGAGCTGCAAATGTGTACTCATTTGCATGAAAGAGAATGTTGTTCTTGTGAAACCAAGGCCTCTTTGCTTTCTCCTTGGACAATTGTTCAGGCCAGCTGTTGCCACATTCAGCAACATTGGTGAAATTACATATTCTTGGAACAATGGTGACAACAAGGCATTGTGGACTGAGGAAATCCAGGAGCTGCCTGATCTCAGTGCTTTCTTTCCCGGAGCTGTAAATCCCAACACAAACTGTGTGAGACACTAACACAGTGCCTTTGATGAAACTGAACTGGGGGTAGAAGTAATGCACCAAGACCAAGTGTTGTGTGGTGTTTCTGGTTACAATTCCATAGTGCTTCCTCTTGTCTTGTATGAATGAATTGTCAGTGTGTCTGGACATAGTGTGGCTGATGCACAACACCTCTTCACTGTCTCCACTTTGATCAATTAAATACACACAAATCGCTCCGTATAAATTGATATGTCTTCCTTCATCTGGCCCTCTGTACTCAACTGACTCAATTGTCACATTGAGTGAATTATTCTTGGGTTTTCTCAGCCACATGGTCTCAAGAACTGCATCGTCAGAATCAGGGGTTCCAGGGTGAAAGTAAAATTTCTGTGTTTTGTCAAAAACATCTGCTGTCGTGTCATTGGTTCTTGCAATAGAATGAAAATGCACTTGTGATACTTTCAGTTGACCTGCCTGGCAGGCCATTGTTGCTTGAAAAAACTGCATTATCAGCTCAGAAGAATCCATTTTTACTGTCTTACTGGCTAAACTTGGTCCATCGTGAATGGCAAGAAATACATCCTCAAAATTTGTTGTGCAAGAGATCTTTAGCCTGCGATACTTTGTCACTGCAACGTGAAAGACAACCACCAATGAGTCCTTGTGCCCAAATTGAATCCTGTGTGAAACAAACATCCACTGGTATCCCTGCATCTGCCTCTTCAACTCCTGCTCAACAGTCTGGTTTCTGCAGGAATACTCCCATGAACAAGGGTCATCATATGGACAGTGTTCAAACCTGCTCAGTGTCTCCAACACAAAAATTTGGAACCCAATATGCAGCGTGTAACTTGTGCTCAGGTGAAGTTCCAAAATAGCAGTGTGGCTGGTGTGAATCAGAACCCATGGGTGTCTCACCCCACAAAACACATAATGATGCTGGAAATCAGAGGGAAACTGAGATACCAGATTAACATGGTCAGCCCTTGAATGCAACCTGAATTCACTGAAGGAAATATTCAAATAGAAGGAATATTTTGCAAGAATGGTAAATATATCTGGCATGTCCTCGGTGGGTGACAGTGTTGAAGCTTGAATACATATTTTTCCACCCAAGGTCCTCTTTGTGAAAGATTCTCTCCTGCAAGTTTTTATCTCCAACAGACTCTCACACATATTGATTTTTAGACTTTGCAAAACTTCAACATACCTTCCCATTCTTGAACTATTCCTGAGGTGCAGTAGTGTAGATTGGATCATTTCAAGCTTGGAAACTGCAAACAGGTTGGAGGACACCTCTTCCCTGTAGTTTTTGTTGGAATTCTTGAGCAATGTACCAATTGAATCCTTGGCTGCAGAACAAGCAGAAAATACAAATCCCCAGATGAAGGCTTTGCAAAAGTTGGTCATTCTTACTCTGAACTGATAAAAATGTGCTTTGATTCTGCCGTTTCCGTTCAACAAGATGCTTTGTTTGAGCCACAACAAATTCAGTGGACAATGACAAGCAAGAAGTTTGTTGTTTTTCTTCCTTGCCAAGAATAAAATTTGGTGTGAGTATGTTGTGCCGCAAAACCCCACCTTGAGCTTCTGCAAAAATAGCCACCTGTACGCTCGACCTGTCTCTGTGTTGAGAAGTGCAAAAACTGTAAAAGATGTGAGAAATTGTAGACAACGAATGATGTCAGAAAAGACATGAGATCGGATGTGCTTGAGGCCGAGTCCTGTTGCCCTTTGCCCCATTGAGCCCAGATATTAGAGAGCTCTCTGATGTGAACTTCGGAAAGTGATCGCATTCCCAGTTGACATTATCATGTGAAGGCTGACTCTAATATTTCTGGAGTGTCACGCCCCGGATGATTTGAGGGGGGGGGGTTGCCTCCTTGAACCCTTGACTCAAAAACTTGCACGTCGAGACTCTCGATGCTGGCCAGAATAACATTCAGCTTCCCCTGTATCTCGATCACCGAAAAAAAAAAATTCGTTTTT
>JAAUXT010065759.1_pt1 | contig 10259 bp, 9 predicted proteins | sample 7278171 | NCBI WGS metagenome assembly JAAUXT01 (sample SAMN14350112, study PRJNA611818) | marine sediment metagenome | isolation source: surface marine sediment (1.8m) | place: French Polynesia: Moorea | collected 2018-08 | reverse complement strand
GTTCTCATTTCCGGATGCAAGGCAAGCTCACAACCGACTGCGATGGATCGGCAAGACACAGAAAATGGTCGGAATCAGCGGGAACTCTTTTATGGCTCTTACCGCGTACACACACACACACAGTCACACACACATGCACGGAAACACAAACACATGGACGCGTACGCACTCGCACACTCAAAAGTCTCATTCACACCCCAGTTCATACCCGAACACACGCAATCAGTCGTAAACACAAACACAACACAAGCACACACACGTGAACACACAAACACACTCACTCACTCACTCACTAACACACTCTCTCTCTCTCTCTCTCTCTCTCTCTCTCACACACACACACAAAGTTCATTGGCCCACGACCAAGTTTATCAAGTTCCATTTCATTTCTGGACTTACGCATACCACCACGTTTCTTTCCCACATGTTGGCGCGAACCTGCGCAACAGTGTGAGTAGGGCAACCAACACAACATTCGAGACTGCTGGTTGTCTTCTGACCAACACGCACGCACACACACGCACGCACACCTGAAGCTGTTTCCCTCCGCGACGATGGTGTAGTCGCAGAGACTGCTGTCTGTGTACAGCTGCTGCAGCGTCGAAAGCACCTGACACAATAACGCAGAGAATCAGTCAAACTGTGACGCATTTCTTCTGTTGTTTGTTTCAGGTTTCATCCACTTCTTGTCCACCTTGTTTCGCAAAACGTTTCCCGAGATCTGCGGTGCTTCGCTGTGTTCCTTCATCCGCACGCTCACTGTCACATTCGCTGCTACGGGCGGCTGTGGGCGACAGGTGGGCGTCACATCATGATGGGTGGGTGATGGGTCTGTGTGTGTGTGTGTGTGTGTGTGTGTGTGCGCGTGTGTGTGTATGTCTGTGTGTGTGCGTGTGTGTGTGTACGTGTGTGTGTGCGTGTGTGTGTGAGTGACGAGTCATGACGGTGAGCGTCACGTGACGGGTGGGTGTAGCGTCTCAGACAGGTGTGTGTGTGTGTGTGTGTGTGTGTGTGTGCGTGTGTGTGTGTATGTCTGTGTGTGTGTGTGTATGTCTGTGTGTGTGTGTGCGTGTGTGTGCGTGTGTGTGTGTGTGTGACGAGTCATGACGGTGAGCGTCACGTGACGGGTGGGTGTAGCGTCACGTGAGGGGTGGGCATGACGTGTCATGACGTCAAGGTGTGCCTGGCGCGGCAGTTTACCGCGACGTGACGCGTGGGCGCGACATCTCGCCGGGTGGGCGTGCCCTGACGTACCTGCTCTGCGTGCGCAGACACCTGGAGCGACCGGTGCGACGGTGGCGTCCCCTCCGGCGTGTGCAGCCGCTTCACGTTGTTGTTGTTGATGTTGCCTTCCGCCATCTCACGTGATCACGTGACGCGCCGACAGCGAGAACGCTCCGTCATCCTGGATCTGGGGAACAGCGTTTTGCGAGGCTTCATTTCACCCTGAACACGTGCTCTCCTGATCAACGGGCGACGAGTCGCAGTCTTGATAAATTCACATTGACGACGACCAATAAATAAGAAATTCCACCCGATGCCAAGGACAGGCGACTCCCCTAGGACGTTCACAACCTGATTGACTTCGTCTGAGTCGCATGTCTTTTGGGTGGTGGAGAAGCGAACCCCAAAAGGCACTAAAATTCAAGCGGGTCGGGCCTGCGGCGCAAAATCAGGGGGTGGCTGAAGGAAGTTTTGAGCGGTCATCAGAAAGTCCAAGCACCATCACACACACACACACACACACACACACCCACACACAAACTCACACACACACACACACCCACACACAAACTCACACACACACACACAAACTCACACACACACACACACACACACGAAAGACCGACTGAAGTGCCACTGCAGATGTTCACGGACACGTTCACGTGGATTCTCGTGTAGATCTACACACAGGGGGCGGGTCGCGATGCAAGGGCTGAATCAGTTGGACCGGTTGGGTTGACCAGGTTAGGTTGCCACGGAAACTGAGTCTCGATGGTGCAGAAAGTGAAGAAGTCGCATTTCTATCTGTTCAGTTCTTGTTGACTGATCTGTCTTGACTGTTGACACGCTGCGACCTTCCCTCCCCACATGTTTGTCAATTTAGATCTGTTTCTTCACTGGTCACTGAAACCTTCAACGTCAGCAACAAGTCCTCGCCGTAGATCTAGATCTACTCACCCATCTTCCAGGTCCGCCGTGTGAGTCCAAATCGTCGGTTTCTTGAGTCGAGCGAATCACTGAGAGATTTTCAGTTCAAACTCCTCGAGACAGCCATCCTGTCGCCAGGGGTTGGTCAAGCATGACTGCACCGCCCCCTCGGAATCACCTCGTTTTTCCGTCTTCACCGGACTTGAAAACTCTCCAAACTCTGGCAACGCACCAAAAACTCGTTGCTGAATGCTTCTACCGACTTGCGGCAAATTCTGAGATGGAAAAGTAACTTTTTACAGCATTTGAAAAGTCGTACATCCGTTATCTTTCACAGATCACATTTCTAATATGGCGGGTGTCGCTTAGCGCATTGAGCATTTTCGGTCCGTGGGACCCGAGGCGATCGGTTCACGCGCGCGTGAAATTCAGGGGCGCGTCAAACATTCTCGGACGCGACAATTCGAGCAAATTCATGAAATGAACCAGAATTTTATTTTGTATCAATAAGACATTCAGTTTTTATTTTCTTTTTTTGTACAAAAATTTCACATGTGACACACACGAAATGAAAATAAGTTTATGTACATACACAGTCGCCTCAAACATTCTTCTTTCCAGGCAAAACAAAACCATGAAAGTTCCACGCCTTTAGCTTGTAACTCAAACAGACGACGTCCAAAAAATAGAGACAAAAAAAAAATGCAACAGACGAAGGACAAAAAGAAGCAAAAGCATAAAACGCTCGGATACGGACAACAAGGAAAACCGGTCAAAACTGAATTTCCTACGTGATTCATAAAAGACGCAACGTTGTTTGCGTCCAACAGACAATCGACTTCGCCGTGGCACGATGAAAGCGAACGAATCTTACACTGCAGTGTCAGACGGCACGAACACACACACACACACGCACGCACACACACCCACCCACCCACACACGCACACACACACCCACCCACCCACACACCCACACACATGCACACACACACGCACACACACCCACACATGCACACCCACACACACACCCACACACACACACAGTCACACACACACACACACACGCACACACACACACACGCAGGCACACACACACACACACACACACACACACACACACACACACACGGGCGCGCTCTGAATGAAAACTCATTTTACAATTTGCTTCTGTGGGTGAGAAAAGCTGTCGTTTCTTGACACGAGTTGCGGTAACGAACGGCCTGAGCAGCACGCATACACACACACACGCACACACACATCGGTTTGGATGGCAGTGGATCAAATACAATCTATTGCGTTACGTTCACGCACATTTGTGTACGTTCGTTCTCGGGGGCAACCGCGTTGCCATGACAACTGTCGCAAGGTGACGTGACCGCGGCTGCACACCTCTCCCCGGATTCGCACAACTTCTACCTTCCAGACACACGAGTCGCTTGCATTGTTGTCCGACATACTGACTGCCGTATTTCGACTTGGAATGTTTTGTGACGTCTGTCTGACACACGACGCTCCTCTATCTTTCACACAGTTCAGAAACTTGTGCACAGGCGCGCAATACTGCTGATTTGACGTGAACTCCCCTTGCGCATGCGCAGTGTTTCCCGGGCGACTCACATTTCGCGCCAACGGACTTTCATGGACACTCGCTTCAATTATGACGCTTGTATTCTCATGAACTGAACAATTTCACAACAGTTGGCAAATCATACTTCACGCGAAGAAAAGCGGACCAAAAGTGATGCATTCACACGAATAAACAGCCCGCGTCCATCGAATGTACGAGAGCTGCCACCCTCCCCCCGACACACAACCATACACACGGAGGACGCTGGGATGATCAGAAAGCAGCGTCCGCCATGCACTTCGTGGACGCGGGCTGCAGAAACGTCAGACCTTCCAACAACGCACACAAACCCGCCGCTCTGGCGAAATCTCCTGAAGATGGCGTGAGAATCAACATGTTCCCGTTGACGATCAAAACAACGACGAGTGAGCAACTCTTTGACTTGTGCACCCGACATACGCATCATACCTCAACACGCACGCACACGCACGCACACTTTATGTATAAAATGTACATAACTTTCTTTCTACACGACCAACTCTATGAAAACAGACGCATCATCGGACAAAATGATGCGAATAGCAAGAACCTGCGTAAAACGACCCACTTGTACGCATCCGGATAAAAACTGCTGAAAAAACACACAGACTTCCCATCGAATTAAAAACACGCGCACGTGGGAAAAGCGAAGCACAAATAGGCAACGAAGCGCTCGCTGGAGAAGCACGCGTTTTGCGCATGGACCGCGTGCACGGCTTTTCGCACGCAACGGAACATGCAGGTTTGACTGAGTTACGCTTTCACGGCAATGACAGAAAAGGTAAGCCAAACACGAGGGAATCAAAATGGCGTCCAAACAAATTCGGACCAGGTTGGACAACTGCCCTTTCTGTTTTTCATCAACTTTGTGTTTTCCCTTTTTTCCCCTTCTATACCACGTGTGGCTACGCGATTGGCTTCTGAATACATTGTTCCTGGAACAACCTATGGGGAGAGAGGATCTAGTCTTATGTTCACATGAGCACCAATGAGATTCGAGATTTCACAGGGACGCTGGACCGCTATCGGTGGACACCGCGAAAACTCTCGCCAAGTCAAAGCTTTTCATTGGACATTCACTTCGAGGCTGTTCTCGATTCACACCCACAATCCCTCACGTGACAAACGAGGTGTAACGTTACGCATGCGCACACTGGCTGCGACACGACACTGCAAGTGCAGAAACGCAAATGGCCGGTTTCTGCACAAGTTGAGGCTCTGTGTTGCTGAGTGGCTCCTGAACACGTGTCTCACGACCGCAAAACCTCTCGTACGCAGACGTCTTTCGGTTCCGAGATGTGTCCGCACCAGAGGGCTGTCCGCACACTGGAGGTTCAAATTTCAAACCTTTATTTGTCCACAAGAGAGGTGTCCGCAGTTTAGAGGTGTCCGGATACGAGAGGGTTTGCGGCACATGAGAGCGAGGCTGTTGGGATCACGTGACTTGGGTTCCCGTCGAGCTGCGCGTTCTTCTTCACTGTGGCGCCGTTCACTTCTGTTTACTTCTCACTTCGACGCATGCGCACGCGCACGTGGCAGGATGTCTTCTCGATGCTGATTGGTCCAACTTCAGACACGGCTCTCGTTCCACTGTCCTGTCAGGGAAGGCCTTACAAATGTGTCCAGCCAGACCCAGCATCCTTTTCTGATTGGGCTTCCCCAGCTGCTCCGCACCCTTGGATGTCCTGCATTCTGATTGGTGCATCCACAGCCAATCACACGTCTTGTTAATACTGCACCACACTCAATGCTCAGCTTCCTTGATTTTGCAACAGGACGTGGGTGAGCGATACATATCCGTTTCCATGGCATTTTTGGCGCGTCGCAGCTGCTGCTCAATTTGCCCGACGCCACTGCGCAGAACGCGAGTCGTTTCCACCACAAGCTCCAGCGCCCACAACGCTGGGGATTTTCCCTGCAAAAGCCCAGCTCAGCCTCCGCAGTGCCGCCCTCTATAAGCGCCCACGACGCGCAGTGACTCTCGCGCCCCCTCGCGAGACGCCAGCGTTGCGTCTTGTCCAATCAAACCGTCGATCAAAATGTCACATTGATGAAGTTCCATTCAAACACAAGCCTAGAAAATATATCTGCGTCCTCCCTGCACTCTCCGTGTCCCCCACATGTGTAGAATCCTCACTCACTCAAATGGATGTATTGGCTACGGGTTGCTGCCGCCACTACACTGTGGAGTCAAAAGCCTTTTTCTTTTTCTTGTCATTCATATATTGACCTGGAAACAAAGAAAACGCCAGTGTTAGGGACATGGTTGCCATGCGACGCGGTCGTCATGGAAACGCGTCGTGTGCAGCTTGTCAATAAAATTTCTATGTTGGCAAGAACTTCGTGACATCTTTCTTTGCAAAGAAGGCCAAGCTTGTTGCCAAGGACGTGGTTGCCATGGAGACGCATCGTCGTCACGCACCTATGAACGAGCCGTCCTCGTTGAACTTGCCGGTGTCGATGTCCCCGTACTCGTTGAGCGAGCCCTCGTCCTCCGAGTCCAGTTTGATGGTGGAGGTGAGCGAGGCCCGGCTCCCCTTCACCGGCTCATCTTCCCTACAAAGCACACGAGATTCACCATCACAAACTTCGTCTTCAAGGGGCACGGCAGAACTGACCAGGGGAAAAGGGCCAGAAGGAAGGTCCAGCTGCCCTATGGGATGATGCACTTGTTGGTCGCTGTTGGAGGTTCAAAAGTGTCAATTGACCTGAACAAACTCAACTTCTCCAAGATCAATCCACAACGGAATACAAAACAAGACACAACGCAACATCAACAGCAACGCGCCGGGTACCAGTCCAGCTTGAGGTATGGCGATGACACGGACAGGAAACTGAAGGTGGAGCCACCGCGCGAGGGCGACACGAGTCCGCCGCTGCGGCCCCGCCCCAAGTACCACGCCTCTCTGAGCACAACCACGTGACACATTCACTCACGGCTGCGTCACGTGACACGATGACTCGCGGCTGGACCACGTGACACGAACAACTGCAGGCTCTCGTGTGTTTGCTGCGTGGGGACATTCAGCGACGCTCGTGTTGAGTGCGCATGCGTGGAGGAACTCAATACGTGGAGTGTGAGGTACTCACGGGCGCTGGTATTCCTGGAAGCCCGAGTCAGCCAGTTCCTTCTCCGGGTCGTTTCCGTTGGCGCGCTCCTTCTCGTCAACTGTAGGAACACCAGAGGGCGTCTCAGTGACACGTGCAGACTGTGCTGCGCGTGCGCACACGTGCGGTCAGTGAGCTGATGTCGCTCGTTCTTTCATTTACCGATAGAAAGTGACACACACACCCGCGGTGACAAAGCCAGAACGGAAAGAAAAGATTTCGCTCCACTTTTTGGTTCGGAGACAAAAGGAATTCTCTGAAGCGAACTACTTCTGAGCGCGTGCGTGTGTGTGGTGTGAGGTATGCGTGCCGTACCGTTGTAGGTGTCTCCCTTGTTGCGCTGCATGCAGAGGCAGCAGCAGAGCAGCAGGATGTGTGTGTGTGTGTGTGTGTGATGTGAGGTATGCGTGCCGTACCGTTGTAGGTGTCTCCCTTGTTTCGCTGCATGCAGAGGCAGCAGCAGAGCAGCAGGATGAGCAGCAGCAGCACCACCGCGATCACGATGAAGATCCACCACATGTTGAAACCCGCTGACGTCACCGCTGAAAATAGCAACGTCATCCAGTCAGACACGTGTACGTCCTGTCGCTTTGTTTTCCCTGTTGACGTTACAAACGCGGCACCAACTTTGCGAACCTCAGTGCAGATTTGGCCGCAAAGAATTCTACAAAATGTTTTTTGTAAGCAACACAAGGTGTAAAAGAAACAAGATTTCTCCGCGACGTTGCGCCGTGCGCTCTGATTGCTCCGACCCTCTGACTGGTTGAACAAGAAGGCACCAACAAAGGAGACGAGCCAATGGAGAAGCATCTTAGTCTGAGAATAGGCTGTTTCACAGTGGGTGTGTCTCGCGTCGCGTCTGGAGAAGTCGATGACGCTGTAACGCTGCATCGCAGCGTCACTAGCTAAAACGGAGACGCAACGCGTCACACACCCAGTGTGAACCTGGCCCCAAGAAAAGCTCAACAAGAACATCCAACAAGAACAAGAACAGGAGGGAAGACGCGTACGTTCTGCCTCCGCGTTGGGCTCTGCGGTCGTGATGCTCTGTGCTGCTGTGGAAAAGTCAAGGGACTGAGCACCGAGAAGCGGAAAAGGACGGGGAACCAGGACGCTCTGTATCTCCACTGTGATTGGTGGAGCCTTGAAAACCGATCTCCAATGGAATCGTGTCCAACTCTTTCCCTCACTTCCTTCACTTCTTCGCCTTATTCTTTCAATCTATTTTCAATCAGGACCAATGCGAAATGGAATCTTACAAAGACTGAACTAACAACGCAACAGGAACTGCAACATCTGGTCAAGGACATACTATCATCAGGGGATTGGTTGGTGACATTGTCACGTGGTTTGGCCACAGGGTCACGTGGTTTGCTCCAAACCGAGACCAAGACCGCTTCTGATTGGTTGAAGGGCGCAGCAGCGAAGGTTTCGCCTGTCCAATCAACACTGAGGGATCTTACCGACTTCTTAGCACGAGAAACGTTACACACAAAGAAAAGAAACGCGAAAAATACAAACGTTCAGAGTCGCCGTCTACAAAGATGAGCACAAAAAGTTTCAACAAGAAGCTCAACGGAGAGAACACGTTTCTGCCCAGAGGATGGTGAATAGAAGAGATTGTGTGGTGGTGGTTAGAGCAGCGCTGCTCGTCCCCCCCCCCTCTGAACCCGCGAACTCTCGAGACCGAGTGACAGCACTGTTTGCACACATGACGTCAGCGTTCAGAATCCGTGTCACGTGATGCGTCACGTGACGTCTCAACACAAGCGTTGTGCACGTGCATGTTGGGCAACAACTTGAGACTGCCACTCTGAAATTTCTCTGCGACAAAATTTGGTCATTTTTCAAAGCTCCCTGAAGTAAAACAACCTCTCCGTACCCAATCTTCGTACCCTTGTGCATACCCTGCCCCCCCGCCCGGCCCCGCGCTCCTACCTCCGGGTCCTTGGCTCGTGGGCGTGGTCAGCTTCGCCTCGACCTGCGCGTTGCTGTAGCCGTTCGTCGCCTGGCAACGGTACGTCCCGAGGTACCTCTCCAAGTCGTCGTCGTTCAGGTCCTGCGCACAGATAAACGTAGACGTGAAGTTCGCGTCTCGACGGGTGACGTGGTGACGTGTTTCGGCGGCGTCTCTCTTGTTATTCGCACTGTGGCACTGGGAATTGCGTCCAATCCTCAGATCTACACAGTGGACACAATGCTTGGTATTTCTCACCTGACGAGCCAACCAGAAACCGTCTCAAAACTTTTAAATCCAGAAGATCAACACAACAGGACTGACGTTTTCTTCAAGATTCGTTCTGGCTCAAACACTTGACGTCCTCCCTCAGCACAACACACACTTCAAATAAACCTGTTTATAAACGTCCCATCGCGACTCTACGACACCAGCTGCTGCTGCAGCTTCACCTTTTTACTGCAGAAGGGAGACTTCGTTGTTTGTGTTGGCCGCGCCATTGTTTGTTTGTTTCTACAAGGACGCGGGTGTTTTTTGCGCATTGCGCGTCCCTGTTTACACACACCTGCAGCACTCGCAGTGTCAGAGCAGATACTCAACGCGAACTTTTGCGTGCACCGCGTGCACGGGTTCACTGAGTGTGCAGTTTCTCAGGTCCCAGATACATCAGCTGTACTCGTCTCCAGCGTTCTTCCCAACACCCGTGCCGTCTCTTGGCAACCACATTCTGAGCCCAGCTTGCACCGATCTCGCACCCTGTGTGTTCTCGTTTTTTTGACGCCTGGCCCAAGATCACGTAGTTGTCCAGAACCACGCAAAAACCATCCCACTACATCGTCCAAATACGGGTGTTCATAGAGTCCTCAACACCACAACAACAGACAGTACTCTTTGAGTACTCGGTGACAACTCACACATCAGACAGCACTCCATGAGTACTTGGAGAGCACTCGCACCTCCCTTACACAATACTCTGAGTGCTCGAACACTCAGTGAGTACTTAGTATGTGATGAGTATGCAGTACTTGGTGAGTACTCAGTATGTTGTAAGTACTCAGCATGTGGTAAGTACTCAGCATGTGGTGAGTACTCAGTACGTGGTGAGTACTCAGTACTTGGTGAGTACTCAGCATGTTGTAAGTACTCAGCATGTGGTAAGTACTCAGCATGTGGTAAGTACTCAGCATGTGGTGACTACTCAGTATGTGGTGAGTACTCAGTACTTGGTGAGTACTCAGTATGTTGTAAGTACTCAGCATGTGGCAAGTACTCAGCATGTGGTGAGTACTCAGTATGTGGTGAGTACTCAGTATGTGATGAGTACTCATCACATGGTGAGTACTCAGTATGTGTTGAGTACTCAGTAAATTGTGAGTACTCAGTAAGTTGTGAGTACTCGGTATGAGGTGAGTACTCAGTCTGTGGTGAGTACTCGTT
>JAAUXT010127625.1_pt1 | contig 10260 bp, 11 predicted proteins | sample 7278171 | NCBI WGS metagenome assembly JAAUXT01 (sample SAMN14350112, study PRJNA611818) | marine sediment metagenome | isolation source: surface marine sediment (1.8m) | place: French Polynesia: Moorea | collected 2018-08 | reverse complement strand
CTCCGAGACAGTGAGTGAGTGAGCGCGTGACAGAGAGAGAGTGCTTGTGTGAGAGAGAGTGACTGAGCGTGTGTGTGAGAGAGTGAGTGAGTGAGAGAGTGTGTGTGAGTGAGTGAGTGAGTGAGCGTGTGTGTGAGTGAGTGAGTGAGTGTGGGTAAGTCCCAGACTCTCCCACCGTGATGATGTGTACCGTGCAGAAACCACGGAGATGAACCTTTTGAAGTGCGAGTCACGGATGATGAATGTTTTTGAGAAACTTTTTTCTGGTGTTTTCACTGGTTTTGCCTCAAGGGCAATTTGGTTCACCCCACGTTTGTGTCACAAACAGGGGACAACAAATTTGTCACTGTCTTCTACAATGCTGTGGCGACGTGCTGAGACCGTCTCACACACCTGAGAGCTGAGAGAGGGCGGTCCCACAGGTGCGTTGTCAGATCCTTGTGAAATAGTGCCCCCCACCACTTGTTGAACAACATTCTGGTCAAAACGGCATCAAACGAATCAGGTGACGCTGGTTGCAGGCGCAAAATGAAGACTGCTCCACCTCTGTTGGTGGCTGTGGCAGTCTGGTTGGCCGGTGATCAAAACACATTTTTGAGCTGGAAAATAGCAGTTTCATCGGAAGATCTTCTTCCAGTGCTGTTCAGCTGTTGGACATCAAAAATTTTCAACTGATGCGTTCATTTGTCGTGCCCCCCTCCCTCAGAAATTTCCGTGACTGGGTTATGCCTATCCAAACTCTCCCAGCTGGGGTACAGGCTTGAAGCTCAGGGCAAAAAAATGTTCGGGGCAGCACCTCATTCGATAACCCAGACTGCTTCGGGAACTACTGGTGCTCCTGTTATGTTCCCTGGGGCGGGTGTGACTGCAACGATTACGGTAACTCGTCAACAGTATTTCCGCACACACAAAATGCACAATTCTAACTGGCCGCGTTTATCGTGCAGAACTTGTCATAATTTTTGGCAAGATGTTGTTTTCCTCCACAGATTTGATGATGCGTTCCTCACACGGCTCAATCTTTTGTTTTTCCAGTAGGAAGGAGAAGAAAGTAGACCTGTACCAACGTTGCGCCGCTAATTCAAGAACACCTGGAAATACCCTCAACAATCACAAAGATTTCTCAACACCATCAAAGAAAACGGAGAAAATCTCTGTCTTCAATGAATTTCTTCATTTGCTGTGTATGACTGCTCGTTCCTGAAACTTTTTTGTTGTTTTGCTGAAGAACCAGTATGTAATGTATCTTGCTTCTCACTTTGAAATAACAAAGAAAAAAGGTTCACAAAGAGTTGGTTGTTTGTCACTGTCAGGCATTTGACAACCCAGCAGCAAAGGAGCAATTTGGCAATGCTTTTTGCACAGAGACCGACCGACTTTGAATAAAATGGTGGCAGCTCTTGAAAAAAAGTTTGTCAACTCAAATACCTTGGCTTAAATTTATGACAGTTCTTTGCACTGGGTCCCCAGGCATTGGCTGAAACGCTCACGCTGCAGGCTCGCCAGAAGCTTCACAGATTTGTCTGTGTTCTCACACACCTTCACCGATAGAGCGCAGAGAGCCACAAGCTCATTAAGGGTTTTCACGTTGGTGACGCGCGTGTCAAAAAATTGACGCCCGCGTCAAAACGCTCCATTGGGCGTCATGTTGAATTTTGACGCGCACGTCAAAAATTCTGACGCCGCCCAACCGCGCGTCACCAACGTGAAAACCCCTATTGTCTTCTGTATGTATACGATGAGATACTGCTCAATTGTCATCGCAAACTGTCTTCATGATGAGCTGCAGAAAGCAGCAGCAGCACCTCACAGGAGACATGAAGATACAGCAAAGGGTGACGGCGACAAAGTCGAAAGTGTTGGGTTGTTCCAGGCTTGTGAACCGCTTCTTTTGTTTGGACAACTATTGGGGACCAGGCAACTCACGAGTTGACACGTTGGTCACACTTCAACGGGCACAGATTTCTGTACGAAGTTTGAGCCACGTTTGAGTCGCAGAACTCGCCCTCCGGTTCTTCGCAGGTCATTGAACGATTTGTTTTCAACTGCGTGAGTCAGACAACACAGATTTTGCTTTGCTTTGTGAGAAAAAGTTTCGTCTTTATTCAAATAAGGAAGAAGCCGGTGGCAAAGGACAAAGGTCTGCATGGTGTCGTCTCGCTTGTCAGTCAACATGAAACCACAATTGTGACAGGAAAATTGCACAGAAAAAAAGATCTCCAGCTCACAATGTCTGCTGAACAAAATCACTCGCAAAAGGCAGAAAGCCCGTCCACATTTCTGCTCGAGAAGCAAACGTACGTTAGTTGTTGGGTGGGTCTGTTTTATATACTGTTTTTGTGCAAGCAAAATATCCTGAATACGCGTCTCGATTTTGGACAGTGAGATGAACAATAAGAGCCAACAGCCCGATCTTCAAAAACAAAAATTGAATGAAAAAAGACGCAGACAGGAGTGTGAGCGTTTGGAAGAAGTTAAGATACACCAGTGTTATGCGAGTCACAAGCTGCGTGTTCAGCTCCTTACATCAGCTGAAGGTCGCTACTTGTTGCAAACACAGTATATTTGGGGGAAACGGTTTGATCAAGTTTCATTGTGAAGCAATTGCACAATTTTTCCAAGGTTGTTAGTGCTATCAGAATGTACGAGGTTCCCTCGGAATATTGTGACAAAATCCGGATTTGCGGGTGTTGAGCAGATGAATCGCAATTTCCTTTTGTGTGTCATTCCTCTGGGTGTTCACTCATATGTGACTGACCGCAGATGGTCAGGCGATGGTCAGTTCCAGGTCAGACAGTGCAGTCAAAGTTGGATTGTCGACCGGTCGAGACTCGAACGTTTTTGTGAAGGACTGTCTTGGGTGTTGTGGCCTTTGTGGCTGTTTTTGATGGAAAATGCAGGCGAGCCGACTCTACCAGAGGGTCCAGATCCAGTTCATGGATGTTCTGAGATTGAGGCCGACGCAAATCCACACCAGGCTGATCCACGCTCATGGGAACCACGCCCTGTCGCTGTCGTCAGTCTACCGGTGGGTGCACAAGTTCCGACAAGGCAGAGCCAATTGCCGCGATGCTCCAAGGTCAGGACGCCCAACCAAGCTGACCCCTGAGAAGCTGGGCCAAATCAGGCTGATTCTGCAAGGCGACCGCACCCTCTCCATCGACAAAATCTCCAACCTGGCAAACCTGAGCATTGGCACCACGCACAAAGCACTGTGCAAGAAGTTGGGTCTCACCAAGAGGCCAGCAAGGTGGGTGCCACACGATTTGTCTGACACCCAAAAGCAACGCCGCCATCAAATTGTCAACGACCTGCTCCGCCTGAAAGCCCGCAGGCATGACCTCCTGCAGTCAATAGTGACAGGGGATGAGAGTTGGTTCATGACCTATGATCCAGCAACCAAAAGAGCAACTGCCCAGTGGTTGGAGTCCAACGCCCGATGCCCGCACAAGCCTTGCACAACCCTGCGTGAGCAGCGTGTGATGCTGGTTTGCTTCTTTGACCAACAAGGTGTCATTCATTGCAAGTTCATTCCGAGGGGGTTGGGCATTGGCGCACACGTCTACCTGGATGTCCTGCGCCATCTCAGGCATGCTGTGGTGCGTCGACGCCCACATTTGGCCCGGTGTGGTTGGATCCTGCAACATGATGGAGTGCCAGCTCACCGCGCAAGGCGAGTCACCAGGTTTCTCCATGACACTGGAACTGAAATTCTGCCCCATCCCGGCTACTCCCCCGACATGGCTCCGGCCGACTACTGGCTCTTCAACCGGATCAAACAACAACTCAAGGGTCAGCGCTTTGCAGACACCAACGCCCTGTGCCATCAAATTGATGCCATCATCGCCACCATTCCCCAGGCCGAATTTCAGCATGCCATTGAAGGACTTATCCCTCGCTGGAGGAAATGTGTGGCCTCTCAAGGTGACTATTTCGAGTGAGAACTGGTCCCCTGGCCTTGACCTGTGTGGCTTTGGAAACGACCGGCACCGCCCACTGACTCTGGAAGACCAAGTACTCACCCTCCGAAAACTAGTTTTTTGACTCATGAAAATACCATTTTGTTATTGACAGATTGTACTCTTGTTATGGCATTGTTCAAGCCACTCATGTTGCCAATACATTCCTAAGAAACCGCAAAAAAATTTGTTCATTTGTCGCGGAAATCCGGATTTTGTCACAACATTCCGAGGGAACCTCGTAACTGTTTTTTCACCAAGTTGCTGTTTGTTTTGTTTGTTTATCAGCGGGTGATGAATGCAACAAAAATACAGCTTCACAGTCGAGGATTATCAATACAAACAAATGCAGTCTGTGCCCTGGCTGCTGCAGCAGCAGAATCCCGTGGGGGTGTCTTGACACCACGGACGGATTGGCGGACATTCATTGTTCCCACATGCTGCAAAGACACACGGAAGTCACAGTGAAATCACACGAAAACAAATGTCTTGCCCTCGGTTGGAATTGATCAGAATTATTTGATCTGTGTTTTCTATTCCGGCATTCCAGTCCCAGGAGAATGGTTTTCGATTGAAATGTGTGTGTATGTGTGCGTGTGTGCGTGTGTTTGTGCATGTGTATGTGCGTGAAAATATGCAAATCAACCGCAGTTGGGTCCAAACCACAGGTCCACAAGTGATGAACTTATGGAAACACATGCGTGGTGCGTTCAACAAACAAGAGTAAAATTTCACCGATCCAACCCCTCTACTCACCATGGATGTCGCAGTTGGATCCTTTCCAGCCAGGGTCACAGCTACATCTGTGCTGAGTGCAGCGCAAGGACCCATGCCCACTGCATTCTGCCTGGATCCCTGCAAAAGTGAAGGAAACACGGTGAACAGCAGGGGCAGATCCAGGGCCTGGTCAGAGGGCCACCCTCACGAGCCAGTGCCTTGAGCTTGGGTGACTGGGAGCGCTCTTAGCTCGCTGGGGCAATATGGAGGAGTGAGACTGCCACACCCACCCACCTGCGACACAGATGCAGAGCAGCGTCAGAAGAATCACGGCTGTCTTCATGGTGATGAGTCAACAATGCGTTCTCACTGGCACGAGTCTGAATGAACCTGAAAGAATCACTCTCAAAGCCCTCTGCTGGTTTGTGCATTGAAAAAGTTCTGCCAGTTGGTGTGGCAGAAACTGGACACGGCCTCACAACGTGCATTCTCTGGATTAGGGGTTTTCACGTTGGTGACGCGCGGTTGGGCGGCGTCAGAATTTTTCACGCACGCATCAAAATTCAACATGACGCCCAATGGAGCGTTTTGACGCGGGCGTCAATTTTTTGACGCGCGCGTCACCAACGTGAAAACCCTTATTGTCGTGCCCCTTATACCTGCTCAGTTTCAGTTATTATTTTACCTTCCTTTTACCCGACAAATTTGGCACAGATATGCAGGAAGTATTCATGGTGAACTCACAAAAAACCAAAGCTGCTTCATGTGGAAAGCATGTTGAGTGTGTCAAAGCAAAGTTTCCCATTTCCAGGTGGAGCACTCAATTTTCTGAATAAAATGCGCAGTTGTCCACTTACCTTCCTTCTTGCAGAGTTGTTGATCTGTGGAGCTCAAGCCTCGGAGTGATGATGATGGTGTGGCACCGGTGTCTGGGCTCTTGGATGGTGCGAGCATTGCGTGTGTTCAGTGGTGCGACGCCAGTCAACAGACGACACAACGTACCTCGTTGTGGTCTACACTCGCTGGAGTGTGTGAAGCGACACTTTTCCTCAACAGCGTTGGTTGTGTCGACACATCCCTTATTTCGCAAAACTCACTCACCTCACATTTTGGCCCAAGAAAAGAAAAGCAACTGGCGGGGGTGATTGCATTGTTTGTGAACCCTGACGAGAGGCATGTGAATACAGGGACACCTCAGGAGAGACCTTCTTTCTTGTTCGACCTGCAAAGCAAAATTGACGGGTACAAATGTTTAGTGGGTTGGGCCCAAGCTTGCAGGATCTCAAGTGGACCCCCTGATCCCAGCCTCTCCCTCTCTCATCTTCGAACAGAGGAACTGCGTTGATTTGTGAACTTTGTGATGGGGAACTGGTCTCACACTGGGGTGCTGACACAGCTCCCGACGACTTGTTCCTAGGTGCTTTGTGTCTGTCTGGTGGGTCCTCATAGTACAAGACAGTCGCTGCAAGAATCTCGTCTTGTTGGTGTAAAGATGTGACCATTGGTGAATCCGCGATCTGGTCACGGAATGTGAACCCATCCCTGACCAATTTTCCAAATTTTGGAAATACTGTATACTCATTCACCTGTGGTCCAATAAGGGACAAAGAACTGTTTCCTCTCGGTCTCGGGGCCCTGGGCTGCCAGGCGTCTCAAAGAACCCACTCCCAAAAAGACCTGACACAAGCTGTATTTTCCACCAAGCTAGATCCTGTGGCATGTTTTCTCCGACACGTGTCCAAGAATCCAAAGTGAAGCCACAGGAAGAGACCTTGTTCCAACAGTTTGTGAAACGTACAAAGTCATGCAGAGAAGAAACCTTCCCGCTTACAGTCTCTCCACAGCGCAACGCACGATGAAGCTCATTAGGCCCCGGATTAAAGCGGATTAAGGGTGGATTAGGCGTGGATGAGCGGCAGGGATTATCGTGGGGGACTCCACCACACTGATGTGGGTTTCCCCCGTCAATCACCCTGCAGCATCAGCTGCCCGCTGCAACAGAAACTGCAGCCATGAAGCGAGGCACGTCAACGGATTTGGGAAGGGAGGGTGGGTGGGGCACAAGAAGGAAACTGCAGGGAATGACATGCAGGGCAGGGCAGCAAGGTATGATGCTTGGGTGTGACATCTGCCTGCAGCCATAAGGTATCAGTCCAGCCTCTTCAGGATACATAGGCTCAACCTCGAGTTGTTCTGTGAGTTCAGCCTCCCTGGATCCATGTGTGTCACCTCTACTGGGTCTGATGTAGACCCCTAGATCTAGGCTGTCCTGGATCTATGAGCTCAGCAACCACTGGATCCACATATACTTGATTCACCAGGATACACTGCTGTTTTCTCCCCTGGATCCGTGGCAGTGGACCCTGGCCTGTCCTGGATTTGTGTGTCCCTCCTCCCTGGATCTACATGTGCCCGGACTCTCCCCTCGCTGCATATCAATCCTGCCCCGGATCCAGACTTGTCATCACGGTGGCCGGACTCATCCTGATGAATGGGCACATGCTCTATCTCCTGGATCACTGCTGTACACTGGATACTGATCCGGAGTGGGAGTGGATCCAGGACAGAGCCCCGGGACCTGGGGCTGCTTGTCTGGTGCTCCCTGGATCCACAGGTCCAGGCATCCCATCAGTATACACACCAGGGCAAACTGGGTTCTGACCAGGAAATCTGCACTGCTGATCTGGGGCCAACTCGATCCACAGGTCCAGGTTTCATTTGTCAAAACACACCTGATGCTAGTGCGGACTTGGGGTGGATTCTGGATCAGGCCAGGTCGCTCGAATGCCAGGCAGCTTCACCTTCTGGAACCACAAAAAAGCTTATTGTTCTTGTGGAGCCTTTCTTTTCCATTCCTGAGTTAATACCCTATTAAATTCTACATGGCGCATTTAGTAAGAATTCATCAACCCTTAATATGAATGATTTTTGTTCAAAATTGCAGAGAACTGCAGAATATCTCCCACCTTTTAGTAAATTTTCACACTTGTTTTGGAGATAGACATACATAGAAGATATGGAAAAGCAATCTGATTTACATTCGTAAGTTACAAAGAACATGCATCCGGTGACAGATCTACAATGATAATTTGAGGAACATGCAACCAAACAATTTGACAAATGTTTTCCTGCAGGTTCCTGACACAAAATTATGAAAAAATGGGTGCACAAGTAGGCTTCTCATATATATTTCATAGAGAGGGTTCATATACAACAAGTTTCTCTAAGAGGTTTGACAAGGAAATAGACAAGGGTTGGAAAATATTATCAAGGAGAGGGCCTTCAAGGCCTCCAAGGCCCCTAGACCTTGTTTTCTGATTCTATCACCGAACACGAATTGTGTGAATTGCGTGTTCTTTCAGGTTGCCTCATGAGGCCCTGTGGCTGCGACACTGGTTGATGGGGATTTGTCAATAACAAGTTGTTCAATTTCAAGATTAATGAGGTTTGGCAGAGAAAACAGGTCAGTTTGCACTTGTGTAATATCTGGGAGTTGGTTAGTTCTTGACATTTGAGGAGCTTTTGGGGTCTTGGTGTTGTGTAATCGAACCCTCTCTGATCCAATCCTCCATTGGCAATTCGATCACCCATGATTCCTTCCCACTCTCCTCTGAAGCTGTGCATTCACCCAGCATGAGGTGTAACTGATACCTTACCCTGCTCTGGGCTTTCTTCACTGAAGCTCAAGTAAGTTCAGACAATAAACTATTTAACCTTTCATATATATGGACCCATTTATATGACCCAGTCGATAGAGACAGGAGGGATTGGCCCCTTTCTCCTGATGAATGCTGCACAAATGTTCAGGCAGCTGAGGGCCAATGGAACGATGCTGGTCTGAGCACCCATACATAACATGGAGGTCCATCGCATCCGAGGTAAACCCCCGGCGAAAACCGCGTGATTGTATGTTTTGTGGATCAGCTGGTCCAGAATTCGTTTCACCGCGTGCATTCAATGCTGATCTGGATCAGAGGAAGATCCTGGATCCTTGTCCATCGGTTCTGTGTGCAGCGTCGCGTGCTCTAACACACCAACAGCCCCCTGTTTTACGCCACAGGCTCCCGTCTGTGTGTGTGTGTGTGTGTGTGTGTGTGTGTGTGTTTGTGTGCATGTGTGCGTGTGTGATTGGCACCTGATCCATGAAAAACACAGAATCGGTCACTTCGTTTTCGTGCCTCGTATCTCTCTCCTTACTCCCCTTCTCTCTCTCTCTCTCTCTCTCTCTCTCTCTCTCTCTCTCTCCCCCTGTCTCCCTCCCCCTCTCTCTACCTCTCTCTACCTGTCTCTCTGTCTCTCGCACCAAACTGCCAGGTGGCCACCCTCAAAGTTTGATCTCCCGTGACCGTCACATCAGCTGTGGAATATCCAGGGCAGAGTTGAAACAGGGCCCCCTGGGACTACCACAGAACGCGAATTGTGTGAACGTGTGTGTTTCCGTCTCTGTCTCTTCTCATGTTGAACAGGCCAATTCGTGGGAGAAGAAAACGAATGCGCGAACAATGCTGTGTTATATTGCAACGTTATTTCCGCTCTGTTCCACCGTACAAAGGGAAGAGCCTCAGTAGCCATGTTCCTCCCTTTGCCTGCCTAGTAGGGACCACGTGACACAACAAGAAGCAGTGCTCAAGGCAACTGCAGTGCGAAGTCCCTTGCCGGTAATGTCGCCAATTCTTCCTTGTCCTCCTTGTCTTCCCCAGGGGGGGTCTAGGGGTGGGGGTTCAGCGGTAGGGGGTTCAAGGGTGGGGTGGGGAGGGGGAGGGGGTTAGGGGGTGGGGAGAGGGAGGGGGTTAGGGGAGGGGGCAGGGGACATTTCATCCACCTTGCCATATACTGCACTTACATATGGTGCTTCGCCCTGAAGGGACTTCGCACAATAAGGGGCCTCCGGGCAGATCCAGGGGCCCCAGGCACACCCACACAGCCTGCACAACATCCCAGGCGTCCGACTTGCACAAGGGAAGGTGTGAAGCATGCCTTCAATGTCCAACACAGAAGGCTAAATTTGTGGGCGGGAATTATAGTTTGCTTGGGCAGGAAGGTTGGAAGGCTGGCCCCATCCTGGAGCAGCGAAACAGTTGTGGTCCTGTCAAGGTCTTTTGCTGAGCACAAGCTCAGTGAGACTGCTCCTGTGTGCAGGGTTGTGGGCCTGGTCCTCAGACTGATTGCTCCTGTGTGCAGGGTTGCAGGCCTGGTCCTCAGATTGACTGCTCCTGTGCGCAGGGTTGCAGGCCTGGTCCTCAGACGCACTGCTCATGTGTGCAGGGTTGCAGGCCTGGTCCTCAGACTGACTGCTCCTGTGTGGAGGGTTGAAGGCATGTACAGATAAATGAATGCTCGGGGGTGCAGGTTGCAGGCCAGGTCCTCTGAATGACTGCTGGTGTGTGCAGGGTTGATGGCCTGTTCCTCTGACTGTGTGATCATGTGTGCAGGGTTGCTCCTCAGACTGACTGCTCCTGTGTGTAGGGTTGCGGGCCTGGTCCTCAGACTGACTGCTCCTGTGAGCAGGGTTGCGCCTCGGGAAGTCAGATACTGTGAGTCGGGGTGCAGGCCTGGGCCTCAGACTGACTGATACTGTGAGTTG
>JAAUXT010124108.1_pt1 | contig 10260 bp, 9 predicted proteins | sample 7278171 | NCBI WGS metagenome assembly JAAUXT01 (sample SAMN14350112, study PRJNA611818) | marine sediment metagenome | isolation source: surface marine sediment (1.8m) | place: French Polynesia: Moorea | collected 2018-08 | reverse complement strand
GTGCCTTCTGAGATACAGAGACATTTCTACATCCACACCCTATTTTTCCTACACTTTCAAATTTGACCTTTTTAACCTCAGAAACCTAAAAATTCAAATTTAACAAATTCCTTCCTCGCGCATTATCCCGAACCCAAAATGAACCAAAAGAGCCCAAAAGGTCCTAAATCAATTTTCATCTTGACCATGAAACTGCTGCAGACATACTTTTGGAAGATGCTGCCTATAGGTGCTTCGATTTGGCTCGCACCGATTTGGCTCAAATCATGCAACCCACCTCAAATCACCTAAAAATTGTTGCTGTCAATAGAACATCAAGATCAGTCAAAACTGTCCGCTGTGTTTTTTTCTGGCGAAGACATTCAAGTGCTGGAAAAATGAATGATTTCATCTGATCATACTTTTGGTGAACATCTTATCTGCACAGCCGAGAGTTTAGAGTCTGGGTCCAGGGTGGTTCAGGTCAGGTCTGGGTCTTGGTATGCGTCCGAATCCATTGCTTCTGCCAGGGCTGAAGGGCTCCAGCATCAAGAACTTTGTGCCTGGGAAATGCCAATCATGTTGTAACCTGTGGAGGTCAAGGCCCTTCAAGCCTCTGTCCCACCCTGGGAGTTGTGTTTTTTCTGCTCTAGCATGTAGCCAATTCAGTAGCATTTTGCTGTCGTGTAGTGTGCGAGGGAACCAAGACTGAGGGAAGTCAACATTGGCTGGAGCTGTGAGATTGATTCGCTCTCAGAAGCTGAGCGCCACACGCGACGATGCTCAGCCTTGAGTCGGTACGAATCGCTTCTCGTCTGAGTCTCGGAGCCGTTTGCACCGGAACATAGCGCAACGGGTGGCGTGCCTCTCATACGGTGGGTTTGATGGGTTGCACAAGTCAATGAACGCAGCGTCGCAAATGGGTATGCCATTCAAAGCGTCCTTGTAGATCTACGAGCCAATGAACGCTGCTGCAAAGGTTCAATTCGTCGCAAATGAGTGCGTCATGCAAGGCGTCGTTGTGTCAGCATTTGGGCGCTGGGTTGAGGTTGGAGTCAGCAATGACTTTTCATGAAATCAAACTGTAATTCCCTCTCCGCCTGTTGCGCATGTAGATCTGATTGATTCCTTCGTTCCGGCCGCACCCAATTCGGTCTACACAGACAAGTCCTTCTCATGTGGGGCATGTTCGTGCTTCGTTGGCTCATCAATGTGTGAGTTCTGACGTTGCTGAAAATGGAATGTGCCTCCCACGTGTTACCGCAGACCTGATCCCCAGGGGCGGGAGCACCTCTTGGTAAACGTCGCACGCGCCGATCCCCTGGATCAAGGGAGGTGGCTGTGCATACCCAGACGCTCCGCAACGTGGAAATTTGCACGATGAACAGGCTCTGCTTTTTGTCTGCGCTTCAAACAGGCTCCACTGGGGCAGGTCTGTGGGAAGCGCGCAGAATGAAGAAGTTTTTGCAGATGCATATCCAGAGACTTGTTAGTAATTCGTGCAGATTAAACAACGAAAGTCACAGACCACGGAACAATTGGCCGGGGTTCGAGTGTGTCTGAGGAAGTGTTATTTTTTCAACTTTGGTGTCACAGAACCTGCCGTGTTCATACAAGACATGTGCTCGTATCATTCTTGAGACGGGTTCTCACATCACAAACGTGGTTCCTGTTCAATCGCGTAACTCGTTTCTCAACCAAAGGTCCAGCAAAGTCATTGTGTGGTTTCACAGGAACCAGAGAACCCTGTATTCTTGGTCACGCTCCATTGTCCAGTGCGGTGAGCCCGATTTTGTCGTCTGTCTCCAGCAGAGCAGACTTGACACCAGAGGTGCTCACAAGGTCTGAAACATTTGAGATCACGGATAAGAACAAAGAATTAAAATTCAAGCGTCAAAGCCTGAATCCCTGGGCGGAATCGATTCGGGATTCTCGGAAGTACCAAGAACACCACCGTGCTCTCTCTTTGTCTCTCTCTCTCTCTCACTATCTCTATTTCTCTCCTCCACCACACTCTCTCTCTCACCCACGCCCACTCTCATCCACACACACCCACATTCACGCTTCTCTCACACACAATCTCTCTCTCTCTCTCTTCTCTCTCTCTCTCTCTTCTCTCTCTCTCTCTCTCACACACACACACATATCTCTTTCTCTTTCACATCATCCACAGCCCCTGAGCACTTCAGTTCGTGTTCAGCGTCGTTCTTCACCCAAATATTGAGTTATTGTGTTTGCACTTGCTCACCAAGTTTTACACCCCATTAAAATTCCGTCAGTCGCGTGTCTGCTGATTTCAATTCAAATCAAATAATTGTTCTCGCAAGAAACATAAATTGAGGCTTTCCTGTAGTTTCCTTCCTGGAAATTCTCTACGGGTTTTCCACACAAATTATTGAATGCGGAGTTTTGCTGCCAAGTGGGAAGACCTGAGTAATTTTGAAGGAAGTACATCTTGTGGTTTGTGTTCTTTGTGGAGGAGAGGCGAACAGATTTGTTCTTTAGTGCGTCTGGTCCCCGCCCCTCAATCTGTTTCTGAAAGTGTACGGGGCAGGAGAAAGCAAAGGGCCAAGAGCGGATGCATAATCTGGCACCTTGGGGAGGTTCGGCAAACACGTCCGGTCCTTTTTTAACGTGCCCCAAATTGCCAGATTAGTTACACAGATACCATTTGGTAACTTCTCATTGCCTCTGGGGGGAAATTCAGGGCAAATGTAGTGATCTGGGGAAGTGATCTGGCAATTGGAGCACCGGCCACGTGAAAATTAAGCATTGCTGAATCTCGTTATTGGGCCAGACGCTCACGGCAAGTCCTGTGCAATTTGATGAAAACGCACATTTTCAGAGCTGGACCCCTGGTCTCAGGTGAGCTGAACCCTCGCCCCCAGATCCACCAGAACCACATTGCATTTCGAGAGAGTGCCTTTCAGAAGAATTTTTCGGGGTTTCATGATTGAAATTGAAAACAAACATCAAAACATCAGCTTCCTTTGAGCCTGACAAACTTCAGTGCATGTACACAATCGGGAGCACACGCAACCTTTCGTGTTCGGCTCTTGCTGCACTTTGACGGGTGCGTTTCTTCAATCAACAGATTGTTTTTTCAGAGTTCTGTGTGGCAAACATTTCCTTTGTTCCAGCCTTTCCTGGACATCCAGGTACCTCCACGATGAGGTCAATCCCGATCCCTGAGCTCTGTCTTCCAGCGTCTCCAAGGAGCAATTTGTAAGTTTTCCAATGAAAAGTAATCCCTTGTGTATCCTGGGATTGCAGCGGCAATGCGGCTATGCACTACAACCAGTGGTAGCGTGTTGGGGTCTCCGCACAAGTCAACGGGCGCTGCATCACAAGCGAAGACGCAGAGCCCACAGGGGCCAAAGGCGTGACGCATCCAGTGTTTTGCACAGACTGAAAGGACGGGTTTTGTCTGGAGGAGGCGGAGGCGGATGATACATGTGCAGCGTAAAACTCCTTCTTCTCTCACCCATTGTCTCTCGGTGTGGGAGTCCCTGCTCGCCTCACGATGGTTCAGAGGTTTTTCATTGGCTTCGTTTATTGTCACTTTTGCCATTGTTGGACCTGTTTCATACTGAATGCGTTCTGAGTCGTCCGTTTTACCACTGGAGTCAGGCATTGGCAAAATGCGCATTGATGATTTTTGCCACGAGTGTTTGGAAAGTTACGCAGCGCAGGACGCGACGCACCCAGTGGGTCTGTGGTGCAAACCTGTCCAGCGCACACCTTTCGCTCGCCCCTTCTGCAAGTCTCCCTGTTTGTATTCGATGAAAGGACTGCCAATACCTTTGTGTTCTTGTGTCATTGTGCCTTTGTCTATTTGTGGTTTCATAACGTTTCACTGGCAGACTGCACGGTGACAAATCCCTTTTCTTGCTTTGAGAGATGGGGAGTTTGTGTCGGCGGAAGAGCCTCTTCAGAACGGATCAGGAAACGACATCCCGAAACTCAGCGTGTCACATCGTAACCCGACCGGTGTAATCCTGCAGCGCGCTCCAAAAACGCAGGGCAAAAAAATCGAAAATGCAGAATGTTTGAAAAAAATGACACGAAAATACTTTCAAAACATAGTGGAGTGAGATTCTAATCTTCCACGTGTGGTGCTTCAGGCTCGTGCAACCTGGATGCGTCCTGCCATGCGTCTCTGCGCAAGTCAGTGCGACCACGCCAAGCTCTTTGGCTCTTTGCATGGCGCATCCAGCGTGAATCAGGCCCCAGTTGATACGATGTGGAGAAGCATGGAGAAAAATTACCTTCATGAAAACTGCCTCATTAAAATTCACTCACACGAGAGATTCGTGCTTCCAATTACAATCTGCGATGTTTGTGCATTTTCATGGAAGGTCAGGTTTGTTTCAAGAGGAACAAATTCAACGTTGGAGAAACGATCCACACCGTAGATGTTCAATGGGTTCTGTCCCTGCTTCATTCAACGACAACTGCATCATGCCTTGTAACGCTACGCTCTTGGACTTGTGCAGAGACGCAACACTGCACGCACTCAGCGTGAGGCAAATGTATTCAGGATTCCAACAATTGTTGATGATCCTGTCGAATTGTGGAGAGGCCCCAGGGGCAAGGCCTCCTGAACCCCCAAATTGGCCCATCATTCTCATTGTGCAGCATCACGCACAAAACTTTGTGTTGAAAATAGCCTCGCAGCTGATATTTGAACCAAAATGAAGTTGTAATGCAATGCTGCATGATGGCAGAAACACCGCAGAGAAAACAACATGCATGAGTTTGATACAGTGTTCATTTCCAAATGCACATGTATCTGGAGCCTTTTCCCTCTGTGACCCGGGGCCGGTGGAGGTCCCTGGGGTGAGCGCTAAGTAATGAGTGGGACTCAGGGCTCTGCTCCATTCATTCACACGGAGACGACTCTCCATGTATCGCTTGGGCGAATCCAGATTCTCGATGAGCCGAGGGGAGAGCAGCCATTTTTGTTGGAATCTGAACTTCTCAATTCTGCAGATAGGCTGCCCATGTTGAGAGCAGATAGAGATGCCTTGCTGAGAGTCTGTGGATACGAGTATCCCTGCAGGCTGAAGTCACTGGACCCCTATTTTGAGGGTCAATAGACACCAATGTCAAGGGTTCTCACCATAGACATGGGTATCTGCAGCACTTCAGATGGATGGGCGATTTCAACTGTGATCAAAAGGCGTTGGAGGTGAACTTGGTTTGCATTTGATCTGTGTTTGCGTGGCCCATGGACCCCTGCGGATCCACCCCTTCATCGCTACATGGTCAAACCTCCCGCGTGACAACCTCTAGTTGGTGTCCGCCGCACACTGTGTCCACGGAAAACGAGACGAATGTGTCGCGAGCATCTGCTGTTAGTTTCCTGGCACAATGAATCGTGTGTCATGGTCGTTGCTGCGTCTGGGAGCTGGGACTGACAAGGGACGCGGATCCAATGCAACCAGCTCGGAACAGGGACGACTGCAGCCACTGTTTGGGAGTGCGCACCAGATGAAAACAAGCCCCCCCCCCTGTTCTGAGCATGCATGGATACTGCGGGAAATGTTCGTTCTGTAGTGGTTTAGTGTGGTTCCGAACCCACAGACAGGATTGTGGTTTGTGCACTGAACCAGGAGGCTTGAAGGCTCCTTCCGTGCATCCGAATCTGCACTTCTCGGCTGGGAGCACGGGAGCCTTGCAGAGGTTCGTCGTTGCCCCTTCGCTTTTGCATCCACCGCGTTTCTCATTGGCCTTGGCCAAGTTTGGGTGCGTGACCCACCGGCGTGGAGAGGTTTGTTTCACAGTGGATGCGCAGTGGGTTGCGCCGCAGACCCTGGTGAACGCAATGCCCACGTGACACGCAACGCGCAAGGCAGCTGGTACAGGATTGGGTCCGGTTGCTGATCTCCTGCGGTTCCGGACGAAGCAACTTGGTTCCACTGTAAAAACGCAATGCTTATCCCAGATAAATCACTCCTGGATGGAGCTCGGATGTTTCAGCTCCAAACTTTTGGTTTCTGCAAATCTGTCCTGTCATGGAAGCAAGATCAGGATCTGGAGTTTGAGAAAAGAGAGCCCGCTCACGGCCCAATTGATCTGGCACGTTTTATCTGAACACCAGAAATTTGCTTTCTCCGGTCGAAGGTTGGCTTCAATCCCCAACTGTTGCGTTACTTGGTCCGGAACACTGCCAAATCCGGGACTGGTCTTTGTGTACAAAAGAATCTGAAATTTTCGTGACTGGATGTGGAGTTTGTCAGCAAATCTCGCAAAACTTCCTGAGCAAGATGTGCATCTGTGAATGTTTTTCATTGACCTTCACGGAGCTGTAGGAATGGGATATTTCTGCGTCAGAGAGATTGATTGAAGGCTGATAAAATTTGACAAAATTGAGCCCTTCCTTTGGTCACCATGGTGGTGCATAAGGCGAAACGGCAAATCAAACGTAGTTTGTGCGTACAAAGATTCAATCAACAGTTGTATGCGTTTGATAATTTTTCACGTGAATAACAACTCTTCTTGGAAACAGACGAGTCGAATCGAAAATGGCGGAACTTGCACGGTCCCCCCGTCTTGGGGGAAGATTGTGGCCACATTGAAACTGGTTGATTCCATCTGCAGAAAATTAAATTCTCTGGTGAAGTGCACCCACACGAGGGTGAAATGTCTATCAGATTTGCTGCATTAATCTTCGGTCCCGGGCGGCTCTCCCCGCGTGTGCCTTCGCAGGGAAGGAAAATGAAATGTAAAATCACCAGTGCCTGCACCGCGGGACACAATCAAGGGGAAAATCTAGATTTGCGTTGCACCGTGTTGTTGAATAATCTGGAGTCGGCTTCACATCCATAACAACAGCCCTGCTCCGCTGTTCCCCTAGGGGCCAGACAGGCGCAGAGTGGAATCATACCGGGCACGGCTGCATGGGGAAAGCCGCGTTGGGATTGGAAGGCTGTTTTGGGTGTTGGGTTTTGGTGATTTTTGGTGATTGGAGATGGTGCATGAACTTCGGATTCCAATCACGATGTGGGGATCAGACGTGCATGTGTCTGCATGTAACGTGACATCGTGGTGTGGGGGCTCAACACACAAGTCACAGAGCTGTTCATTGAATAACAACCACATAAGTACTGCTCGTACGAGGCGAGTTCCACTGATGGAACTCCCAAGAACTTTTTGTGCGTGATCCGTACTCGTCCATTGATGTGTGCTGGGCGGAGGTAGCGAAGGTTTGGAGGCAGATTCATTGAAATGAGCGCATGGGATCTACACATACGAGTACGTGTACGACGACCCGCCACATCAGTTCGCTGGAGACGTCACCAGGTTCTGTTCCTCCACGGTCCTCCAATGGAATCAGCGCTTCGGGAAACGTTGTCAGGATTCAGACTGAAGAGCCACACCTCGGGGACTCATCAGCTGACATCAGAACTCCAAGAATCTGGTCCCAGTGGGGCCCACCCTGGTCTCTTCCCATCGCGGATCCGTCTGCCCCAAAGTTCGTTGGACTCCAATTTCAAAGCCCTGGGCAGAAATCTCATTACTTTTCTCCTTTTTTTGTACTCGATGCTACGAAACAACAAACCAGCCTTGTAACTCAATCCTAAATCAAGAAAAGAACAGTCGTGCACATTCATGGGCGGTTGTGTTCAGAATTGGGCGAAATGAAGATGGGCAGAACCAGCAGGGCTGCCCAATCCACCTTTGTCATTTTGAAAGAAAAAGAATTTTCTGTCAGTGGTGGTGCGGGGGGGGGGGGGTCACGGCGCCGCCCCCTGGACCCCGCATCTGAATCCGCACCTGCCTCCGCTATACACTGCCGTCTGGCTTTCTGTCTCGGGGAAATCATATGACATCAAATATGACAATTTTTCCTGTAGTCTGTTGACAATAGGATCAAAGCCTCAGTGTGGATGCAGTTTTTATCCTGCAGCTGTGCAGAGGCGGGCGACATCAGAGGCGCAGACACGTACATGGGATGCGTCGGGTCGGAATCGGGGGAGACAGCAACAGCGGAGACGCTTTGTGTATTTTTGTCTGGAATTCCGCGCTCAATCCAGAGGGCTAAAGTTGCAGCAGTGTTTCCTGTGATCGTGTTCTCTGAGTGAACTTGTCAGGATCATAGTGAATTCAACCTGCCTTTGAAGTAAAATTGAACACGGACGTGTGCAGCCTGGTTGTGGCATGCCCGGGATTGGAGTTAGGGAAGGGGGGCAACCTCAGTCTTGGCCAAGGCTGGACCATCAAATACACAGACAAAAAATATTTTTGAGAGTCAGGTCCTGGTTCCAACTTTCTTTCCAAGCAAAACTAACGTGCCAGTGCCACAAAATGCAGTGAGTTTTCACTCCAAGAGGGGCGAGGGGAACCAGGAGTCGCCGGAGCCAGACGAGCCCAATGTGTTTGAACTGTTTAATTTCCACAAAAAAAAGAAGAAATAACACCAAGACACTTGAGCGCGTACAACTTGGGTCAGGCAGCAGCGTACGCTGCACAAATGGGCCTACACGGTCGTGAGGTCCTTCTTTCAGAAAAAAACTTTGCATGCGCAAGATGACCAGTGTGTGCTCGTGAATCTGTCCTTTTCATGCAAGAAAACGTATCTGTTGACACCGTGGCAGACAACACGTGGCGTGAACTGGGGATATATTTGAGTATTTGTGGAAAAGGGGTCACGAGACGTGGCTTCTTCGTCGGCTCCCGGCTGAGGGCGCCTCTCCGGACCAGGCGCGGCACGCGATGCGGCCATTCACCGCCCGGACGCTCGCAACTCGAGACCGGCGCCCGGGGGGAGACACTGGAACAGCTGCCGACACCGTCCTGTCAGACATCGCAGAGACGAAGCTCGGCCCATGATTCTTGTTTAGCTGCCTGCCACACACCACTCAACAGACCCGTCAGTGACAAGTCCACAAGCCGTTTGTGACAGATCATTCACTCAAGTCAGTCTGCTGCCGGAACAGCACAACGGACGAGCCGACAACACGCAGCGAAAGTTTGGCCTACAGAGGCAGACGTGGATGGTCGTGCGAAATTTGACCATTGACTGAGGTGGCAGATCGGAACTTGTTGACTTCGCGCAGCAGCCTTTGGATACCTCGATCCAACTGACAAGACCCAAACCCCTTTTCAAGAAAATATAGAATCGCTCGAAAAGCACCAAGGTCAAGTTGAAGTGGAACCTCTTTATAAAGGAGGGTGAGAACTGGAGGTAACGACCGCTCCCTGGCACGTCGGATGTGTTTGTGGCAGCCCCACTGAACTCGTCCTGATGCTGAGTGGATCTGACGCGTGAGTGGGTGGCCATCATAGCACCGTCCGTTCTACAGCACGGAGACTCTGGTCAGTATGACAACCACAGATGGGTGTGATTCACACTGAGGCCTGACGCACATAGCGCGTGTCTCAACGCTGATTTGACCCTGAATAACATGCCAAAAGGATTGTTGTCAAAACAAAAAGGAAACAATAAGGGTCCCAAAACCCCAACAAAGCAAAAGGCATGAAAATCTGGATTTTTACTTTTTGAAACTCAACATGGTTTGAATGAAAGTCCATTACATTCCCAATGACACATCATTCAGGGTCAAAAATTTTGCCTCGGCGCTCTGTGTGCCACCAGCCTGAGTGCGCCACGTGTTGAGTCCCAGCGCGTCAATGGTCGCTGCAGCGTCGCCGGAGACCACGTCTACAACGCGATGGGGTGGTCGTCTGTTCTCTCGTGTTTTCCGGAGCATGGTGCGATTTTTCAGTCACATCACGATGAAGTCGAGGTCGACACGGCCTGCTGCTTAACAAATCGACTTTTTATTCATGTCACGAAGGTCGACAGGTGCACAACATGTCAATCTGCAAATTCAATGCTCAATTTGACTTTCTTAACTTTTTTTGACTGCAGACAACTGCCCCCAAACAGAGTACACAAACTGTTTGAACCACATTTGTGAGAGCCCTTCGGATACTTCTTTGTACACAACAAATCAAAACTCGCAATGTCATCATCGATGTCGAACTCTTTTGGTTGTTTTGACAGTGGCACAAGTTGGTTCTCAGGACCAGGGCACAGAACAGCCATTTCTGCTTCTTTCATCAAGGAATCAGATGTTCTCTTGTATGACCGAACGGTGTCGCTTTTGTGCCCTGTTTTCTCTTTTACGAGTTGCTCCTCGATTCCGCCCTCAAACATACGCGTCGCTGCTGTCACTCTCAGACTGTGGTTAGAATAGTTCCCTGTTTTGCCTGCTTGTTTCATGAGATTGGAAACACACTTGGAGATGGAGTTTATGCCTAAAGGTTTGTCAC
>JAAUXT010000879.1_pt1 | contig 10260 bp, 7 predicted proteins | sample 7278171 | NCBI WGS metagenome assembly JAAUXT01 (sample SAMN14350112, study PRJNA611818) | marine sediment metagenome | isolation source: surface marine sediment (1.8m) | place: French Polynesia: Moorea | collected 2018-08 | reverse complement strand
GATTCATCATGAGAAAATATCTTGCTCAACCCCAAAAGACATCCTAAGCAATGTCACTGTGAATGAAATTATGAGAATAGATACCATCTTCCTGGACAACAATGACATGATCACTGGGCCACACATGACTGAAACACAGAGAAGCATAAGAATTACATGTTCCATGAAATGTGATCTCTCAAATGATTTGTTTATTTTTGGAGATACCTTTCACCAAAAGACACAAATTATGTTTGCAAACATCACACTAACAAACTCCAGGATCACAGTTGGCAATGCACATGTGATTTTTAGAAGTGTTCAGCTGTTCAACTCTGTCATAACTGACTGGGTTGCAGAAAGCAACAGGTTTAATCACCTGGTACTGGAATTCTCAAACACAGTTTTTCAGAGCCAACTGAGCAGACAACCCTCTGGACTTGTCTTGAACAAAGTTTTCACTGCTTCTGTTACTTTTATTGAAAGTAACATGAAGAATTTTGCTGTCCACATAACTGTTTCCCACTTGCACTTTTCCTGACAAGACACAAGTTTTTCCCACTCCACCTTAGTACTTCACACTGACATGTTTTGCTCTGTCTTATTTCAGGGAGTTCTCTTTGCTGGCCACAGTAATTCAACTGATGCATTTGTCAAAATCACTTCAATCAAGATGAAATTGGAATTTGTTGGTTGCATTGTAACAAATAGTGCTGGGGGCTTACATCTTACAAAATTAGCAGCAGGTTTCCTGGAGTCATGGCTTGTAGTTGAAATTCAAAATTGCACCTTCCAAAACAACACAAAGCAGGGCTCAGGAGCAGCAGTTGAAATCCACTCATTTGGGACAGTTCACAACAATGGAAATGCTGCTCACTTTGTACACATAACAAACTCCACATTCCAAAGAAACAAATTACTCAGATCAGGCTCAACAAGTTCTGAAGGAGGGGCCATCAGCATCAAAGGCCCAGCTATAAGTCCTGACTGCCATGTACTGTCTGTCACCATTGAACACTGTGAATTTCTGAACAATCAGGCCAGTGATGGTGGTGGGGCTCTCCATTTGACAGATAGCTGCCTGAAGACAAATGTCTCTGATTCATCCTTCAAAATTACTGACCAATACTCTGAATCAGTGAAAGGTATTTTCATCCTATCTTATGCTGAAATTACTGTTGAGACCTCAATGTTCACTTGGGAAGTTAAAGATGGCTCTCTTCAATCTCCCTCATTTCTGGAGCTGCAGATGCTCTCAGAACAGGCAAAAGTCAAGAAACTCAATATGACTCTACAGTGCCCTGCATGGTACTGGCCAGCTGTTGATGACAGTTTTGTTGCCACACAAGCCAAAGAGATAACAATTATGTGCCTGTCTTGCCCAGCATCACAATACATACTGTCAGATGGCTCTTTTCAAGTCTCCTATGGAGATAATGAGGCAAAGATTTTTGTACATGCAACAACCTTCACAGCAAATGACTCTGCCTGCAAACCTTGCCCAGCAGGGGCATATTGTCCTGGAAATGATTTTGTAGCCAAACCAAACTTCTGGGGATATATCACAAAATTGAATGAAATAGACATGCATCAGTGCCCAGCAGACTATTGCTGCATAGAAAACTGCACAGGGTATAAGAAATGTTCAGGCCACAGAACTGGTGTGCTGTGTGGAAGTTGTGAGGAAGACTACTCACTGTCAATGCTGTCTTCAGATTGTGTTACAACAGAAGAATGTGATGATATTTGGTTGTGGCCATTTGTAACATTGGCAGTGTTTTTGTACATAGCATGGTACACTTTCAAGAATGATGTATTTGCAATCCCAGCACTAATTTTAAAGAAGGTGAGCAAATATTGCTTGCAAGCATCAAACCTTGATGAAGGAAATAACACTGACAAAGGGTACTTTGGCATTGTGACTTATTTTGTACAAATCAAGGCAGTCATGCAGCTTTCTATCTCACTTGACTATGGAAGAACAATTGAGAAATTTTTCTACCAAATTGAATTGTACACAAAACTTCTGTTAAACTTTGAATGGAGTTACTTTTCCAGAGATGCTTGTGCCCTGAAAGGTGTGACAATGACTGACAAAATTTTGTTTCGACTGTTGTTTCTCATTGGGATATATTTCACTTGTAATTTGGTGTTTGTTTGCATCATTTTCCTACAACAAGTATCACATTGGGCAGGTCACAACATGAATAAGTTGCAACAATTCAAGCTCAAGCTCATTCTGGGGTTGGTGGAGATTATCAAGTACACATACTTGGCATTCTCTTCTGTTGTGTTCTATTCTCTGACCTGCACATCAATCAACAAGAACATTGTCTGGTTTTACGATGGTTCTGTTCAGTGTTACAGCAATTGGCAGGTGGCAATGTCACTGTTTGCAGCTTTTTACTTGATACCATATCCACTCTTTGTTCATCTAACAATGAAACTTCTGAAGAACAAACAGATTTCAAGGTATTCCTTTTTCCCTGCCACCTGTTTTCCTTTCCCAGTTATTATTTACTGGGTACTCCTGTCACGAAAACATAAAATTGTACACACTTCAAACACACATAATGTTGTGGATGAAGATAGAACTGCAAATATTGAACAAATGATTTATGGTGGATTCAAAGGTGGATTTTCTGAATCTGATAAAGGGACTCAATATTGGGAAGCAGTTCTGATGTTCAGGAGACTGCTGATCAGTGCAACAATTCTGATTCCAAATGCTTTGATACAACTTTCTATTTGCCTGGTCCTCTGCATTGTATTCCTTGTTCATCATCTGAAGATACATCCCTTCAAACACAATGTTTCCAATATGACAGAAACTGTCTCTCTCTCTATGTTGTGTGGAGTAGCAGCAATCAACTTACTGAAGGCTGCATTTCTTTATGCAAACATCAATCCTGAAGGTCCTCAAGTAGAAGTACTGAATAACTTGGGGTTAGTAGAGACATTACTTGTTGTTGTCCTGATTATGTTCATTCTTTGCCTGGAAACAGTTTTTGAGTTGTTTGTCATGGTGAAAAATAGACCTGAGCAGCCAGACTGGAAATCAATGTTGCCCTTTGTTGCATTTGGCAATGTGATCTCCCAGCAGGATCACCCTCAAGCTGGGCCCAGCAGCCCTGACCCTGCGGAAGACGTGGAACTAGAGACCGTTGTTGATGATAATCTCACTGAAGTCGTGGAAGAAAATGAGGCTGTTTCAGAGAGTGACGGAGAAGAGCGCACTGAAGCAGAAAATGTTGCATCTGCAAAAAAATAGGTTTTATTGAATCACCTCTGGTCTGTCCAGAACTGCGGTGCGTATTTTGTTCGTGTTTGTCTGTGTTAGAATCAGATCTTTGTGTTTCTCTGTCTTCTTCAATGTGACTGAACAGAACTGAAAAGTTGAAATTATTGACGTTTTCCAAAAAAGCCTTGGGAAAGATGATCAATAAGAATCGTCTTTCTTCTTCGAACCAGCAAATTGACTGCTCCCAAAACAGTTCTTTCTTGTGAAATATGCTCTTTCAATTTCTGAGGTGTTTGAAGTGATAAAAAAGAGGTTGTACAGATGGGCTTTTCCCAATTTATGGTGAACACCAGAGACCGGCCTGGAGAACAGCTTCAGCTTCTCACAGAGCGTCTGAATCCATTGCTCGGATACTCAGCTGTCGTGTGGAAGATATGGTATCTACCCACGCATGCAATCCAGCTTTCGTCAGAGCTGAGTACTCAGAGCAACAGCTGAGTACTTGGAGCAAGAGCTGAGTATTCGGAGCAACGCGACACACACCCTGCAGACATCGCACTTTGCCCACACTGAGTAACTTGAGTGTTTCAGCAGAACAAAAACGCTAACGCAAACGTAACCCATGGTTGCGTGGCATCAGAATGCAATTTTGACAGAAATTATGTTACCTTTCTCCACAGCTAAATTGCAAAATGACACCCAAATATAAACTACTTTCAGCACCAGAAACAGAAATCTCTGGTCTTCCTGCATTTCTCTGTGTAATATGAGCTTTGAATGTCAGGTGGTTCAACCACAATCAACAGTTAAAAACAGCAAGGAAATTCAGTGTTTTTGCAGTTGAGTTTTGGACTCTTCTAAACAGGGGGATGTCACGTCTAAAATTGCATTTGAGTTTGCAGGAAGAGGCTTGCGGAGCTGTTGCTGAAAGTCGCAACTAGAAAACTTACACGCAAGCGTGTGTTCTATTCTCCACCCAGCCCAGGCAGGTTCGGCAAACACAAAACGTATACGTAGATGTGTGCGTACACGTAGAATCCCACCCTGTGGGGTTCAGTACACCACTGAATGAAGTAAAACATGTTTTTCCTCACACAAACTTCAAACGTTTTTCCCCTTCAATAGAAATTAGGCCAGTTCATCAATTTGAGGCTCCATAGCATTTTGTCCTGCAGGGTGACTGCTACGTCTACATCTACGCATACGTCAAAAAATTCATGTTTGCCGAACCTGCCTACTGCGGTTCCGTGAGCGAGACGGGAGAGCTACCCGCACACAACGCAGATCGGGAGGGAAGGTGCCATGTCTTCCAAACGACACTCATTTGGAAACGAATTGACATGGAAGTTTGCCGTCCACAACATTTTTGTTTGCAAGTACACCACTTGTGCTGGGTCCTGAAGAAACTGAACAGCCTCAGGCAGTGACCACTGAGGACATTGAAAACTGGTATGAGAAGCTCATAACAAAGGCAACTGCAGGATATTGATTGATTTGTATGTTATTTTTAGATTGTCTGAACTGAACATTTTCTGATCTCTGTACGATAGAATTCCTGGTGCCTTTACAAAAATCTTGCTGAAAAATAATGGAAAATACTTCCACTCCAATTCAAGAAATATGTTAGTGATCATTTTGCTTGTTTGGGGGTAGTACCTCCCCACCTGCCAAGGAAAAAGAAGAACATCAAATTTTTGCAAAAGTATGTGATGTATGATATTCAGGAGCATGCTGTGCAAACAAGGAGCAGTGTTTACAAAATCCTTTCTCAAGAGATTCTGAATTGATCCAAAACCTGCTGCCACACATGCAGATTACTGCCACACAGACAGCAGATCATGAAAACCAAATACACCACCTCACTGGTGCTTGAATAGTGCATGCTGAGGGGTTGCCGTGTTTTGTCTCATGCATGCACAACCATGCAGGTGATGCAGAAACATGTCTGTCCTGATATAGAAAAGGAAGCAGTGCATTTGTTTGTTATGGGTTGGTGTCATTTCAATGGAATAGAAAAGGGACACACACTTCCTTTCTGCAACTCTTCTGGTGGCATAGAAAGTTGGTATCCTTTGCTGTGGGCAAGTGAATTCAATGTTTGTTTCTGCTCTTTATTTGTGTGGCTCGGACAGTGGAGCTTGAACATCTGTGCAGGTTTCAGCTGCCACTTGGAATTTCAGGATCTTTCTCAATAGCCAACTCAATGGCCTCAAACCAACTCTTTGCAAAACCACTGCTCAAAGCCAGAGGTCTTGTATTTGTTTCTTCATTGTAGTGAAGCACTTTCCCAGTTCGGAAGTGCACCCCCCAGCATGACGGTCCGAAGTGTATTTTGCACTGACCAGTGGCAAAATTATGGGAGAAAGTTCACCAGAATGTGAAAAACAGACAGAACATCACATTTCAACCTTATCTTTTTTCGAAAATTGCCCTGGAAATGAAATCTTTGTAATGAAAATGGCACTGAGCACCCCAAATGTCCACTCAGTCCTGTCCAAGGGGCGGGGGAGACAAGACGGGACAGAACGGGACAGGATATCTTCGTCAAGGTGGCGCACTGAGGCCCACTGAGTGCTCTTCCGTGAAGGGACATGGCACAAACGGCCAGACACCCTTGCCTCCTCATTTGGGTGCTGGCTATTTCATTACACCGGCATCAGGTCCGTACCTGTTGTGTGTTGCTCCTTGGAGCGTTTCATGGCCACTCGCACAAACTGAATATTTTTTTGAGTTTTGCACTGGAACAATGGCTGGCACACCTGAAACATTTCAACACGGCAGCAGTATCAAACAGCAGTGCCACTCGCTGATCAACTCTTTTGTTGCTGTTAAATAGGTCCGTGGGCCCCGCGGTGATATGAATGGGTTCCGCTTTGCCATTCAGCTGTCTACAGATTTGCGAGAAACATGAAACAGTGTATCCACCACAACAATATGGTGTGAACACAAGGTCCAAAATTCTTTGGACCTGATATGTGCAACAACCAACCCTCTCACACTGGCATAATGGACAAAAATTTAGAACTTTTTTACAATCAGTTTGATCCAAGCAAAAGTCTGGCAATTTTCTTGTTCTGTCGTTTGGGAGCCACAACACAACAAACAGACTACATCACACATTTTTGCCAAAAACACTGACCACAAGAGCCGACATCGGAAGAGGATGTTTGGCCTTCAGCTGTGAAGAGCAAATCCCACACTCAGCTGTCCAAATCACCTGAAAACATCCGAGTGAAAGAGTGAAAAAAAGGCCTCGCACTACTCCACTGCTGCACCACTTTACCAGATTAGAGCTGTGAATGAAACTGTCCATTTCTGCTGCACCACTTTGCTTGATTGAAGCTCTGAATGAAACTGCGCATTTTGCGTTTAATCTGCGTAGTTGCGTTTTTACCTGAACCGAGAGGACAGGTGCGACAACTGCCCCACCCAGATATCGCTTTCAACATTTTTTTGGGGATCTTTTCACAAGGATATTTTGGTCGAAAAAGGCAAAGTATTGTCTGGTTATCTTCGCTGCATTCGCTTTTCATATTTTTAGCAGATTTTTTCACTTTTTCTTCAATATTCTCCCTGTTTGTCTTTGGTGTTTCTGACTCCCGCCATCCTGTTGTATCTTTGGCTCCAGCAGAAGATTGATCTGGAAGGTGAGTACATTCATTCAAGGACAACTTCGAGCAAATGTTTTCATGCAATGTGGCCCACCATTTTGTGCAGTTTTCCTGTGCATCAACACAGTTGGTGGGTCCGGTGAGAAGAATTGGGAGTTTCCGCGAAGGGGAGTTTCAGCACTACGTTCCGTAGCCACAAAACAAGCACCCAGCTGCTGGACACAACTTCCCTGTTATGGAAGGGACCACAGACATGAAAACTGAAGAAAGTACTTTTCTAAACACCTGAATGTGGAGCATGTGAGTCTTTTGGACCCTGATGCTTTGTCAATGTGTGGAGTACAACCTCAGGTTTCTGTCCCAAGAACTGCATCCAAAATTGGTTGTCCATAGACTTTTCCAGATCAGAGGAGTTGCATCAGAAAGCCACATGATACGTGTGCGTTTTGTGGCTGTGTAACGTTGTGCTGAAGCTCCCCCGTACAGGTACACGTGAGCGTAGACGTGGACAACTTGGGGGAAGCCCCGAGGAATCCCCAACTCTGACATCACAGCCAACCAGGTCTGTGAAGTAATCTACACAAACATCCGTGAAGCAAAAACAAAGGTGAAGTTTTTGTGAACATCAGGTTGCCACGGAAACAAGGTCAGCTCAGAGACCATTCCCCGTTTCCATGACTACAAACACTGGACGTGACAACCAACACAGAAACTGACTGAGCTCTAAATGTCCTGCATTCAATTCAGTGAATGTGATCACCAACTTGACAGAATCAAGTTTGTGTTTTCGTCTGTTGCAGGCCTTCCAGTTTCTGGCTGAGCAGAATCTCATCTTCATCGTCCATCAGTCTCTGCTGTTCGCCTCACCATGACACACATCTCTCTCGCTGGTGGTTATCTTCATCAAGTTTTTTTATTAGTTCCGTTTTCAGACTGACTTCTGAACATGTTTGTCACGTGATGATAATATTGGGTCCAAACAAAGCAAATCAATATTTCAAAAAGAAAACAACATGGTCATCTGGTTCAACATAAAATCAGGATACTTTGAAGTGAAGGTGAGTTTTGGTTTGTTCAGTAGACTGTGTCCTCCATAGGACGATGACTGAGAGCCTTTTATGTGTTATACCAAGCCATCTGAGATGTAGTTTTCAGCAAATTTATTCCACTTTGTCAGTTCATTGTTGTAGAGAGACAGTGGCTATTTTTGTGTGGCAGAACAAAACAAACACCATTATATTTCAAAACCATCTTCATCCAGTCAACTAACTTCAGGGTGAGTGGATATCTGTTGCCACTTTCCTGTGGTATTGGTCTCACAGATTTTTCTGAATGAAGCTGCACAACAAATCGCTGTGGATACACAGAGTTGCTATGCACGTGGTTTTACCTTCAACACAAATCAACAGTGAAATCATTTTGCACAAGAATTGTTTGCAGCAGGTAGGGTAGATAAAGCTGAGATGATACAGCTGTTTGTTTCAGACCCTGTTTCCCTGGTATGATGAGGGTCAGGTGGCTCCCTCTGCTCCTGTGGGCAGGTACGTCTCCACCACTGCTTGTTGACCTTGCAGTTGTTTGCCTGATGTGGTGCAGATAGGAATGCTTTCAAAAGTGACACAAAGGGAAACTCTTTGAGCTGGTCTTTCCCAATGTGAAATTCAAAATAAATTTGAATTTCCAAGTGATGTGACTTGGGGAGACCCAGGGAGGATGAGCAAGACAACAAAGTGGCCGGGGAAGACCATCAGACCCATGTCCATGCCCTTCCCACAATAAGACACAGAAAGAATATGGTTAGGAACCTGAATTGTTTATCACGGAGCACAATGGGAGGTGTTGGCCAAAAGGGGGCGCCGCCTGAGGTGAAGGTGAGTGACCAACCACTGCCACTGAAATGACAGTGGGTTGGTCATTCATTTGGGGGGTGTAGCCTGACCCACTCCAAGGCTTCATAATGCGTTTCTTTGGTTTTGCATTCAAAACCTCAACATTGGGCTGACAACGTGTCTCAAACTTCTTATGCCAATTTGTGTACAACCAAAACAAAATGACGAAACGGAAAACCAAACCAAACCAAACAGAACAAAAAGGAGTTGCACTCAAGTTGATTTGGGTTGCCCATTCTTCCTTCCAGTCCAATGAGATGTTTAATTGACTCAGTACTTTTATCAGAGATGCAAAAGAGCCTCACTTTTTAATCTGTTTTTTTTTTACCAAATGTGAATAAAATGAGCTGGAGAGTAAAGCAATTTGCACAGAAACTGAAACTAAACTAACTGGGCTGGATCCAATGTATTGGAGAAGTTTGGTTTCCTCTGTTTGATCCTTGCAGCTGTGTGTGTTCCATCTTTGGCTCTGGACTGTCCTGAAGACTTCTGGAAATGTGCTGATGGTTCAAAGTGCACCCATAATTCTGATTTGTGTGATGATTACAACCATTGCGATGATGGATCAGATGAGTGGCAAGAGACCTGTGAGAACTGCACTGAAGTCAGACCCTGGAAATGTGCAGATGGTTCAAGGTGCCTCTATGCCTCATGGGTTTGTGATGGAGACAGTGATTGTGATGATGGGTCAGATGAGAGGGAGGAGATCTGTGAAAACTGCACTGAACCCTTCCTTTGGAAATGTGCTGATTCACAGTGCATCCCTGAGTCATCTGTGTGTGATGGAGACCCATTGTGGAACACTGAATGTGCTGATGGATCAGATGAGTGGCCTGAAACCTGTGAGAAATGGAACTGCACTGAGGACAAGTGGAAATGTGCAGATAACTTGCAGTGCACCTGGTCCTCACGGCTTTGCAATGGAGAGCGGGAATGTCATGATGGATCCGATGAGTCGCTTGAGACCTGTGAGAACTGGGACTGTGGTGAAGGCAACTGGAAATGTGCTGATTTCAAGTGTATCTCAGACACTTGGGTCTGTGATGGAACCACCCAATGCAACGACGGGTCAGATGAGTGGGAGGAGACCTGTGTGAACTGTACTGAAGCCCGACCATGGAAATGTGCTGATGGTTCACATTGCGTCCCCGACACGTGGGTATGTGATGGATTACTGCCGTCCCGTTGTGCTGACGGATCAGATGAGTGGAACACAACATGTGAAAACTGCACTGAAACTAGACCCTGGAAATGTGCTGATGATTCCAGGTGCCTGCCTAACTCAGATGTGTGTGATGGAGACAATGATTGTGATGATGGATCAGATGAGTGGATCCTGACCTGTGGCTGCCCTGGGGAGAGATGGAAATGTGTTGATAGTTCAAAGTGCATCCAGAATTCAGAGGTTTGTGATGGGTTCACCAGTTGCGAGGACAATTCAGATGAGTGGATTGAGACTTGTGGGAACTGCACTGGAAGTCAATTGAAGTGTGCTGACAACTCATGGTGCATTGCAAACTCAAGAGTGTGTGATGGAGAT
>JAAUXT010144508.1_pt1 | contig 10261 bp, 6 predicted proteins | sample 7278171 | NCBI WGS metagenome assembly JAAUXT01 (sample SAMN14350112, study PRJNA611818) | marine sediment metagenome | isolation source: surface marine sediment (1.8m) | place: French Polynesia: Moorea | collected 2018-08 | reverse complement strand
CCCAGCTCTCCCACCCTCCCTCTTCCCGCGCACACTCAGCAGCCCCACAGATGCAGTAACACATCCAGGCCAACGCGGAAATAAATCCAGATTAGCGTTCACTCGCTGGCGGGCCTGCTCCTTCCAATTTCCTCCCGAAGGCGCGAGGCAAACGACTAACGACGGGAGCTCCAGACGTCTGCGTCCCAGAGCCGGGTCACCACAGCTCAACACGCAAACGTCAGCTCAGATTCGGGCTTTTCACACAGGTGAAGATGACTTCATACAGAGCCGCAATGATGCCGCAAAACGCATGACGCATGCCGCACCTCTACATGAATTCAGCTTGAAGCGGCGTCAAAATTTTGAGGCGACGGCTGGAATGGACTCGACTGTTTTCTTGGTGCTCTCCATTGGGCGTCATGTTAAATTTGATGCCCGCGCATCAAAACTTGATTCGAAATCCGTTCAAACTTGGCTCCTTCAGGTCACGCGTGCACAGTTCCTGGTCAGAGCTGGATCTTCAGAAGCCCAATGTCAAGGACATGACTTGCCTCACATGACACCACCACACATTCCAAATCCATCATCTGTCCCAGTCCTCTGATTTCACACTGAACATCCACGGGGGGTCCAGCCGATTCGATTACAGTCCAACATTGCGTGAACACCAGGGCGATGATTCAGACTCTGGGATTCCCCGTCCCGCCTGGTCAGAGTCCAGGGGCGGATCCAGAGGGGCGTGTCGGACCCGTCCGGTAGATCTGACCTGGATCCACCCCTGGATGCCCCCGCCCTGGATCCACCCCTGGATGCGCTGTTGCGGCAGGTCACCTGCTGTGCCGTGCGATTCGCTGGCCCAGCACCCTGGACCTGTGGTCACTGTGCGTACCCCAGGAAAATTGAACTCCTGGTGTCTGGCTGTGTTGTGAACAACGGTATGTGAAAGAAAGATTTATCCACCCCTGCACTTGTGAATATCATTGGTTGTGTGATTTTCTGCCATGAACTTCAGACGAAGAAGGGCGCTATTCAAGAGGTCAGTCACTGCAGTCATGGCCATTGGTCATCTGTCCCAACTGATCTGAGGTCGAATGCTTGTTCGTCCCGGGCCGCGTCCCGGGCCGGGTATTTCTGCTTTGCGTGACACAAAGATGCAAGATTCCCTGTTCCCTTCCCAGTCTTGGAACAAGGGTTTTCACATTGGTGCCGCTGCGGCAGGTTTTTTGCCGCCTGTGTCAAACGCAGGTGGCAAAATGTTTTTACATTCAGGTTGGGTCAAAGACTTTGCCACAGGTGGCAAAACTGCCCTTGTATTTTTCAAAGTAGGTTTTGCCTCAGCATCAAAAATCGGTCTGGACCAATAATTTTGATGCTGCTGCAAATTTTGTGTGCCGCTTGACGCACATAAAATTTGCCGCAGCGTCACCAATGTGAAAACCCTTGACCGGAAGTAGTGAAGCTTTGTTGCTGTTGACCCACGGAGGAGGGGTGGGAGGTGTGTGTGTGTCGGGGGGGTACGACGAAGGGCAGGAGGGAGCGTTCGTTTCCAAACCCGGAGAAAAATCAAACGTTGTGAATTTCTGTTGGGGCCACACCCACAACCACCGCTCTCACATTTCAACCCAAATTCCATGGGTGCAAAAGAGAACTGTAACGAAAAGCACAAAACTTTGTGTTTTCATTTCCGAACAATGTCAGCTTGAGCTGTCGCGCTGCGTTCAAACAGCTCCGAACCCTGGCTACTGCCCCGGATTCGGTGGAGCGTGAAGACGTCGCTGGGAAACAGCTCAACACCATCACCATCTGTCAAAACTCCCATCTAGCGTTCAGGCAGCTTCACTCGGGTTACGAAGATCTGGTTGGTGGACTGACATCCGACGACTGTAGATCTACTGTTAGCAGTTACGTTTGAATAGATTTGCCCCACTTCAGAACAATTCTTCGCGACGCGCGATGTTTTCTCAACAGAATCCACAGCGCGTTTCCCCAAGTGTCAATATTGCTCCGAGTACATGACCCCAGATGCGACAGTTTTTCATACTCGCATGTCAATGGTCGTGACATTGCCGAGATCTTGCGTGTCGTGCTCGTGCGACAAAACTGACGTCATCGTCTGAAAACGTTCCAAACTGCACAGAAACACGACGCAGGTCAGACTTCGTGCCTTCAGCTGTGAACTGACTTCTTGAACGAGTCCGGTTTCCCCTTTGGGTCAAACCCATTCGCTCATACCCACCAACCCCTCCCGGCAACACACAGACGACACACACACACACACACACACACACACACACACACACACACACACACACACACACCGAGGTCAATTTCCTGTTCTACACAACTTTGCGTCGTGGAATCTTCGCCACAAGACGTACAGCTGTCGCTCAGCAACAATTAATTGAACCAATTGTTTCTCGCTCAATCTGAAGTTGTGTTTTCAGACTGAAGACACCTGCCACCGAACCACAGGTCACCACGACAGATTGACAATCAGCCAGAGACGTCACACACACACACACACACACACACACACACACAGATTGACCGACACACACACACACACACACACACTGGGGACGCACAGCACCACACCCGAACACAGGCTGACAGACAGACAGACAGACAGACAAATGTAGATACACACACACACACACAGACACAGACACACACAGATTGCACGTTTCACGCGCCGAATGCAGAACTCAGTGTGTTCCCCTGTGTTGCAGCACCCCGAAGACAAACGGGCCGCAGTGGAGGCGACACGAGCACTGCACACCACACCAGACCATCCCAAACAGCAGCCACCAAACCCTGCGCCTTCACAGCGTTCGTTCCCCCCCCCCCCCGGGGGCCTCACGTCGCGAGGTGCGTCATGATCGCTGAACACGAAATGCAGCCATTTGCTGCTTCTAAACCAACACGGGCCTATCGATTGTCAAGGCACCTGGCTCATAAGCGAACAAACAGCGTGTCGATTCACCAGAGCGAACAAAATCTGTCAAATCCACAGTGTTTGTGCACTTTATCCCAGCTATTGCCAACCAAAACACGACGTTATGCACCTGGTAACACACACGCACCCCGTTTCCCGGAATGACCGTAGCAACCAGATGTTGCCACCAAGCTTCCGTGGATTCCCCAGTTGCAACATAAAACCGGCTTCTTCAAAGCAGTTCAAACGTGGAAATGAAAGGGATATGGCGCAGATCTTCAGGCCACGGATACAAGTGTCGCAAGCCCCACATTTCCAAGTACCGTATCCACCCGTGTATAAGACGCACCTTGTCCCAAAATTGAGTAGATTTACCAAAAGTTGGGGTGCCGTCTTATAGATCTGCATGGGTGACTGTTTTTAATATGACCTGGTACCAGAAAATCAAGGCAAAAGTTGGGGAGAGTCTTGTGCTTGGGTGTGACTTGCATACGGGTGAATACGGTTTCCAAGTACGAGCGTCACGCATGCAAATTTTCCCCAAATGGAATCGGGACCACAGACCAGGGCTCACACCAGAGCGTCCACCAGAGCCTCCGTGTCGTCACTCACACAACGTAATGACGCTGTCACGACCAGCATCTTTGACCTTTGAATCCTTGACCTCCGCGACTGACCGTCGTGCACTTGGAGTGACGCTGACGGTGCAGCTGGCGCACCTTGTCGTCTGTCGCCACAGCCTCGTCAGATCTAATTACGATCACAGTGCCTCACCGCACGCTTTCTCCTCAAACGTCCACGGGGGCGGATCCAACGGGGGCGGCACCCTGATCCCCAATTTTCCACTTTGATTTCGCACGACATGGGGGTCGACCACGACAAGCACTTGATCCAGGACCTCAGTTTTGGACGCAAAGGGCAGGGCAACTTTCCTGCGAGGGTTGTGACTGGCACTGGTGACCAGTTCGCACACCTGGCAGCTCCAGGGCGCTCCATTTTCACTTCCAATTGTGGCTCAGATCAGGACGCCGTGTTGAGGACAGGCTGTTGTGACAAATCAAGTCAAGAACTGAGTTTATCTGATTGTCGCGACTGGTGACAAGACGGATGTGTGAGCATTGCGACACGGACATGAGAGGGAGGGGATTTCACGCTCAGTGTTGCGCCTCCAGGACTGATCTTATTCTTACCACGTGTCTCTAGACCGTTCACGATGTGGATTTGCCTGATCTGGACTCCAGATCAAAGACTCCACACAGGAAATGAGTCTTTGGCCAGACTCGTGACACAAAGTTATGGCACCGCTGGAATCCAAATTCGTCTCTGACGACAACAGAGACAAATATCCAGATGATCAGCACCGACTTGTTGATCGTGATTCAAGGGTTCTGCGAGTTCACACACACGTTTTTGACGTCCAGTTCCACAAAATTGATGTCTTGATTGAAACCGCAAGTCTTTTTATCATGTTCAGGAATTCCATGTTTGACCCAATTTTATCAGTCAAAATAATCAGTACAAGACAAAGTACTTACGAATTGTAGGACACATATCGTGATGAGAAGACACCGGCCCGTGAAGCACGACATGTTTTCAACTAATTTGTTGTGGATTTCACATTTAAAGTGGTGAAAGTTGGAGACACATCCGCAAACAAAGCTTCTTCACAGTGAGAGCCGCATCACTCACACGGATGATGTTGGTCTCACAGAAAATAGTTCTCCGGACAACCAGAACAACAGGCCTAAACAGAGAAAAGTGACACAAAAGTTCATCTGAAATTGCCAGTCCATTTAACTGATTTAAAAGATGAAACTACAATTTGTAACGGAGTGATCAATCGTACGTAGAACGGGCACTTGCGCGCATTAATCTGGATCTACGCCGGAAGCAGTGTGACCACAAGTATTTGGATTTTTACACAAATTTCGAAGAATTTAGAGTGTGAAAGGTCTCTCAAACAACATTTTGTCACAATAAACGTTGTTTTCGAATGGATTCTATGATTTCTAAGTGGCAAGAGTCCAAGATAAAGTAGGTCAAAGTAGTGCTGCCGGCCCAGTTTCACTCGCTTGCTGCAGACTACGTGGATAGAGGATAGAGGTTGTTGTGCAGAAGTTTGCAGGTGAAATTGAAGAACTCTGATCGACCACGAGCCTTGCCTGGGATTAGGGGTCAAGATGGGGACGAGGAAAAGAGCAGGCAAAGGAGGAGGTGACAAAGGAGGTGAGTGTTGTCAACTGGAGAAGTTCTTGGTTGCAGGGACCTGCAGTGACTCCACGTTGCACTTCTGTTCGTGAAGCCTAAACCAACGTAAAGAGCACAAATTAACCCCCGTCACCCTGGGCAAAACAGCTGTTCAACCCAGCTGCAAGCCAACATGGCTGTCAGGAATTTTGTGGTCTTCTGTGCAGAACTCGACCTTCCTTCGTGCGTTTTGGCAGAGCAGTCCAAAAGGGGCCGGTCAAGACTTGGGGCTGACCGTCAATCCTTGAGTTTCAGAAGCTGAGAGGGGTGGAAGAATCCGGCCTTTTGAGTCTGGGTTTTCTACGTGGCAAAATGCTTTTTTGCTGGTTGCTGACCGTGACGAGCAGTGCACCTCCGCCACGCTCCGCCGAGTGTGACAAAAAACATGTCAGGAATTTCAGTCGAGTCTCCACCCAGATGAAAAGGATTTTTTTTTGTGATTCACACACACACACACACACACACACACACACACACACACGCCTTCTGTGGACGCTGATCGCAGGGAGGGGCCGCCGGGGGAGGAAGGTGCGACGGTCCGAATCCGACCCGGAGGGCTATCCGACGTCATCCGACCCAGAGCTGTCGGAGTCCGACGCCTACGTTCACGGTTCTCTCTCTTTCTGCGAGTGGGTCCGTTGTGCTGACCCCGAAATTTTGCTTGCAGAATGAATTCCACGACTCGCATGCCGGGTGTGTGTGTGTGTGTGTGTGTGTGTGTGTGTGTGTGTTTCACGAGTGCACGTGCCTGTGTGTATACACAAGCCTCCGTGGATGTGTGTGTGTGTGTGTGTGTGCACCATCCCTGGCGACACGTCCATGTTTCAGCCTGTCCGTCCCTGGATGATGATGTCAGCATGTGCTTTGACACAAGTTTTCCTTTTGATGAACAGGCTTACAGGTTGCGCCAGCTTGACACCACGAAAACGATCATGTGTTTGTTATGACGCACTCATCATTTCAGTTTGGAGCAACATTCCATGCAGTTTCATTCCCTCTTGGTAGTTTGTCAACACCCATTTGCTGCACGTACTCATAGTGCCACGGTTTGAGTTGTTTATGTGTTTGTTATGCCGTACTAACGTTACACGCATTGCCAAATGGTGTGGGCGAATTTGAAGAGAAACGCGAGAGTCCAACTCGGGAGTTTTTGGCCTGAATCCGGCGCATTACACACAACTGATCAAATACTTGTTGAGTCGGACCAGCGCAAGACGCACCCAGTGTGGAAAGCGCGTCTCCTCGAGATTCTGGGCGTTCTTGTTGACGCGACGCGACGTGCGCCCAACGTCGCGCTGACGTCACGTCCCGGATGCTGGGGTGGGTGAGGGTCCCTGGGAGCTCCTTTTTCCAACTGACCTCCCGGTGGAAATTTTTTTGTTTTTTTTTTTTTTTAACTTCATAATTTTTTGCGCTACAGGAGCAAAACTGACTCCATTTCTTGCTTTGCGAAGTTCACCAAAACCGGACCTGCTCACATGACGCATCACAGTCAAGTTGGAGGAAACAGTGTCACTGACCTCCTGTTCCCATCGCTTCTGTGTTTGTGCGCAACTTCAAGGGGCCCCGGCGGGAGGCGGGAGGCCCCGGGGCGCCCCAGGCCGGAGGCGCCGCACGCGACGCGACCACCGCCCGGGGCCGGTCTCGGGCTCCGCCGCGCTGCCAGACGTGTCAATACGCATTGATGAAAACCAATGAAATTCATCACACGAACCGCAGTGCCAAAACAAAAATGTTGGCATCCAGTATGGCATGTCGCCTTTGAAAACAAAACGCTGTTTCTGTTCGTTGCTTTTGTTTTGACGCAGCATTTGCAATTCAGAGGATGTGATTTTGTGCATCTGCGGCCTTCAAGAAACTTTGATTCCAAATGGAAATAGAATTCATTACAGAATGGCTCAGTCTGTTTCTTGGTGTCACCAGTCTTGGCGTGAGGGGGAATTTCTGGATCAACGCTGCGTCCCGCTGAAATTGGCACCAGGGGGCAACACCGTCCTTCCGCCATACCCAGGGTCATGACAACAACACAAATCTCAAGGGAAAAGACTGTGTTCACGAGTCAAAACGTCACGTGTTGAAATTCGATTTTCAGACGGGTCCCCGGTGAAGCGGAAAGGACACGGGGACCAGGCGAAACGGCCGGAAGTGGAGGAGGAAGTCAGCTGGGGCGACTGGGCGACGGACTGGACCAACTTCCTGTGCGGCCCCGGATTCTGCACCTTCGTCATTCTCTTCTTCATCGCCATCTTCGTCTCCACGTACCTCTACATGTTTGTTGGCGTCGACTTCGTCGGTACGTACGACGCATGCGCAGTGCGGGTTCTGTGGGAGGGGACGACGGGTCAGTGCGCATGCGCAACGTCGAGTCACGTCTGCTTTACGCGTCATTCTCGCTACTTCCGGTCCCAGTCCAGGGTGACGTCACCGGTGAAAAACCAATCAACGTCCAGTGTTGAATCTTGGGGTTGGCGCGACAACGGCAGATGCTGAAAAGAGTTGACGCTGTCCTTGGGTTGACCAGGACCCTTGGGCTTGCGTTGGAAACAACGAAGCGAGTGTCCTTTTGTGTTGAGGCTTGTTACACAGTGGCTGGGCTTACGAGGATCTTTCAAGTCAAAGTGTCTCTCAGCATGTTCAGCGATGTGCACCCATTTGGACACAGATGAGCACATTCTTTGTTTTGCAACAAAAGAATTGCACAAGCTTGTTGCTTGGCAGTGTAGTCTGCAAGTGGACAAGAACATGCAGAAGGACACTTTGACTTGAAAGATCCACGTAGAACTCCGTCTTTGCACGTCAGTGGTCGACGCAGCGCCCACTGGCGTCAACAGGACCCACCAGGTGTCGCAAACTGTCGCCGTGCGCTCTCTCTATTGTACCATGCTGTTTCGCCCCGCCAAGGTGGCGAAAACAAATGTGGCCCCTTTTCAAATTCTCCCCCTCTCATGTCAGCACACTTGTGCGTCACGTGTTGTGTACGTGTTGCCTGTTGCAGATGTTGTCAATAGCAACGTCGCGTCTTTATTCCAAGACGAGGCTCTGGAGAACAGAGCTGAGCCAATCAAATTCCACCCGGAGGACGTGATCAGGCCTCCCGATGTCTCGACCAATGAGGAGCGAGATTTTGCCCGAGAACCATTGGCCAATGAGGAAGTGTCGCCCAGTGAAAGTGTACCCGTTAAAACCAATGAGAATATAGATACTGTTGATGAAGACATCGGAGACGATGAGTTTGAAAATGTTCCTCCTGATGTTGAGGACGTTGATCAAAGAGCAGATGAGACTGAAGATAAAAACGCAGATGAAAAGATGCAGGACTTCAAGGATGCCGCTGAGGAAGTAATCGCTGAAACAGAACCAGAAGAGGAGATCAATGTCGCAGAGGATCTCGGCGCTCCAGAGGCGGAAGAAACAAATGAAGACGAAGAGAAACACCTGAAGGAAGAACCTAAAGGTTTGGAAGACGATCGCCCTGCCCCTGATGCACAGAACGATCCAGAAGATGTGAAGAGAGATGTTGAGGAGGAGCGAGTGGAGAGGGCGCTGGATGTGGAGGAGGAAGAGGCGCTGATAGAGGAAGACTGGAAGAGAGCGAGGCAAGCCGCGCTCGACGAACTGGCGGGAGACTTTGTGTATGACACAGACGAGAAAAATGTGAAGCGTGATGAACCCATCGAGGAACCTGCAGAACATCATGCACAGAAAGAAGAAGTCTCGGAAGAAGGTCAACAGAGTGAAGATGTGGCAGGGATCGCGGATGATGTGGAAGAGGTGGAGAGAGCTCGACTTCAAGGAGACGAAGATGAAGCACCAGAAGAACCTGAGAAAGAGCAGGTTGCTGCGCAGCGCGAAACAAAAGAAGAACCAAGCGAGGTTCAGGATGATTTCACGTTTGACGAAGCTCCTGTGTTGGAAACAAGAGAAGAAACCAAGACGAATGAAGAAACGCAAGAAACACATGAAGATTTTGTACCTAACGAGAGACAAGATGAGACTGTTGAAGAGACGCTGAAAGTGCGAAGCGATGCAGATGAAGAGCTGATTGAAACAGCAAGACAAGTGGACAGAGTTATGGCGGACGAGGGATACGAAACGGCCGAAGACGAAATCATGGAGGAAGACACGGAACCGGAAGTGATTGAACCCGTTGTCATGGAGATCCGTCACCAGGACGCCATGACGCAGACGGACACTGCCCTGGAGGAGGACGATGAGTGGATGCGCGAAGCGGTGCAGGAACCCCTCGTTGACATTGAGGTCCATATCCACAGACCAGAAGCACTGGAGCCTGATGATGACGTCATCAAACCAGAAGATGACGTCACCAGACCTGAGGATGACGTCATGATGCCAGAAGGACACGTTGTGATAGAACCAGAACCAGTGCCTGAAGAGCAGTCCAGAGAGCTCGAAAAGGAGAAAACAAGAACAGACGAAGATGACTTCAGTGAGTTCGATGATGCTGATGAAGACATTGATACCAACAAGAACGAAGCGGGGCAAGAGGTGTCCAGAGATGAACACATGGAAGAATCAACACAGGATGCAGCAAGCACAACTGAAGAGGCAACAGAAGCAGATCAAAACGATGATGATGTCAAAGAAGTGAAAGAAGAAATTGACAGCGTGAGTGAAGATGCATCGGAGCCTCTGGCGGAGGGTGAGAGCGCGGACGAGACGCAATATTCAGACGCGCAAAATCCAGCTGCTGCAGACAACTGGAACCAGGCAGAGGAAGAGACGCGTGAGACAGGAGCAGACGGGGATCAGGCAGAGGAAGAGGCGCGGGAGACAGGAGCAGACGGGGATCAGGCAGAGGAAGAGGCGCGGGAGACAGGAGCAGACGGGGATCAGGCAGAGGAAGAGGCGCGGGAGACAGAAGAGGCGCGGGAGACAGGAGCAGACGACGGGAACCAGGCAGAGGGAGAGGCGCGGGAGACAGGAGCAGACGACGGGAACCAGGCAGAGGAAGAGGCGCGAGAGACAGGAGCAGACGGGGACCAGGAAGAGGAAGAGGCGCGGGAGCCAGGAGCAGACGGGGACCATGCACAGAAGGGGGCGCGGCAGACATCAGCTCACGGGGAGGAGGGTGGGGTG
>JAAUXT010142903.1_pt1 | contig 10262 bp, 14 predicted proteins | sample 7278171 | NCBI WGS metagenome assembly JAAUXT01 (sample SAMN14350112, study PRJNA611818) | marine sediment metagenome | isolation source: surface marine sediment (1.8m) | place: French Polynesia: Moorea | collected 2018-08 | reverse complement strand
GCCCCACCCCACCCCAAACCAGGGACCCTGCCCCGCCCCACCCCACCCCAAACCAGGGACCCTGCCCCGCCCCACCCCACCCCAAACCAGGGAGCCTGCCCCGCCCCGTCTCATCCCACCTCTCCCCGTGCCGCCACCCCTCCCTGGCCCCACCCTGTCCTGCACCTCACACTTGAGTGCACCGTGTGCTGTGGCCCTGCAAGCGAAAACTCAACGCCAACGCACTTGCACAGGGACGCCACTCACGTTGCATCCGGTGTGAAACCCACACGCATACCATTGGGTATCCCTGGTTGTCTGCAGCCCAACCTTGACCTTTTTGACCTTTCCAGCGGAGTTGAAGGTCACTTCAAGGGTCACATGCCGTGGACCACGTGTGACGAGGTCGTTCAGCCACTGATGGCAACTCTCGTCGGTAAGACGGATTCACACGGGACGCGCCACGCGTTGCGTCCTGCGCGCTAATCACTGGGAACGAAACGTGGAGCGTGGAAACAGCCGTTGGTCCACATTGGCTTTCTGCGCCTCGTGGCCGTAGTTGGGTGCTGGGTCGAGTGCGCCAAAGGCCCACAACTTTGCACAGCGACGCAGTCACTCGTCAAATGTTGCAAGGACGCAGCGTACGATGCATCCAGTGTGAAGCGCGCACGCCAGGGGGCAGCACTTCGCGCGCGCGCGTCATAGGGGCGGGACTTTTCGCGCGCGCGCGAACGAGCGGGACTGGGCGCATGCGCCTTAGGGACGGGGCACGGGCCACGCAGAGGCGCCATCTACTGTTGTGTCTGTGTCGTGTACAAAATGTTCGTGTTTTAACCCTTCTGTGTGGTGTTGGTGTTTTGCCACAAAGATAACGTCGATTTTCACATCGCGTAGAGATTGTAGCCTTCTCACACAATCAAACGAGGGAGGAGGGATACATATGAAAGTAGATCCGTCAAATTTAACGTGGCTCGATCCTTCTGCAGTAATCTTCCCTTGGAACGTAGCCCCACCCTAAGCCCTGGCTCACACTGCATCCGTGCCCGGGCCATTCTCTGCCGTAACGTAACTCAACGTAACGTCACGTAACGTCTCCGCTAACGCGTGGCGTTCCCCGGTGTGCTCGTTGTAGCGGGACGCACGGTCGCTACTTCGGTGTGATGCCCTGGGAGCATTGCGACGAGGTTCTGCTCCACCTCATGGCCACGCTAGTCGGTAAGCTAACCAACCCCCCCACCCTGCCCGGGGGTGGATCCAGGGGCCTGAGCCTTCCCCTCTCGAGGCTGCTCATTTTTATCAGCCCGCGGCGGCCTTCCGTTGTCGCAGGTTTCAGTGCAGTGACCCCATGTGTGTCTGTGGATGAGCAAGCCATGTTGGTTTGCTCCCCTTGCAGAAACCAACTCAAGCTGGTTCACCCGAGGGGTAAACCAATGAAAAAATTCTTGACAAAAATTTTCAACTTTTCATTTCGTTTTGAATCTCACTTCCTGTTTGTGGCCGCCGCGGGCTCGTTGATCTTTGATCTCATTTTCCTTTCTTACCCCTCTGACCCAACCCTGGATCCACCCCTATCACCATGACCACGGTGTTGGTAAGTAGAAACCGTCTTCACACTAGATGCGTCAAGAAGACGCGAATCCACACAGGGGGCGGGGGCGTGCAGAGACGCAACAGCGCACGCATCAAGTGTGAACACGGTGTGACTGACTTGATCTCCATATTGTAATGTCCAGGCCAGGTTCACACCGGATGCGTCATGCCCAATGACTAAAATCACACCCGTGACGCACCTGGTGTGAACGTTGCCGAACCACCCCACCCTGACCACGGTGGCGGGAAAATCATCTCACAATGGGCATGTTCGATTCACGCGTGTCGCGAGCTGAGATCTGGCTGGCTTCACCCTGTCTCCAACCCAGGGGGTGAGTCGCGCGACTGCGCCACCGGCTGGCCGGACGCGTAAATAGAACGCGCCCGATGACAGAGTGAGCGCGGTCCTGGAAAGATCTGTCCGAATCCCTTTGCGCATGCGTCGTGCATCGTACGCGTTCTTTTGAATGAGACGACCTGCCCCCCCCCCCCAAACGCAGCAGTGAGGTCCTCGGTCCTGCTTTTGTCAAAAGAATTCTGAAAAATTTGAAAACACGGAACTGATTCAGACGCAGTGAGAAAAGTTTATTGTTGTTGTGCGCAGGCGCGAAGACTGACGAGGTGGGGCTGATGAACGGGCTCACCGTCAACCTGCATCTCCTGCTGGTGAGTACTGCTGAGTACTCATAGAGTACTCAGAGCACTCACATTCACGAGTAATACTCACATCAACCTGCAACCCCTGCCGGTGAGTATCCCTGAGTACTCGCTGAGTTGTTCCCACACACGCTGAACACGAAGTTTCTCGGCGTGTGTACTGCAGTCACGCTTTGCGAAATGTGCAGACGTACACTCCTCGCCCCCACCACCCTCACACACACACACACGCACACACACCGCCGCTGCGAAAAAGAATCTTTCTCAGCAGGCGAAATGTTGAGGGAGATTTTGCTTGCCAGGAAATTTGTAACGCGCGTGCGTTCATGTCTCTGCTTCTCTGCTTTCCTGTTGCAGGTGTCGTTTTACGAACCGACGGCGACGCGACACAAGATTCTCATCGAGAGCAAAGCGTTCCCCTCCGACCACGTGAGTGTTCCTCTCTTGTCACGTGTGTTTCAAGCCCAATCACGTGATTGCTTTCTTATGATCACGTGTTTCCGTCAGATCACGTGTTCCCCTCCAATCATGTGATCACGTGAGTGTTCCAAGGACCACGTGGCTGTTGATCTTGGTCCGCACTGCGCACGCCGACGTGGACGTCGACGCTGCGTCGCTGTGAACGTTACACACTGTCCAGGTCAACGGATGTTGCGTCACCCCCCCCCCGCCGGATGCCTTTTGTCGTCCGAATTGAACAGACGGTATCGGCGCACCCAGGGCCACCTCGCGCTGTCCTGCCTTGTCATGCCTCACTGTTCTGTCAGATCTCATTCTGCCCTGACCCTTTTCAACCCACCCTGTCCTGCAAGACCCAGCTCCACCCTTCCCTGCCCCACTCTATCACACCCAACCCTGCTCTGCACCAGCTTATCACACTGCGACCCGTCTTGCTCCAACACACACACATTCGTTCCAGTACGCCGTGGAGTCCCAGATCCGTCTCAAGGGGTATTCCCCCGACACGAGCATGGTGTGTCTGGAGCCGCGGGCGGGGAAAACCTGCCTCCACCCTGATGACGTCATCGCCTTCCTCGAGCGAGAGGGGGAATCCGTGGCCGTGGTCATGCTGCCCGGGGTCCAGTACTACACGGGTCAGCTGCTGGACATGCGCAACATCACAGAGGTCGCCAGGCGCAAGGTCAGTGCGTCAGTCAAGGTCAGTAAGGCAAGGTCAGTGGGCGTCTTGGGGTCAGTGGGTCAGTCAAGGTCTGGGACCCCGCCCACGCCGTTTGTGTGTGTGTGTGTGTGTGTGTGTGGTGTGTGTGTGTGAGTGTGACTCTTCGTGTCTCTGTTGCAGGGCTGTGTTGTGGGGCGGGACCTGGCCCACACTGTGTGTGTGTGTGTGTGTGTGTGTGTGTGTGTGTGTGTGTGTGTGTGTGTGTCTCTGAGTGTGTCTGTTGGAGGGCTGAGGTGTGGGGGGGGTGGTGGGCCTCCCGGTGGGTGTGTGTGTGTGTGTGTGTGTGTGTGTGTGTGTGTGTGTGTGTGTGACTCTTCGTGTCTCTGTTGCAGGGCTGCGTTGTGGGGTGGGACCTGGCCCACGCCGTCGGAAACGTCCCGCTCTATCTGCACGATTGGGGCGTCGACTTCGCGTGTTGGTGCACCTACAAGGTAAGGGCCGTGTGTTGGGTGTACCCTGGGTGTTGGGATGAGGTACACCCTGAGTCTGATGGGTGGGGTGGGTGGGGTGGACCCTGGGTCAAATGACCCTGAGGTGAAACAAGGCTCTGACTCGTGTGGCCGACGAAATGTCACTGGAGGTCGGTCAAAGCTTCATGCTCGCCACAGATATTCACAAGGCCATTGGAGTGTGTGCGTGCGTGTGTGTGTGTGTGTGTGTGATACTGGAGATGGTGCAAGGTGTGCGTGGGCGTATTGATGGGTGAGTCCTCGTATCAGCACTATTCCGGAGAAAACACCGCAGTGACCTCCATTTGACCTCTGTGCACCTGTTTGACCTCTGCGCACCTGTGTGACCTCTCAGTACCTGTGCTCGGGCGCGGGCGGCATCGCCGGCGCCTTCATCCACGAGCGGCACGCCACCTCGCGGCGCTTCCGACTCACCGGCTGGTGGGCGCACCGTATGGCCACCCGCTTCGACATGGACAACGGTCAGTCTGACCTTTTGACCCTCATGACCTTATTTTGTTTGATATCCTGGCTGAAGGGCGTCTGTTTTGAAACAGAAGGGGGCGACCAGGTAATAGGTCAGGACATCGTTTTCAAGCGGGAGGGGGTGGGCGGTGCAGGAAAACAAGAAGTTCGAGTTGTCATCTACCACACACACACACACACACACACACACACACACACACACACACACACAAGCAAGAGAGCACGCTGTGGTTGTCACCCTGACGACCAAAGGAAAATTTCAGAGGGACACCACTCCCCTCACTCTCAGTGCTGATCTTGAAAACCCATATTCACACCTCGTGGGCCTTCGCATTACGCACTGTGCACTGGCGATTGGTTCGGTTTGGGACCCACCTGTGATCATAGCGATGCACATTGCACACGGATCAACACAGTGTGAACAAGGTACACACACCCTGAGCCCAGTGTGCGCTGTAACTTGGTGTGCGTATGCACTGGCGCACGCAGTGTGAATGAGGGGAAATTTGTCATCACCCTTTTGGAGATTACGCTCCTGGTGACGCGCCCGTGTTCAATGCTTCAAGCATTCTTGTTGTTGTAGTGATGGACCTGTCGCCCGGGATCGCGGGGTACCGCGTCTCCAACCCGCCGCCGCTGCTGTGCGCCAGCCTCGAGGCCAGTCTCAAGGTATGCGTGCGTGTGTGCGTGTGTGACGAAGTGTGTGTGTGAGGGAAGGGCTTTTGTGTGTCGGGGTGCGTGTGTGTCGGGGTGAGTGTGCGGGAGGGATGTGGGTACGCGCATGTGTGTGTGTTTGCGTGTGTGTTACGCCTTTAAGAGTGTGCAGTGAGGGCTTTGATGCGGTAATAACTGAAGGCTCCGATTGTTCTGCAGATCTACAACGAGACGTCGATGGAAACGCTCCGGGCCAAGTCTCTGCTGCTGACGGCCTATCTGGAGCTGCTGCTCATACACTACTATCCAGCTCCGCTGCCAGGTGTGTGTGTGTGTGTGTGAAAGAGAGAGAGAGAGAGAGAGAGAGAGAGAGAGAGATGGTGTGTGTGTGTGTGTGTGTGTGTGCTTCTTCTACCCAGCTCCACAGCCAGGTGTGTGGGGCGTATGTGTGTGTGAGGGGTGTGTGTGTGTGCGTGTGTGCTGACGGCCTATCTGGAGCTACTGCTCATACACTACTACCCAGCTCCGCTGCCAGGTAGGTGTGTGTGTTTGTGTGTGTGTGTGTGTGTGTGTGTGTGCGTGTGTGTGTGCTGACGGCCTATCTCCAATCAGCTTCGCAGCCCAGTGAGGCGGGGCAAGTACGCGGCGGGGTGTTGGCCCTTGGTGGGGCTGGTACAAATCGAACGCGCCCTCCCTGACGCCGCTGTGCACGTTTATCGAACGCGCCCACCTTGGCGCCCAGTGTGCATGTTTTCTTGACGCCGACTGTGCGCCCTCTTCAGGCGACGCCGTCGCGGACGCCGCCGCGCCGTACGTGACGCTGCTGACGCCGTCGGACCCGACGCAACGCGGCGCGCAGCTCTCCACCATGTTCAGCGTCCCCGTGACCGGCGTGTTCGAGGCGCTCAAGCGACGCGGCGTCGTCGTGAGTACTGTCTGGGTACTGAGGGTACTCCCTGGGTACTGAGGGTACTCTGGGTACTGTATGGGTGCTGAGGATACTCTCTGGGTACTGAGGGTACTCGCTGGATACTGAGAGTACTCTATGGGTACTGGGGGTAGTCTCTGGGTACTGGAGGTACTGAGTGCTGCGAGTACCAAACCCCAATGAATGAAGGTGATGAGGGGGGGTGCGATGAGGGTGGGTCAATGGGGTGGGTGGAACTGGTGCTGAAGGGTGGGGAGGGGTGGGTGGGAGTGACCAGTGCTAGATGGTGATGCGGGCTGGGTGGGGCTGGCGGTGCGGTGGCGGGTGGGTGGGGTTGGGTGAGAGAAAATTCACGTAATGAAAGGTGGAGGACTATCACACAATTAAATCGATTGCGAGAAACACTGCAGCGTCTTGGTACATTTTCCTTCGTTTCCGTCCGTTTCCGAGAGAGGGCGCGTTGTTCATTGCAGCTGGACCACAGGAAGCCGAACGTGCTGCGTCTGGCGCCGCTGCCCATGTACAACTCGTTCGTCGACGTGCACAGGTTTGTGATGATGCTCGGCAATGCGATGCTGGAGGCGAAGAACCAAGACGAACGCAACGGGACGGAATCGTCGCCCAACGAACGGAACGGGGCGGAGCCCTCGCCCACTGAACGTTAGCCACGCAAACGGACGCTAAGGGCGACCACGCAGTGAGAGTGTGTCTCAAAGGAGGGACGAAGCATGACGTTTGAAAAACGCCCCGCCACGTCGCGACTTGGTGCACGGCGTTTGAGGCGCAGGTCGCGCCATTTGTGCGCGACGTTTCAACAGACGTCAACGCGAACGTCCTGATTGACGGGTGTTTTGTGATTGGCCAGTACCATGGAAACTGGGCCCAATTTGACGTTGGCGTTGTGGCAACGAGCGCCTCAAACGTCATGCAGAAGTCCACATCATCTCCATGATACTGACAAATGACAGCACCATTCGGCCTTGACGTGGCAAAACGTCACGCACGAAGTCCGTGACGTTCAAACGTCGCGTCACAAACTAAATTTTGACGTTTGATCGTCACGTGGGCGACGCGTCACGTGGGCGACGCGACGTTGGCGCGACGGGAGCAAAATCTTTCAAACGTCGTGCCTTGGCACCCCGGTTTTTCTGGTGCCAACTTGCCAGTTTTCAATTTGAGTGAATTTGCGTGCATTTTGTCTCATCTTGCCACCACACCCAATCAGACGTACTGTGACGCGTATAGATAAGAGTTATTTTTGCTGCTGACGCTTGAAGATGCCCACCGATCACGTGGTTCCGGAATCACGCGTCTTGTCGTTGTGATTTTTGCTGTGAAGTCGCAGTGCGGCCATGTTGTCATGTCATGTGACATTCCGTCTGGAAGCGATTTTTGTGGGCGCAGAAAATAATATGAGTGGAGATGAACGAATTTGAGGCCTGTTGGTGAGAGCTTCTCTCGCTTTCAGTGTGATACAGGATTGTGTGAGTTTGGTTGACGCTGTACCTGGGTCATTGTTGCGCTGGTGGGGTAGCGCGTCTTCAACACGAGAGCGTTCTTGTTGAGATGTGAGTTTTTGGGGGTTGTGTGTGAATAAGCGCTGCGTCAGTGCGCGACTTGTCCATGAACACACGGTGCGGTGCATCCAGTGTGTGTGTGTGTGTGCGTGCGTGCGTGCGTGTGCGTGCGTGTCTGTTGTGCATCTGGTGTGCACCCGTCTCTGTGAATCCTGTGTTGTGAATTTTTGGCAGCTTCTTTCTGCTTGGATCAGCTACAATCTTGCGTGATCACGTGTTCAAACGCGACGGTGGTGTAGTGGTTTCACTCGAGAGTCGTGACCACTTGACAGGTCCGGTCATTTGAACCCGGTGTAACATGCCCGGTTGAATTGCATGCCCCATTGACACATGTCACTGGGGCATGGGTCTGCCCGCATGCCCAAATAACATGTGTCAGTGGGGCATGAGTCAACAGGCCCACGCCCCATTGACACGTGTCATTTGGAACACATGTCAATAAGGCATGCTACACCGGGCGCTGTAGCCTGTGATGTACTAACATTGAGCTCATGTATTTTGTGTCATCACCAACTCACCAGTATTACGTTCAGTATTTTGCTTTTCCTTTTGTTGGGGCCATTTGTGTGTGGGTCACAGTGTGTGCGTGTGTGTGTTTGTGAGTGTGTGTCACTGGATTGCAGCGCCAAGAGACGCTTCAGATGCACCTGGTCGAGGTGTGTGTGTGTGTGTGTGTGTGTGGGTGTGTGTGTGTTCTGGGATTCTACAACTGTGTAGAAATCTGCACGTTTGTGCACTTGGACTCAACCCCACGTGAGGCAGAACTTGCCACGTGACTGGATCGCAATATCATTTCAAATAACACTGTTCACACAACTATTGTCTCTTGTTTGTTCTTGTTGTCCAGTGCAGAATTGTACTGAAGTTGCGTGTTGGGTTTTTCGAAACTCTTCTTCGTTTCACACGTGGACACGTCGTGACGGGGGTATGTCAGAGGTGTGGTGCCCCCCCCCCCGGGTTGGGGGGGGGGAAGTACCACACGGAGAGTTTTGCGCTGCTGCCATGACACGGCGTGCTGGAAAATTTCAAGACGCTCAATTTTTCACAGAACTTTGGAATCAGTTGTCCCCCCCCCGGAACAAACCAACCAACCAGCGTCTGTTCCTTGGCGGGACAAAGAAAACCAGTTCATAAAGTTCACACGTTGCTGCGTCTCTCAACTGGCTGTTTTGTTTCGGGGCAGAAGCGACGGAGAATCTTATCAGAACGAGGTCAAACAAATCGAAACAGAAATCACTAATCGAACTCAACTATTGATCGTTCGCACCAAAACATCTTTTTTTGACGCGCACAAAATTTGGATCCGCATGAAAAGGAGAAACTTTATGCAACTTTGTTTTTGGAATTTTCAAAGCTGCCGTGACTGCTCCACGCACAGCTGTATCTGTAGGTCTGCCCGGCTCTGGAAGAAACGACCACGGCCCCTCGACAACGCCCCCAGCGGATCCAGGTGTACGGCCACATGGCTCCCAGCAGACCCACGGGTAGGACCTTTGGTTCCCAGCAGACCTAGGGGGCCTGTGACCTCACCCTGGGTTTGCTGGTGCCCTCTTTGGCGCACCGTGGATACGCGGGGGCCCTGACCAACCCTGGATCCGCCAGAGGCCTGTGCCACGTGACAAACAATGACGGAAATGAACAGTACGGCATCGTTTCACGGTTCAAGGGCAACGCGTGGGGCGCACGTATCCAAAGACTGTCAATACATCAGGTCTGAGCCACCCGTGAGTGTGACTGTGCATGAAAAGAACCACTGACGGATGACTTGGTGAGAAGCATCTACAGCGTGGCTCCAATGGGAGGGAAAATGCTCTTGACTAAGAAAACAGAGGGAGGCGGACCCTGAACTGAAGGAGCAGCTTGTCTTCCGGTGGTTTGGAGGGTGGAGCCCCTGGAGACGACGCCAGATCCACGTGCTGCTGACCTGAGATTTGGTGAGTGTTGTTCATTGTTCATTGCCGCACGGGACGCAGGAGGGCAACCTCCGGAATCATTGACCTTCCCTGTGCCCCCTCCCCAGCCAAATCTGCCCCCTGGTCAAGTGCTCCCCTTGCCTAAGCCTCCACTGGCCAAGCCCCCCCCCCCCTTGGCCAAGCCCCCCCCTGGCCCAGGCCCCCCCCGGGCCAAGGCCCCCCGGGCCAAGCCCCCGCCCCCTTGGCCAATGGCCCCACCCTGCGAATCCCCCTGTGCGTGCATGCTCTCATTTTCCACCGTCCCGCGTGGCCTTTCGTGGGTATCCGCGAAACAAGAACACTTGGTTTGGTCCACGCTGCCATAGGGCGGGTTCAGGGCCACAGTGCAGAACCTAGAGCTCGAACTTGTCTTTCAGGCACAAAAACGGTGCTCTGTGTCTTGCGTTGAGACCAATTTGAAACTACTTCGTATTTGATTTTAAAACAGCAACGCACGTGCACGTTTGGTGAAATTTCATTAAATTTGTGGGATACGGGGTCCAGGACCTCGAGCCCCTCTGGGTTCGCCCCCTGAAATCATCGCCTCCGTGCCAAAACCGGAAATCGATGCCAAGTCATGTGATCGAAGCTCAAGAGTGTTGTGGGTCACCAACCTGTGTCGAGTACGCGTTGTCACGTGTTCCAGACACGTGAGGGAGATAGGAGGACGCGCGATTGTGGAGGGGCACGTGTCTTGCTTCTCGCTGCAGTTGGAGTGTGTGCACGGGGGGGGGGGAGGGGGTGGCGGGTGGGGATGGGTGGTGCAGTGTGGGGATGGGTGGTGCAGTGTGGGGTGGGTGGTGCAGTGTG
>JAAUXT010121197.1_pt1 | contig 10262 bp, 14 predicted proteins | sample 7278171 | NCBI WGS metagenome assembly JAAUXT01 (sample SAMN14350112, study PRJNA611818) | marine sediment metagenome | isolation source: surface marine sediment (1.8m) | place: French Polynesia: Moorea | collected 2018-08 | reverse complement strand
TTCAGAGCTTGTGCTGTGTCGCCTACTGCGAGACCTGTCCGACTCTTCAGAGCTTGTGCTGTGTCGCCTACTGCGAGACCTGTCCGACTCTTCAGAGCTTGTGCTGTGTCGTCTCCTGCGAGACCTTTCTGATTCTTCAATTCGTGATCTCTCAGAACTGGTACTGTCGCTTTCCGAGTTCCTCTGCTTGCGTTTTCTCTTGACGCTCTGGACACTGACACCGGTGGCGGTGTCGTCTTCGACCGCGGCGCCACCATGACCGACGCCGTCTCGGAGCCAGGGCAGCTTCGGGCGTGGCCCAACAGGGAACCACGGCAGCTTTCCCCAGCGTCCGCCGCCGACGTCTCCACCATCATCACCACCAGGCTTTGGCTTTGGGAACTTTTCCCGGAGTCCGCACAGCACGTTTAGAAATTCGCGTTCCGGAACAGGAGTCTTCACCGCCGCCGGTGACACAACCCCTCCGCCCGCCACTACGCCACCTCTCACCGCCGCTGAACCCTGGACAAGAGCTGGGTTTCCAGAGGGTGCTGAAAACAGACAAACACACACACCTGCAACACCACGCTGCATCAATCCGTTGCCTTTCCTCACCCAAATGTAACGGTGCACACAGAACAAAAAGAACACACAGCACACACGGATCTCTCAGAAAACGATCGAAGTACAACCGCTTGACTGCCAAACGTTTAGTGTTCAACCTGACGGTCGAGTCTGGGCCCAAACACACCTGCCATGGTCGTCTTCAGTGTTTCTTACCAGGTTTTTTGTGAGTGGCGTGCCACAAAACGGTGACGCCCGTGATCACAGACACCAAGAACGTGACCGCAATGAGCGCCTTCAGCAAACTAAGGCAGATTTCACAACAAGTATCATCTGGTGCAGGATCGAGCTGTTCGTACGAGTCACGGGACCTGCGTCTGGGCATCTCCACACCTGTGCTCGTCCTTCTCTGTCCGATGACTTTCACAGAGATACTAAACTTGATGTCGTCCCTGCACCGCAGTCCTGATATCAGCCACTTTCTGCTTCAATTGGTGGAGGCGCTGGATACCAAAACTGTCCACGGCGCGCAGACTTGTTACAACACAACGAAAAGGAGTGCACGCGTGCACGCAGTTGGGTCATGCGCTGCACAGGTTGTGCAAGCAGTTCACTGAATGCATCAACACCATCAAACACACGCATCGGTATCACAGATAAGATTGTGGAGGAAAACGCAAATGTTCACGTTCCCCTTGTTCTGTCCCCAAATCTACGTGCAGGAAAACACGACAGGAGGATCAACCTCACCGAACCATAACACAGATAAACTCCCCAAGTCCTGTGCCTGGCAGTGGATTCAGCAGCAAGAATGAGCCCAAAATCACACTGACCAAACACAGCCGCACCACCAAAGAACACAACAACATTGACAGGTGTACTCACAGAGCGCCACCCCAAGCCCGACAGCGAGGAAGAGGAGACAGGCTCCGCCAGCACCCAGCATCAGGGAGACGCGGCAGGTGCGGGAGCGGAGGTAGGCGCTCCACGCAGACCCGCCCGCTTCCACCAGTGGCTCGTACTCGCTCAGTCGCCGCGGCATCTTCTCCGCCTGCATAAATCAATGCAGACAGAACGTGAACGCACGCCTCGGCGTTGGGAACGAACACGTAGAGATTCGCGCAAGAGGGAATACGAGGATTCATGATCAACTACGTTGCTGAATTGTTCAAGTTTCTCATTTACGTGACTGCTCCGTGCAATTCAGTGAGCTTGAGGATTTCTGATTTCACTGGTCAAGTGGCTCAAGCCTGCAGTCAGCAAGGCTCGTTCACTTTTGGTGAAGCGTCGCACGCATGCGATGATTGCCCCGGCCAGACCAGACCGTGTACGTGAATACTTACAATTTTTACAACGCCGTGGAGAAATTGCTGCGCGTCCACGCACTGCAGCTGCGCTGACACTTCCAGACGCACGTCGGTACACGTTACAGAATCCTGCTTTACACGTTGGCTATACGTTTGTAGCTGCAACGTTGCCGTGTCCGGTCCAATTGTCTGTTCAAATTCACTGTCGCTGCACACTCTCAAAACGACACTTTCAGGAAGACACTTTCAGGAAGCGAAGATTCACTCCAAATGTCCTTCAACTGCGTGGTTTTTCCAGCGCAACCATGGTGCTGTTCAAACATTTGTATGTGGCACACAAATGGGGTGCTGTACCGCGGAAGTGAATTACTGCTTTGTTCTGGCGCTGCACCACTTTTCAACCATGCTGTCAAGAAAAGGAAAACAACTTCGGAGAGTTGTCTCACAAGGCGCGAAGCGTTATCAAGAGATACAAAAAGATAACCATCTGAATGCTGGTAATCCGGCAGACAGATGAAATCTAATCAACCATGTGACCAGATAATTAAGCACCAAGATCGGATAAACACTCGACTTCTCAAGAGCTGGTGCTACACGAGTTGGTCACGAGAGCTCGAAATGAATGAAACCGCCGCTCAATCATCACCTTCCCATTGTCCTCAGCTTCAATGAATGCTCGTCAGTTTCAGCAATAAATAACTCTTTATGACCCAAGAATTTAATCTGATCAAGAATCGTCAGCGCAAACACAGGAGCGCGCAGTGATCAAGCAAAATTTTCATGCAAGGATGTCGCCCCGTGTACAGCTCAAACAGAAGTCTCCGCCGAGTCTTCTTCAAGACGTTTCAACTTGTTTGCAAAACTGCATGGGGAGTTCTAAATTCTGTACCAGAAATTAACGTGAACAGCAATCGTTTTCAGAACAAGGTACTTCAAATTGCCGCACGTTGCGTTCATCTCGAGCAGTGGGGCAGGTTCGGCAAACACAGAAAGTATACGCAGTCGAACGCACGTGTAGTTTCACCGCCTCGAGGATCTTTGGGGATAAACAATCCACAAAATACCAAGTACCATTTGTGTCTCTGTAACTTTACAACAAAGAATGAAAAGTTCCAACGACATTCCTCCCCTCTCTTTCTTTTTTTTTTTTTTTTTGGGGGGGGGGAGTTTGATCTTGTCACAGAGGGTGAGAATGGATACCACGTCTGCGTATACCGGAAGGTTTCGTGTTTGCCGAAAGTCCCGACTGCGTCTCGGACTGTATTATCATTCACTGAAATCATAACACGGATACACGGACACAGTTGCAATCCTTGTCTCTTCCTCAAAATAATTCAATTTCGCGCAGAGAATATCAAGACGACAATCCTCGAACAATTGTCCCGAATTTGGATGCACATGTATCACGCTTTTTGATCGAAAGCCCGATTGGGTGAACCAAACAGATTTGGAAGAATACGGCCAGAAGGGGTATCGAGGAAAATGTGCGACGAAGTCTCTCTTTGTTGCCATGAACTGCATTGACACTGAAGGTATATTTGGCCACATCTCAAAACACAGGTCTTTGACAACTGTGGAGAGGATATTTGGGACAGAAAACAAGAACAATTGTCGGTGTTGAGACGCGCCGGGGTAAATTCGTCCAACGAGAGAAAACTCACACATGGACGGAGGGAGTGGAGTTTGTCTGGAGTAAATTCTCAGAGTCGAGAAATTGACTTGGCCGAATTCATCTTCTGCCAACAATTTCTTCGCCAATTGGAGCAGGAGGGGTGGGGTGATCGGTTCACAAGGAACCAGACTCTCAAGTGGAGAATCAGCCGCGCGCCGTGTACATCGGCAGCACAGCACTTTATCTCAGGTGAGCTCATGAGTTGCCAGTCTTCCAAGATCTGGAAATTTCCAACCTGGATACAGGGGCAAACCAACATCAGCGCGGCTGATAAACATGACACACACTCTCCACTCCACGAACAATAAAGCACTGAGGCATCTCTTTGTCAAGACATGTTTGGCAGTTCATCCAATCACAATGGAATACACTCTGACATTGCCTCAATTTTGCAACATTTCAACAAATTCTTGAACCAAGGACACTAGTTCTGACAAGGGCCCGGACAACCCGTCAACTTCAATTGAAAGGAAGGCTTCAATGTGAAATTTGGTGACTGAAAGGGCGGGAGAGTTGGCAGACAACTTCGTCTGGCAGACCCCACCTCCCACAACAGATTTGGCTGCGGAGTGAAACGCGGGAACAAAAGCCACTTCCTATATTTCCCTCTTCTCCTCCGCCTGGGGTTCCACAAACAGATTCCGGGTGAACAGGGTGGTTGTGAGGACGGCAGGGACACCAGAATGCTCACCTCTTGCACTTTTTGATGACCACCTCCCAAAGAAAACCACGAGAACAAACAAGTGTACTTACCTGCTACGAATATACAGTTTGTCTTGCATGAAGTCCTATTTGTGCAGCAACAAGGGTTGCAGCCAGTCCTACTCATAGTTCAGTATCCATTCTGCGCGCAGAGCTCAGACAAAAGCGTCGGCGAAGTCCAAAAAGGAAAAAAGTTCACACTTCCAGTTATACGTACTGCACTATCCGTTCAGACGAGGTTGTGCACCTTACTTACCCCAGGAATGTTTTCCCTCTTTTAGCAGTGGAATTGTCTTTGCATCACCACAGTATCACAACGTAAACACTCCATAAGCAGACGGCGAAGAGCTGTACTTGTACAGAACACAAACAAGAACAAACTTCCAACGAACGACCCATTCCCCAGCAGAGACACGAGTTTCTTCTCGGTCACCACGGGAAGCTCAGCTGGTGCATTGCAGTTGTGTTGCTCACACAAAATCATCCTTGAGTATCCTCAGCAGAGCAGGTATGCGGGTGAGACGACTGAGAGGGAATGTCAGGTGACTCCGGTTAGATGCCAGTGTCACACCAGGTGGACGCCTCTACTTGAAGTTGAACTGCACCTTGACGAGGTACTTCATACGAATCTGGTTCACGTTGTACACGATGAACTCGTTGTAGTTGAGCGTGTAGCCGGCTGGGTTCACGACCTTCGTGTCGACGGGCTTCCCGAGCGGCACCAACATCCCGTCCGTTCTGCGAACACAATGCGAGCGTCACCACCCGAGCAAACTCATCAGTTTCGTTGGAGCATCGAAGTGCAGAGACGACCAATGGATGTTCAGAGATGGTGGAGTCAGCGCTTCGGAGTTGATTCGTTTTGGACCAACGCAACACTCACGTGGTGAATAGTTTCTTGGAGTCAGGAGCAACACGGCCTTTCCCCCAAACGCTGTGTTTTCCCGAGGGAAGGCGGTCGGCGTTGTAGTCGGCGTTCAGAAGCTCGTTCATGTTGCCCAGTGAGACCTGCGCGGAACAAGCAAGCATCACTTCCCTTCGAAATCTAAAGCGGGACACGATCCTCAAAGAGGCTCACGTGATGAGGTCAATCGTGTAAAATCGGGTGTCATACCTCACACAGAAGTAACATCCCGACGTTCTTGGAGCGCGTTGCAAAGCAATAGTTGGCGCTTTTGCTGGACATATCAGCGAAGTAAACTCCCTTCCCGAACTGCAACACAAGCACCAAACTCGAATACAAACGCCGATGCGAGGACGCATTCTGTTTTCACCGTTTCACTCAACCACAGTTTGCATCTGGATTCAAGGGCTTGTTGTTCGCATTGGCATCGCCTCTCTGCTCACCATGTACCCGGTGACCGGAGCCTCTGGCGGCGCGATCCTCAGTCCCTGATTCAAGATCCCGACCCAGTTCGTCAGGCGTGAGCCGTGCCACAGAAGCATTCTGCCGACAAGTGACACAAGGGAACGAGTACACAAGCGCTGTCCACAACACTATCCCAAGCATGAAACCTCGATTCCTGGTTAAACGCCTCCCTGTTTCTTCAAGCACTGAATAGCGGCACGAGAGAATCTGACTTCTCGTCGTTGCACGAAAGATCTACTGAGTGAAGAATCGAGGCTCACCTGTTTCCGACGTCATTGTATTGAGCCGCCTCTCGCTTCTTGTCACAAGCAAACACGTCGAGAACCTTCATCGAATAGTGGTTGTGCGTCGACGCGTGCGTGTTACGCACGTAGTCTTCGATCATCTGCAACAAGTAAACGCGTTTTTTGAACCAGGATGACAGTCCAATCAGCTTGAGACAATTGTTCTTCACAGCAAAACGAGGTCATAAATTCGTGCAGACTGCACCACATGGTGACGGAGCCCGAAGTCACATTGTTCCTTGACACTGCAGTTTCATCCGCCAAAAAATGGTCTGGTTCCTTCACCTTGAAGTCGGCGTGTGCGCTGTCAATCGGGTCTAGATCGACGTCCAACCCCTTGTATCGAGTGTCAACCGGGTTTTCTGTCGAGCTGCTTCGCTTCAGAATCTTCATCGCAACCTCGATGTCGTCCAGAGCCTGAGGAAAGACGTGCTAAGTGTCTATATCTGCACGCACGTTGGTCACTGGTGATTTGATGCAACTGGCCTGTCATTTGATTTCACGAAGTGGCTCCAATCTCTCGACTGAGCGGGATCAACCACACTCACCTCGAGAAGATTCAGTTTGGCCTTTACTTCTTCTTTGGTCCGTATCAGTGGAGGCGTTCTCATTCTGAACAAGATTCAAAAGGAACAGAAATATTCGGACATTCGTCCGCGCTGTTCTCACACACAGGTGTCTGAAAGGATACAACCAATAAATGTGGACAAGCAGTGCCAGGACTGACCCGAAATAGTGTGGAATCCGAGTGTAGAAATCGTTGCAGGCCTGCAAATGTTGTTTTCCGAACTGACCCTTGCTAACGCACTCGTCAATAACCTTCAAGGCAGCATAACCAGCCTTGATCTGTTGACTTGTTAATTTCCCTGCAAAACACAAACAACAATTTGAGCAGAGGTTCCGTTACATGATTGTGCACTCATTGTAAATCTGTGTGGGCGAGCGCCAACACACGACACTGTGTGCTTTCTCACCCAGTGGCGCTTTCTTGGCGTCGTACTTCATCTCCACCACAGCATCCTCCATCGACTTGACATCGCAAATAAGGCGAATCAGATCCTGCAGCAGCGAAAAACCATTTCGTTTCAAAGAAGCAAGAAATGTGTGAACTCCAAACTGGCGGTGATACCATGTTTTTCTCTTGCCCGCACCTGCAGCCTGGTGTCGAGTACAGACTCGGGAACCTTCAGATCCCCGTCGACATTGTCTGGCGTGCTTGGTCCAGCCTCGTCGTCTCCCACGCTCTTCCCGTTCTTGTCCGACCCGTAGTCCATTTCGAGCAGGTCGTACTTGCCCGGGACCTTGCTGAATGATTTTCGATCTGCCCAGTCGTTGACCGTCTTGTCCCGAAACCTGTGCAAGTTTACGCGTTGACTTTCTTCTCCAGTGACTGGAATATTACGGCGCCGTACGCCAGATATCAACAAATTTTCGAATTCTGTGATTTTGAAACCAAACGGTAAACGGACGGTTTGTGTGCGTGCAAACATTTTTGACGCTCACTTTTTGCAGAAGAGTTTCTTGGCCTGCTCGAGATCGGGTCCGCAGGGAACCAGGTTGTTTTGGCCCTTGAAGCCGACGCGCCCCCAACGGAACCAGACGCTGTACGCTTTCTTGGCATCGTCTTCAAGCAGCTGGATCACGAAGTACTTGTTGTTGTTGTTCTGCACGTTCGTCTGAAAAAAGCAACCGAACAACATCTACACTACGTGAACTCAAACACAAGACACACACGCGCCCACACATGCTCATTTGGCCATTTTTCTAGTTTGCGTTTCTTTCCAGGTTATCTGTGGACGACATGTCTTGGTTTTGCACTCAAATTGACAGTCGTGAACACGTGCCAATCAATTGATCGCGACCACTGTGTTCCAACCAAACATATCACGACGCTTCAACCAAAGTCAGGCTGACAATTCGCCGCCCTCACCTGGTTGAGCATGACGTCGTAGATGTCGCTTCCTTCAACGAAAACATGCGCCGTGCCCAGCTTCGCCGTGCACTCTGGATCGACTGGTGCCGCCCCCTTCACAACGACCGTCTTCACTGTTCGTGGGGTTGAAGAAAGTTCGAGGGTGGAGCAAGCATTTCCGAGCTGTCAGTGCAGGATCTTCCCGGAACAGATCCCTGATTCTACCGGTACGTTTCTGTCCCACCAGTTCCCCCGCACTTTTCGTATACCTCAGCAACCCGTCCTTCTTCAGTGTCAACCGTGTTGCTATTGAAACCAAAAACATCACTTCACCTTTGTCTTCCTCTCAACGACCACCCACCTGTCTCCTCCTCGACAACATTGCTGGCTCCACCAGTCGATTTTCCTTTCTTGCCGCTGCCGCTCTTGCCCGCGGACTTGCCCTTCCGTCCCGAAGCAGCAGCTGACTTTCTTCCTTTGGGCTTCTCTGTGTCTTCTTCTGTTTCCTCTTCGTTCTTCTCTTCCTCCTTCGGATTTTCGCAGTCTGCAACGCATGTTTCCAGATCAGATTCAATCTCCACATCATTCGCCAGGACTGAAGAACCGAAGAGACCGAATGTGACACAGATTGGTTCGTGCACAAACGGTCTGGGGCTTGCTGACACTTCGCGCAAAACAACAAGGAACAAAGGAGCAGAATTCGCCTGAACGAAACACCACTCCATTGAGAGTGAATCGTACTGGAAGGCTCACCTGACTTCGTTCTGCGCATGTCCCTCTCGAACCCAGTTGCGTCGTTCACCTGCTTCATTCGCTTTACGTCGGCAGTGTACGTGGCACGACCCCCGGTGTTCAGAGGCACTGTTGCTGTGCCGCCCACCAGCGCTGTCTCCAAGGCAACGGCGGCGTCGCGTGTGTATGCGCACCAATGTCCGTAGTCGTCTTTCCAGTCCCACACATTGTAATCTAAAAACACCGTCAGAGCAAATTTGTCGCATGAAACCCGTCGACGTTGTTGTGAAAGGCTGAAAATCTCTTCTGATCAACAATTTTTGCAAAACACTGGCTCACCTGAACCGACAGTGCTCTTCAGAGCAGGTCTAATTCTGCGCTCGAAGCCAGTGGCTGCGTTCTTTTGAATGTTTTTGTCCGTGGAAAGTTTGAACTTGGTACTTCCAATCTTCACGGTGATCTCCCCCTTCTGACGGAAGAAAACATTGTCAACATCACGGACCGTGACCAAGTTTGACACCCAAAACTGCAAAACGATACCGGTTTTTGTTTTTTGTTCACAGGCAACTCCACTGAGCAAACAACTGCTGAAATGATTTTTTTTTTAGTCTGCTATTCCAGATGTTTTTCCAAGTGCATTGACGATGTTTGCTTTCACTCAAATTCGATCATCTCAACACAACTTCCACCTTTTGTTGAAACTTTCGCTTTACCCCGCCCTTATCTTCCAACTCACTGCACTGTTCAGCTGCTCCTGCAGCTCTGTGCTGAAGGCAGTCCACTCGTTTCCGTCCGCCTCCCACTCCCACTGCGTCTCCACTCCCGTCCCTGGCGACGAGCGCGTCTTCTTCACCGCCGGCGCGTCGCCGTTGGCGCTCGCTGAGGAAATGGAACATAACTACTGCAGTCTGAATACCAGGGTGTGCAACGGTAGGACAGGTCATGAAAGTTAGAAAAGTCGGAGATTTTTGGCAAAAATTGGGACTTTTTCAGTAAAAAGCTCGGACAAAAGTGGGATATTTTCAGTGAACACACCTGCAGTTCCAGTTGTGACTGGGAAACCAAATTATCGCTCAACACAGTGTTCGATGGGGCATTAAAGTTTCAACCCACCTGCTTTCCTGCGTGGCATCAGGATGAAACTGTCTCCCAGACCACACTTAACACTCCCCAGATCCTGCAATCGGTGACTCGATGAAGAAATGCAATGCAGTGTTTTTCGCCGTACAAGTTGTGACAGGTGTCACAGGCCGGTTCCCGCCACAATTGACGAGTCAGCGAATTTTTCTGCACTTTTCGTCACAACTTTTTGCGTTGTTCACGCAGTGAAACCCGTGGGGCGAGGAGGAGAGGCGGTGCACCACAACACCTGACGTCTGCTACTGTGGTGCAGCATTGTTCTGTGGCTGTGGGTGTAAGTTCGACAACATTTGTGCATGTACGTGCAAAATTATTTGTTCAACCAACCCTTGCCCACCTTTACAGACACGCTTCGTGCTGCTCAGAGCTCTGTGTGTGTGTGTGTGTGTGTGTGTGTGTGTGTGTAAGGCGTGACGTCAGCGTCACAAGATATTCGGACGTTGTTGATCGGCAGAACGTATACACAAACCAAAAGGAAGTATCACTCTAATTTAGTTCACATTGGTGTCAGAACAAGAGACTGACCCTGTCCTGGATCTAGAGAGGTAGATCTAGATAGGTAGACAAGTTTGGTCTGCCTTTTGGCTGTGTTGGCCATAAC
>JAAUXT010041490.1_pt1 | contig 10262 bp, 13 predicted proteins | sample 7278171 | NCBI WGS metagenome assembly JAAUXT01 (sample SAMN14350112, study PRJNA611818) | marine sediment metagenome | isolation source: surface marine sediment (1.8m) | place: French Polynesia: Moorea | collected 2018-08 | reverse complement strand
TGTATTTGTACTTCCAATGAATATTTTGATGCATGAATATTTGCATTGTACTGTTGGGTAACTGAAGAACATGTTTCCAAAAAGCCACATATCTCCGATCATTTCTGAGCGTGGTGGATCGGCCAAATAGAAAGCGAACCTCGTAAGGCGCAATGCACGGCGCATCCAATGTGAACAGCGCGCGCCTTCTCCGATGGCGTTCACCGCCGGAAGTTGGCGTGTTGCTCAGCATGACACGAGTCCGCAAAATCCGTGGTTGCGTTTTGTCGACATTCCGCTCTGTTTTGTGTGTGAACCGACTGCGCTGCTGGTGCCGCTGGTGTCGGATTGCGCCAACCTGGTGCGAACAGACTGCAAAGTCTGCGTTGAAAATCATGAAACATCTGCACGATTCCATGTCATGTACCTCGATCAAGGTTTCAAATTCGTTCTTGTGAAAAAGAAACTGCGACGGTGAAAACCCGCTCGATGTTGTACGGTTCAAAGATCTATTTATTTTTCCGCAGAAACAAGACTGCCAAATAAACGCACAAATCTGAGTGAGACAAATTGGCATCATCACGCACTTTCAAAAATTAACAGTTTGCGAAAGCCCGAGGGAAGAACAATTAGACCGACAGTCGTGTTATTTTGCAATGGCCGCTTCAAGTGTAGCCGCACAAACTGCCGGGGGACAGGTGAATGCGTGAAACATGTGCAAAACCTTCACCTCCCGTACGTTTCACATTGTTTTATGGAAAAGCAAAAAGTGAGTGGGCAATTTGGCCTGAGCTCGGACGGAGTGCGAGGTTGAGTGGAGAATGGCTGGCACACTCCTTGGGTCAGCCTCGCGTGCGTGATTGTTCTCGGACCCGTGCAGGCTTTGATGCTTCAATTAAACATAGTTAAACGTAAATTCGATTTGGCCCGATACGAGAAGCCTATTGTTTTGCACTGGGGATTTCATTGGCTGAATTTCATCGGGTACGCCGAGTTAATTATAAAGAGCAGGGACTGGACGAAGACGCCAGTGTTTGTCAGAGATTGACGACTGAAGGATCTATCGCCATGGCTTCTTGGTTTACGCTCGCCCTTACGCTCGCGCTGGTGACGGTCGCGCTCGGCTGGGATTACCAACGTCGCTACGACTCGTACAAACCCAAAACAGGTGAGTGAGTCGGGCGCAGTTTGCTCAACGCCACTTTCTCTCCCAACACGGCACGCACCAAACGAATCTACTGTCTGGAAACGTGAACCACCCGAAAAAGGCGAACCCTGGGGTAGAATCCTGGTCTGTCGTCTGTCGCATATCTGGACGATTTCGGTGGTCTGTTTCCTTTCGTCTGTCCAGGTGTCGTGCGTCAGGTCCTGGATGCAACGTTCCCTGTGCAACCATTCTAAAGAGTTGCGTTCCAAATTGCCGAAAAATGTCACGAAGGAAAGACGTGTTGAGCTTTGTCGCGAATCTTTGGAACACTCCAATGCTTTTCAATGCTTGCGCTTACAAGCTGCAGTTTCCGGAAGAAGAATGTGTCTCCGCAAAGAAGTTGCGTTCGAATGCAGGCGGTAGGAGGCCCACATAGTTCGTTCGTGAATGGTCAGATATGATTCCCCACTTCTTTCTGGGCATTTTACAAAAAAGTTGGGGAGCAAAAATCCTGCTCCTGAGGCCACACAATATTTTTGCAAATTCACAAGAAAAAGACAATTTCTGACAATTTGCGAAAGAATACATGTATGGGGAACTCTCTTCCCGCAGACAGATCCGCAAGATTCTGAGGAACTTTCGCAAAAGGAAAAGGAAAGTTGAACAGTTTTTCGGCCAAAGATCTCGAGCGTTTCGGGTCGTGTTTTCTGAGCTCGGCTCTCTTGTTTGGCCTGCATGAAAAGAGTTGAGTTTCCTGCATGCACATGTCTGGGACCGGACCGCCACAATTGGTGGAGATGTCAACAAACGACGTCAAACTTCAATTACGAAATCAAATCAAATTTTACTGCCACTTCGATAGGCAATGAGTCTGGAACGAAAGAGGTTTTGAATTCCCTGAAAAAAATTGTGCCAAATTTGGTCCAGTTTTGCGGAAAGTTCTGGATTTCTCTTGGACAAAATGTTCCCGTCACGGATTGCAGTTCAAGCGAAGCGTTTGTGGCAACACGCGTCACAAAAAACATCAGTGACGACAAGTGAAACCCTCGCTGTTGTTTCAGTCATTGCCTTTGCAGCTTTGATCCTGGCAAACTTGTGTGCACAAAATTTATTCACGCACAACTGAAGAACATGCAGAGAAGTTTTGTCTGCACGTCAAAGGCTGTTGTTTTTGCATACGCCAAATGCGAAACTGAGGCAAAATCTGGACTTCCCTTGTCAGGCCAAGTGTCAAATGAGATTTGCGTGGATAGAAAACTTGTAATTCTGCAGATTTTGCCTGAAGAGGTATTTTTCAGGCAAAAGTCAAATTTGGAAGTTCGCTAAAATTTGCAAGTCTCCTGTCGGGTCAGATGTTTGTTGACGGACTGATTCGGCGTGTGTCAATTCTGCTGAGGGTTCTTGCATGGTTCGCCCTGCAGATATGTGCACTGAAGTCCGACCAGTGCGCGTGTCTGCACGTTGAAGGTTGTTCTTGTTTCTCGCAATCGTGCAGTGCAATGCTTTGACTGCGCGTGTCTGGACGTAAAGCGTTGTTTTTCACATTGCAGTGAAGTGCTACCAGTGCGCGTACTCGCCCGGACGCACCGTGTACAAGGAGGAGAAGTATCCAGTGGAGGTCACGTCCTACGACAAGTACCACAAGAAGGTCACCAGGACCGTCTACAAGGTCAGGCCCGATCCACACCGATTGCGTTATGCGTTGCGTTGCGTCTCCGGATGCGCCCAGCGGCGCTGAGGGAGCTCGTTGGTTGCTCTCCCGTGGAGAGGCAGATTCCTGTGAATCGAGCCTTGTGTTCCACGTTGGAAAAAAGAGTACGAGAAGCAAAAATTCAAGTGGGTTGTGCCAAAGGATGAAAGTACAAAGACACCCAGGGGCAAACCTTATGGTTGGCGAAAGGCAAGGACTCCCGAGGCCACTGCAAGTCGTTGGAGACCTGGAATGTTGTCTTGATTCTTTCATTGACTTGTTTGGCACACTGGTTGTATCATTTACATTCAACATATGTTCGTTCGTTTTGCGTCATCCCGCAGACTCGCAAGGTACCGGTGTCGAAGCCCGGCGGTTGGGACAAGTGTCTCGGGCCGTTCGACCACTACCAGGCCAAGGACTTCGGCGTGGACGTGTGGGATTGCCACGACAACTGCTACACCCGTGTCGACAGCCGCGGCAGTGAGTAACGCCCCTGTTCGATTTTCCAAGCTCTCAACGCGGAATCGGAGTTGCGGTGGCCTGAAGCCCAGAGAACCAACCCCAAACCCTGGAGCCTCAGAGCCACCGTGGCTCGCCAGTTCAGGTGCCAAACTGGTCAGGCACCCTTTCATGCCTCTTCAATCTTGTGGTCGAAGTGAAATGGATTGAGCCTCGACTTTTCGAGCAGGGTCCATGCATGGACACACGTTGCATTTCTGCCACGACGCCTTTGACTTTTTTTGTTCACGGCGCTAAACGCCTCCATTTTTGTCCATGTAGATCAGGCCGTGTTGAAAACGCACCCGAACCGCTAACTTTGGTATTTGTCTGTGAATGTCGTCGGACGCGATTGCGCTCGAAACATGCAGGGATATGCAGGCGCATTCTGTCCTCGAGCTCAAAGCTGCCAAGATGCAGTGCACTTGTTCTTTGCTGCTATAAGTCTTTGCTGCAGCAACAGGAAGAGTCTCCATGGCAGAAGTTCCCGGGGCTCCTGACCCCGAAACAAAGTTTGCACCTGCCTCACCTGTGTGATGGCGGCAAACGCCTGAAGGTGCACGGCATCTGTTTTAGAGACGAAAACTGCCTCTGTGGCAAACTTCTCGTCTGGACTCAGTTCTGCTCTGCTTGGTCACGCACACCCAGTTTGGTGGTGCTTCTGCTGAATCCCTGGGCGCCCACCGAGACGGGACACGACTTGCTCCCTGCATGTTGCTCACCTGTCTGAGAACGCCCTCTGACTAAAACCTGCATCAGTTTTGGGTCACCCTGTTGGATTTGTTCCCCTCTCTCTCAATTCTCCCTCAATTCATGAAAACAGAATTCATTGCCCAAGGACAGATTTTTGAAACCTATTGCATGCGGCGGAGAAACTTTGCAAACAAAACTTGTACAAAAGCGAGCACAATTGCTCCACCTTTTTCAGATGTTTTCCGTGGCTGCTACAAGGATGAATGGGGCGTCGATTCCAGCAAATTGGGATGTCATTGGCAGGCGGGGTCTCTGTATTGCTTCTGCAAAGGCGACAAATGTAACAACAAGGTATGTAGAAACCCCATTAATTTTCAAAAGCGCACAAGTGCTGTGTGCGCAAAGTCGGGTCTTTTATTTCTGGAGGAGCGACGGCCCTTTCAACACGTGCTGATTCAATTAAGAACGAGTCGATCGAAATAACCTGTTTTCTCGGCAGGCTGCTCCGGTGCACGCCGCCAGGGGAGTCTACCACTGAAGAGACCTCGAGCTGACTCCGTGGGCACCACCTGCTCATAGAGGGCTTTTCTTCGAAAAAAAGTGTTTTTGTTGTTTTTCACGGAGTGAGTGCATGGTTGATATGTTGAACGTAGAGACGGAGGAGACGTGAGGTTTGCATGAGAACACCACAGTTTTCTTTGGCCCGGTATTTGAAGGTTCTAACTTGAAAGTTTTGTGCTGTTTTTTTCGAGATGTGTTGTGAATAAGTAAGACGTGGAGTGAAGCAAACAGGGTGTGTTTTGTTGACCATGCAAGTGCGTCAAAGGTTTTTCATCAAAATAAACAGAGAAAAGAAACTTTGCCGTGGGTCTCTGGTCTTTTCGTTTCAAGACGTCGAGGTCAAACAAGAACAAGAAAAGCTTGCGCGTGGAGGGTCGGGTCCGGATCCGTCGAGTAGCGTCTCTCTTGGTGACTACGAGCGCCTTGTCGCCCCTCCCGACGCCCAGCATAGACCAACCGATCATTGCCTTGTACGAAACGTCAGCGCGACGGTAACGAGGCTCGTTTCACAGCGCATGCGTTCTCCTGGAAAATTCGCTGTCACCCAAACCTGAAGACGATGCAGCGAGAGGTTGAGCGAGCCAAAGTGTTCGCATGATAATCGTGCAAACAGCTCGCAACCTTTCCGTCGCGTGCAAAAAGGGCGATGACGCAGATCTTTCTCCTGTTGTGTGATGTGTAAACTTGATTTAATTTTCAACATAGTTTACGCGTTCTCAAGCAGGATACACAGTACATGTATCTGTGCTGAAATGTGTTGAGCATACAAAAATATTGCTTTTGGCATATTTTGTAACATGTTGCGTTCCGCGATGAAAATTTTGCGTAACATGGGTTCACGCGATACAAAACTGGTTCCAAAGAGAAACAATACGTCGGCGAAATCGATCAAAGCATTTGCCAAGGTTGAACACGAAGCAAATTTTGCTTTGCTCTTTGAATGGGAGCAGAGTTCTGCGCAGGGGCGGATCAAAGACGGGTGAGGCTCCACGAAGGAGGCGGATCCATGAAGGAGGCGGGGTGACCTCAGGGTTGAATGCGATGAGGAAACATGTTGCACGAAGAAGCGTGAGTTGAGACGCGTGGTCATCCGTACCATGGGACCCAGAGATCTTCCCAGGACCTAAGCTTCGACGACAAACGCCCTCTGACGAGTCAAAATCTTCTCCACTGTAATGCCTTGAACTCTCTCGCAGATCCGACACAGAGGTCAGGGATCCAAGCCCTGGGAAAGGCGCAAACTCTGGTTTCTCGGTGTTCACCGGGCCTGGTCCGCTGGACATGCTGCTTGTGGATGTAGTTCATTCGCTGCAGTGAAGAGTTACAAGTCACGTTTTGCACAGCACGTCGATTGGCAGGCTGTTGATGGGTCGGTGCGCGGCGTCGCTCGAGGCGAGGTTCCCGGACAACAGGTAGTGCGTTTCATCACAGTGCGCCTTGTCCGCCGCGCTCAGTTCCGTCTCGTCCACTGCGCCGACGGCGGCGGCAGCGGCAGCGGCGGCGCCACCGGCGCAGTGTGACGTCATGCGCGCGTTCTCTGCGTTCTCCTCCTCTTCACTAATTTTGGACAGGATTTCGTGCAGCACGATGCCACTGGCGTCTCCCTGGTGGACGCAGGCGGGCGACGCACAAGTCCGCACCCGTGTGGGGGCGCCACACGTGTCCCCGTCCGGGCCGCTGCCGCCTCGGCCTCCCGCGGGTCCCGCCCAACTGCTGTACGTCCCTTGCTTCGAGTAATCACACATGGGCGAGTAGTTGGTGATGTTGATTTCCGCGAGACACTCACGGCACGTGGTGTACGTCAGGTTTTTGTCGTCATAGATGCGCGAGTTGGTCGCCATGACGTCGGAACGGTTGCCATAGAGATTGGACTCGAGGCCGGATATACGGGTCATTTCGCTCTGGTTCCTCCGCTTGCGCCTGCTGCTGAAGAAAATGGAGACAGGGGAGTCACACCTCCACACATACATTTCGTCGATCTGACTTTGCCAAACCAAGCAGACTGAAAAGGGGCAAAGTTCTGTTTCGTGACAGTTGCAAAGATGGTTGCAAACACACTGGTCCAACCGTTTTTGGAAAGCCCACGCTCACTTCTTGAAATATGCGTGAGTTGGGCGCGGGTACTGTGCTTCAAAAGGCCTGGTTCCTGCTGAAACGCTTACCATTTGATGATGATGGCGCCGAAGGAGACCATGAGCAGACTCACGGCTATGGTGATGCAGATGATGATGGCCACGGACAACCCTGAAAAGGACAAGGTCACGGTGTTCACTGCTGTTGGGGCGGAGAGAGAGAGAGAGAGAGAGAGAGAGAGAAGAGAGAGAGAGAGAGAGAGAGAGAGACAGAGAGAGAGAGAGAGAGCTTCAAACTGCAGATCTAACAGTACTTTCTGGAGATGCGATTCTGTCAGCAACTTGACACGAAATACGCGTCCTAAATGGGCTGAAGTTACTTTCACAACCTCGAAAGTTCTGCATGTCAAAGGTTGAGACGTGTTTTACGGTGGGTGTTGCGTGTGTTTTTGTTCTGGGTGGTGGCAGCACGTCCCCTGAGGACGTTAGTGGTGGAAGGATTGTTTGGCGTATCCGATATGAAAGAGGCGAGCGTATGTATGTATGTGTGGTTGTGTGTGTGTGTGTGTGTGTGTGTGTGTGTGTGTGTGTGTACGTATGTGTATCAGAGAGAAAGAATGACAGAGACGGAAAGAAACACGGAGAGATGGACAGAGAGCCAGAGAGGGAGGAAGGGACGTGTGTCGCGATGAAACTGTGTTAATTCAGTGGACGGACTCACCGTGGGAGAGGAAAGGAAAGCGGGACTTTGTCACACCTGTGGGTTTCGCAGAATCTGCAAAAGGCCATTGTTATTTCCTTGCATGACGTGAGAACTCAGAGTAACAGTTCTGATTCGAAAGACAAAGGCACCCCAGATGTTTTGGACAGAGACGAAGATAGTGCATCTCTGCTCTGGTGTCTTGGTTGATGGAATTACATTTTTCGCCGAGTGACAACTTGCTGAATGGGAAAAAAAGAAAACGAAAAAAGAAAACGCATTGTCTGTTTTTCACTGCGTGCCGGAATTTTGATCACAAGAAAGAAAATCATGTGTGCAGGAATCTGTAGAAACGAGAACACAACGGCGTTTCGAGAAAATTTGTTTTTTGGAAGTCTGGCGGCTGAACCCGTGCAACCTGGGATCAAAGGAATGCATCCTGATGCTGATCAGCGCCTGAATGGCCCATTCCCGACTCAGGACATTTCAGCTTCCAGAAAGAAAACATGCACCCGCAGCGCAAAGGAGGGGGCTGGATGGACGTTGGACCATCTGAACTTGCCCCGACGTCCTCAGCTGTTCTGGTCACGTTTTGCCGCACCTGGTTTGGTGCAGTTTCCGAGCCAGTCGTCGCAGAGTTTGTGCTCCTCCCGGACGACGGGCTCGCAGCCCGGGATCGACGCCGCCGGCGTCGCCTTCTCAACGCTGTTGAACGTCGCGTCCTTCGTCTTTATCTCCTCCGACGGACACCCGATGACTGGAAACAGGGGAGGGGACACCGTCACCGCCAGAAATACCAGTGCTCAGCCAAAACATGTCCAGCAGGATCTCGAGTGGATCAGAGTCTGAAGGCCCCGACTATCAGTTGTGCTGTACGAGTTCCCGTCCATCCCAAATTTGGGCCACATGCGCCTTATTTTTGTTGCATTTCCATGTTGTGTTGGAAGTGTTGAAATCGCTCCACGAAATCTGCATCCCAAAGCAGAGCCTCGTAGACCCGTCCCTGGTAAGCACAGCAGACCTGCACCGGTGAAACCTGGTTTTGCGCTTTATGTGTTCATCACTGTCGCTTCACTGGCTCCGGGACCACCGCTTCAGCCGTGTTCGCATTGCCAAAGCAAACAGTGCCCCAAAGTGTTTGAACAAAAGGCAGAGAAAATCCGGCGACGAAGTCAAAATTGACAATTGCTTTCGCCAACTAGCAATAAGAGGCAAGTAATACAGCCATCACAGGTCACCCTGCAGGGACACATTTAGTTTCTCCACAGCGGGAGATAAATGCTTATCTCGTCTCTATTGTAATTGGAAGCTGTGTTACTGGAGGACTTACTACACCGTAAACTGCTGATTAACCCGTGTAATCCCCGGCCTCTCCGGGACCCTTCACACAGCACCCGGGACCCAACCCCGCATTCTCAAGCACTGATAGCTACTTGCAGAGAAATCGATCAGAAATGAGATCTTCTCCTCTTCGCTCCGCGCAACATTTCTACTGCAGAGCCTGCCGAGTGAATTTTGATCATTTGCCCAGGCGACTGTGTGAAGCGGTTGGGATAAAACTGCGAGTGAGTGAGTGCACTTCCCTGCTGTGGCTTGAAGAAGATTTTTCAATTCTATGAGGGACTGATAGACTCGCTTTGCGTAAAAGGGCTCCTGGTACTTTCCGCCCCTGAAACCTTCTGATTTGGAAACTACTTAGTTAATGCATGGTGTGTGATGGGGTCACAAAGAGAGCGCCGCGGGGCGCTTTCGGGCGCAGAGAGCGCACAACGCGCAGCGCCCACCAGCAATATTGCTCAACCTGTAGTTTTGCTCATCCAGAGAACTCGCGGTATACTCACTCTCGTATCTGAGCAGGAAGTAGCCGGGAATGCGCCCGTCCCGGTCTCTCTCCATGTGAACCAGAAGCTTGTTTTTCCGCGACAGGTACAGCTGCCGCACTCGCTTCCGGCCCCGGCAGATTATCATTCGCACTCCAACTGCAGCCAAAACCAAAGAACAAAGCGTCACCCAGGGCAACATGCACGACATGAACCACTGCGCCCGCCCCCGATATGCCGGGTTTTTTTCCCAAAAAAGGGGGGTGGACCCTGTTGAGGATGGTCTCCCTCCAACCCAATTCTGGACCCAACTCTGGACACGTGCCTCGGACCTGCTCAATCTGACAGAACAAAACGAGAATGGTACGGAAGAGCAGCAGCAGACTCCAGTGCAATCCAGCAGATATGATTTCTGATTCTTTGTCCCGGTCTGATTGAGTTGACCCCAGGTGTAAATCCTCCTGCACGTGGGGACGTCAGGAGCCACCTGTGTGATGCGGTGAAACTGCTCTCCAAATAGCGCTGCTCGCACACTGCGCGGAATCACGGGAAATAGATGGTGCAATCATCCTGTCGCTCTGCCTCGCTACTCTCCGCGGAATGCTGTATCTACTTGAGCGAAGCTTTGCACACTCACGAGATTCTTTTGGTTTGGTTTGTTGGTGTTTTTTTGCCTGACAAATTTTGTGTTGGAAATAGTTCCCCTGACAGCGCACGCGGCCGCCGCTCACCTGCGGGCTCCTCGATGGCGCCGTACTTGGCGCAGTAATCGCCGGCGGAGACGTAGTCCGTGTTTCCGACGGCGTTAAACGTCGTGAAGTCGTAGATCGTCAGGTTGATCCTCTGGCCTGGAAGATGAAGCACGTGGAGTCAGAAGTGGCAAGACCCGATTTGAGGGGAACAACCTTGGACGTGGTGGGCTTGCCGGAAAGGCGTGCACCAAATCATTTAGAAGAGTTAACTCGCTTGGTTCAGATGGAAAAGACTCTGACGTGCTGCCAAGGAACAGAAGATTCGTTCAGGCCCCCTCTCTCTCTCTCTCTCTCTCTCTCTCTCTCTCTCTCTCTCTCTCTCTCTCTCTCTCTCTCTCTCTCTCTCT
>JAAUXT010039236.1_pt1 | contig 10263 bp, 14 predicted proteins | sample 7278171 | NCBI WGS metagenome assembly JAAUXT01 (sample SAMN14350112, study PRJNA611818) | marine sediment metagenome | isolation source: surface marine sediment (1.8m) | place: French Polynesia: Moorea | collected 2018-08 | reverse complement strand
GTTGGCATTATTGGCATGTTGGTTGGCATCAATAAAAGTTTGGCAAAAAAGCGCAGACTTTTTCCCTTCCAAACGGCGAAACAACGGGAAGATAAAAAACGTGCCTCGTACACCAACAGGATATCGAACAATCAAAGCAACAGAACGACATACATCTTCCACGGTTGTGCCGTCCGCATAGATGGAATCGACGAGGTTTTGCTGGACGGTGTTGGTGATGTAGAAGGCGTGGGGCGGTTTGTGTATGTACACGATGTAAGTGAGCGTCACCGAGAAGACCGTCATGATCAACAGGTCCTGCAAAAACACGCAACAACAGTTCATCACCAGCGTCCTTCACTCCGCGACTGTTGCAATTGATGTTTGAGGTCCGGCTTTGCCAACAGACCTTCATGTAGCTGCGAATCTTTCTCTCATTCTTGAGCCGCCTGTTTGCTGCTAAAACATGCTCAGGCGTCGGCAGGTAATAGCGCCGATCAGTTCGAATGAGTTTCTTCTTTCGCGCAGCAGCAGGCTCGTCGTCCAAATAAGTGTCATCTGGTTCTGATGACAAATACAACGTCCAGCAATTGCACTCCCAATTGGCCTTTGTCACACCATGGCAGCAAGAACAGTAGTGACACACGTCGAGCTAGAACGGCCTTCCTCGATCCATAGAGCCAAAGACGGTCACCACTCCGGTACACATCCAAGCATGCAATGTTATTTCTTGAAGAGGGCGGGCCCCAAACTGCTTTCATTGATATGGTGACCAAACACTTTCCTCCTTTGCTTTGACCAAACGTTGCCACGAAAGAGAAACGTCAGAAAAAGACATTTTGTCCAGCACGACCTCCTTGTGTGTTTCTTAGGACCTTGCACCCAGGGCCTTCTTGGGAACAGGTTCTGTCCAACTTACTACCCACCGGCAGGTGGGTCGCTGCGACTGGGGGGGGGGGGTGAGGGTCTGAGGAGAATCCAACAAGGCAACAAGGCATGTCTTCCTCCACGTGCGAAAATCATGACAATTTGTTTTGGTTCTTTTGTCATCGTGGAGAAATGATGATTAGCTCAAAGGGAGTGATCGCAACTCACCCAAATCTGGATTCGTCAGATTGATCGAATCGAACTGCGTGTTGAGGCGGATACGCAGGATGAACGAGAGTGCGGCAGCGACGACCAAAACCTTCAGCGGCTCGAACACCAACAAACTGGAGGAGAGAAACCAATTGTGTGTGTGTGTGTGTGTGAGAGAGAGAGAGAGAGAGAGAGAGAGAGAGAGAGAGAGAGAGAGAGAGAGAGAGAGAGAGAGAGCGAGCTCTTGTTGTTTCGGTGGTGTCGGATCTGTTTGCGACACTTACTCCCCAAAGAAGGTGGTGCCGAACGAAGTCAGCCACTCGAGGGATTTGGAGTAGCCGAACTTGAGGCCGTACAGCATGATGAAGAAGGAGCACACGACATCCGTCACTATGCAGAGGGTCCACGCGATGTAAATGGTCCACCACGGTATCCTAAGTAGGAGAAACAACAGAACGTCAATGCGCCTTGGACGAACTGTTCAAAACCAACTCGAATCCATTTGGAAAAAGGATACCGTACCGTCCCGTGAAAAAGACGCACTTTCCCCGCCCCCCAAAAAATCAGACACCAAAAGAAGGGGTGCATCTTATATACGAGTGTGTTTGGACTTTTTTGAGATACAAAGGGAGAAAATATCATTTAGTTGAGTGAAAAAAAGACTCTTCTTTCTTTTGTGAGTTCCAAACGAGAAGATCTATCTGAGACTCCAAATGGGGATAGAGATGATGAGAGACTAACTGAGGGAAAGTAGAAAGAATTGTTTGGAGATTGGCGATAATGCTGAATTTGAGGGATTTTGAGTCAATTTGACAGATTTTGAAAATATTTCTGGAAAGCTGAACTTAGGGTGTATCTTATACGGTACATGAGTATGTTGAAAACATGCAGTTTGTTCAATCAAAACTTGATACGGTACAGTATCTGCTATCCATTTCACAAGATCAGGTCATTCAGAAAACTAGATGGTGCCCGCAACTCAATTTTGGCCGATTGAAACGTTGCAAGGGTAAAAACATTGTTCCAAGGGCTCACAGTGTTCCAAGGGCACATACAGTTGCAATGCTCAATAGCTGTTTCCCAGTGGCCACAGCCCTTCAAAGTGGCTAAAAATGGCATTTTCAGAAAATAATCCAAGATAGCCACCAAATTATGTGGCTTATTTTCTGGCAATTTGAAGTGACTCAGAATGACTACAGGAATGATCCCTGAAAGTTTGGTGAAACTTGAAGTATTCCCTGCTGAGTGGTAAATATGTACATATTTGGCGGCAATTTTGCATGTGTTAAGTACATCACTTGACCAAACACTTAATATATTTCAAAGGCCTTGAGTACCTCTCCAACATACTCTGAACTAGTTAACTTTCATAAAGAAATGAGCCCAGGATGGCCCAAAATGTATTTTTTGGTGAAATCCAAGATGGCAGCCAGACTATGTTGTACACCAAAATTGAACTCCTCTGAGTCATTTGTTCCAGGACCTTACCCTGGTAGTTTGGTAAGGATTGAGGGAAGGATTCAAAAGTTATTGGGAAAACAGACAAAACTGAACCACAAACAAACAAACCGATGGAGGTGAAAACAACATTGTCCGAAATCGGCCAATAAAAAAGAAATATTATTAAATAAAAAAATCTCATTGCCTGAGGCTTGCCCAAGAGATCTTAACAAGTGCGTCGTTCCCCTGTGCAAGATCTTGCCTGACCAACGTTCAAACATTTACCTGGACACAAAATTGACTGACATTTTCCTTTTTTTCAGAAAAAAAGCCCTGGTGAATGAACACAAAACAATATTTTGAAAGTGGACAACTCACCCGCCTTCCTTTTTTTCTTCTTCTTCTTTCTTTGCTTTTTTCTCATCTACAATTGTGAGTAACAGAGGGGTTGCTCCTGACAAAAGCTCACGACTCCCAACTTGAAAGTGATTCAAACCAGTTTTCAAAGGAAAACAGAAACCCCGTACAAGGCCCTGTCCCCACAAAACAGTCTCGCCATCTGAACTCAACAGCTCCGAATGCAGCAAAGACTGAGAAACTGTTGCTTTGTGTCGCAAAGGCAAACTTTGCCTCAAGCACAATGTGTGAATACCATTCAAGAAAAACATAATTCTTCACATCCACAGCAGTATTCCAGGAGGCCAGATCGAAACGAAGAGTACTTACGAGTTTTCACTTCGGCACTTTTCCCTGACCATCCGGACGGAGCATCGTAGATGGAGGACAACTTAGACGGGTCTCGAGAATCGGATCGATGATACCGATAAACCCGCTCCCTGAACCGTAAGCCTGTCAGGCTCTGATCTTTGATGAACGCTTCTCTTCGCAGCATTTCTTTCACTTGTTCCTCAGCCTCCTCGTGGTCTTTGTCGTCGTCATTATTCAGGTTTTTATTTTCTGAGTTACTCATGTTTTGGTTGACGTTTTCTTTGCGCGCTGCAGAAGCCGACGCATTCTGGTTGGTGTTGGAAGAAACGGACTCGGTCGATGAAGCTTTCGTTCCGAGGGGCGGAACCAATGATTGATCTTCATTGGTTGGAGTGGCGGACGCTTTCGAGAGAACTGGAGAACCCACGCTGGATATGATTGACGAAGTTCTGGAGAGAGCTGAACCTTCCTTGGTGGAGCTTGAAGCCAGGGAGTGAGCTGGCGCCAAGGATGAGCCTCCACTGGACATGGCTGATGAAGCTCTGGAGAGAGCTGGACGTTCGTCGGTTGGGGCAGGCGCAGCTCTGGCGGAGAGGCTTCCACTTTCCACTGACGCTTTGTCTGACGGGCTCGGATAAGAGAAGGACGCTTCACTGGGTGAAGTCAGGTTGGTAGAAGAAGCTTTGTCCGAAATATCTTCGGCAACCAAGGAAGGCTGGTTGGAAACGTTCTTATTGATGGACGAGGCTCTGCTTGCTCTTTCCTCACCGACCGGTAGGATTTCAGCCACAGGTGTCTGATTGGTCGACGAAGTGTCGTTGGGAGGGTTCAGGTCGGCAGAAGACGGACTGTTCAGACCGATGTCGAACACGACGTCGTTCACCGAAGTAGGAGGAGGAGTTTCCACATCTTCCAGCGCAGCCTCCACGTCTGCCAACCTGCAGTCACAAAAACACAACTTCACTTTCTTACAAAAACGTGTCGTTTGTCTGTCATATTGAACGAAGCGCACGACTGAGCGCTGAGAGTGCTCACGTGGTCATCAGGTCGTGCGGGTCATTCACGTCGATCTCTTTCCCACCAACTGCCGCCATCTTGATGACCTCATCATCCTGACTCCTACACAAAAAGACGCCACTGTGTTCAACTAACTTGTCCCCGACCAACAATGTGAAATGGCTTCGTATCGAAGAATTGCACTCCACTGACAAGTTATGACAGTTTGTCACAGCGAAACAATCGGAAACTCAAACAGCTGAAACAGTGTCACGCATCAAAGAAACATGCAGAATGTGCGGTGACTCACTGAATCTTCACAGTAACCTGCAAGACAATTTTGCCAATTCACAATTTGCTTTTGATACACCTCACACATCTTTTCGCCACTTCTGGACGCTTCACGAGCACGTTGTCTCACCTCAGACGCGGAGCTGTCGGACATGACGAACGGGCTCGAATGGCCGCTCCACACCAAGTCTCCGGCGCTGAGTTTGGCCGCCAGGTGGTAGAGCTCCTCGTGGATGGCCTCCTTCTGCTGCACCAGCTCGTGCTCCGACTCCTCGACCACGACGGGCAGCGCCGCGTCGCCCGCGTCACGCGCCTCGCGCTGCGCTGCCCGCGCACGCTGCGGGGAGACAAGCGACCTCGAGCCCCGCCACTTTCAACATCACGACTTGTTTTCTGGTCACAAACGGAACCTCGGAGTGCTCCTGTCCAGAGGTCTCTGTTGCTGAGACACAAGTTACACACACAGCAGCTTTGCGAGGTTCTTCCCAGCGAGCAAACAAACCTGCATTCCTTCGTCCACTTTGTCGGCGATAGACTGTTTTTCGGAAGGCCTCATCCTTGCTGATCGAAAAATAAACCCAATGATGACGTTGATCGGGATTGTGATGAGCGAGCTCTGCACGGCAATGATTATCTGCAAAACAACAGCACTCACAGAAATGTGTGTTTTTGTTGCAATGTTTCCTGCAGCTGAGTATTGGGTTCCGTTTATCCACGGGCTCCTGTCATCCGTTTGTTTTGTTGCCAATCCTCTTTTTTTCCAGGCACAGACAGTTATCCGTGACCACTACCCACCTCCCCGTAGCCGAACGAGAATTCGCCGATGTCGGTGGACATGGAGCCCGGTGGCTCGACGCCGTAGAACATCATGTTGACGATCATGGCGATGAAGACGAAGGTGACGGCGACCTGGACGCGCTGCAGTCGCGTGTAGTTGTTGTACGGGTTCAGCGAGAAGATGCCCAACCAGATGTGCTTGTCGCGCAGACCCTGTGGCAACAAAACTGCGTTCACAGTTCATGTGTCTGTGTCTCGTTTCAGTCTGGCGCAGCGTTTTTCAGAGCTGAAATGTCCACGCGCTGCTCAGGGAATCCTTTGCCCTTGGAACTCAACAACCGTTGACCGAGCTTACCGCAAGAGTCCTGCTCTGAAACTCTGCCTTTGTGTTGCGCGTCTCATCTTTGTCGTCGGGGTCACGCGCCTCGAGTGTCGCGCACACTTTGCGCAGCTTCACGTCCGGAAACAACCAGCGGTTGTGGTCGAACACCCACAGCGATTTGGTTTTGAGGTCCCGCACGATCACCTGCTTCAGATACCTTGCGAGAAACAAGACAAGCCGAGTTCTGTTCTGACACCAAAACAAATGGGATTCTCTTGCGGTGGAAGAACGGGTCGTCACTTCACTTACCACGTCGGCGAAGCACCAGTGAAATCACACCAGATATCAACGCTAAGCAAGTCACCGAGGCATTTTCTCGTTGTCATCAGGAACCAGTCTTCACCTCCAGTCTGAAGCAAGCAAGAAGAGGGCGGATGTCAAACTTCTCGCTTTACAATACACCTCGCGACCCGTTTGCTTTTGCCTTTCTGCTTCAGAGAATATCCACGCAACACAAACCAATTGCTGGCAGGGTCCAATTATTCTCAGTGGGAATTGAGACTTTTGGGCAAAACAAAGTGTTCAAACACCTTGAAGATCTCTTTGCGCGAGTCGGTGAGCAAGTGCCTCTCGCTCACGCCGTCCTCGCCAGTCATGAACATGGCGACGGTGGACGAGGTGCCTGCGCCGTCGCGCCAACCCGTGACGACCGTCACCAGATACACGTAAGTGTCTGTCGGGTGATTGTCCTCCAAAATCGTCACACCTCTCTACGTACCAGAGTGAAGCAGCAAACATATAAAGCACAAGCGTCCAAAGACTCAGAAGAATGTGACCGAGTCCCATGTGGTTGCTGCGGGATTCTCAGTCAGACTTCAGCCACGCATTTTTCTTGCATCTTTTCTCAAACCAAAAGAACACCTATTGGTTCTGAATCACGCGTCGTACTGTGGCTCTATTGGAGTGGGTAACAAAGTTCATGATATTCTTGAGATGTTTACATTTCGACAATGGTGGGCTCAGAGTTCAGAATTTTTTGCCGGGCTCAATATTTTCCTTGTTTCACGCGAGCGTGTGTGTGTGTGAGTGTGTGTGTGCTTCAGGCGCCGATTGCCTGAGGGCTCCTTGTGCGTCCACTTCAAACTTTCACGAAACCAAAAGCGTCAGGGGAAGTGACGAACCAGCGCTACGTCGGCCTTGTCCTTACGGCGCGTCCACACGCACATGAGCAGGAGAAAGACCCACATGCAGATGACGAGCACGACCGAGATCGGGTTGTCGAAGAAAGTGGCGAACAGGTGGATGTCGGTGATCGGGTTCACGGCGTTCGGCGCCACGAGGAAGGAGCTCCCGAAGGACGACAGGTGGTTGCAGTCACACTTCATCGCCTCCTTCGATGACGCGTCCACAACCTGATCAAACAGCAGCAGACCGTTCGTCAGATTTGTTTGACTTTTCTGTCGGAAATGTTCAGAATTTGTTGAGTTGCTTGCAACACATGTATCCGATGTTTGTACTGTCAGCTTCAAAAGTGCTGTCCTAAATCAGTGATGTCGAAAATTTTTTGACATTTTCTTCCCGTTACATGTAGATTTTGAGATCTCACTCACGGATCTCTTCGTCTCACCTTGCAACCCTTGCCTATCCAGCGTTCCTTTTCCTCGTTCCAGTAAGAACACGATTTGGACGTCAAGTCGTAGAAGATGTCGGGTCCCTCCGGCTCGTCCACGATGAACTTCATACCGCTCGGAGGGTCCTCGAGACACAGTTCGAACGTCGCGTTGTTGCCGTTGTCGCCTGCATTGAACAAGTCGTTTGAAGGGGAGACGAGACCTCGTTTTTCAGCGGACAGACGCAGTTGGAAATGTACAAAAGGCTGACTGACTCTGCTGTTGCTCCGCAGTGCGCCTGCGTCGCCCGGTCGACACGTACGTCCTCTTCTCCGGAGCAGCGCCCCGAGCGAACACGACGGAACCCACGTGGAAAATCTGCTCCTGCTCCGCCACGTTCTGTGCCAGAATCGTGAGCCGACTGCCGTCAAACGTGAATCCCCAGGTCACGATGATGTTTGGATTCATCACGGGTGGATCACAAGTCGTGTTGAATATTCTCTGAATGATGCGTCCGTCTTCAATGCAGATGAGCAACTGCACTGTGGCGGTTCCATTCCCGTAAAAGTCATCGTGAGTAGGAAGCGATCCATTCGTCACGATCACCAACAACACGTGCTCGAAATTATCGGGGTTGATATTTAGTCGCGACATCTGGACATCTTCAGACATGGTCATGTTGTAAACCAATATGGTATTGTTGGCGAAGTCACTTTCCGATCCCATGTCGGCTTTGGCTTTTTTAGAGTCCTTTGTTTCCTCTAAAATTCACAAAAGACACGTCTAAGAAGCATAACTGACGTCAGCGTGCGCAGCAAGAGGATGCAATCATTCGAAAACATGTCTACTGGGCAATTTTGTTGAGGTTCCCGAAGCATTGGCTTCAGTCCGGTGTGATTGCAGTTGAAAGGGGAGAGTGGGGTGGCACATCACAAACAGGAGAGCCAAACTTGAATGCAAAGCAGTTTGGTTGTCAGGGGGTGCAACACGAAAGGAAAGCTTTGAACACAGGCGTGGCACAAGCGCACGACCTCTCTCTGCTGAGTGGTTCAATACTGGGGGGGGGGGGGGGAAAGGTCAACCTCATTTTAGGGAGGTCAAAGGTGGGGGTAAAGAAATACGCATCAAACGAGCCGCAGTCAGCCTTACTTGCAGTTGCAGTGGGAACAACAATTCTTATCGGACCAGACAACTTTTCTGCAGGAAAGTCCTTGTCTCCCACTTTCACATCAAGAGAAACGACACTTGAAGTGAGGTACTCTGCTGAATCATCCCACACGTACTGGTTCTCTTTCATTTCACTCATCTGCAAGCATCACAACAACAAACACGTTTCTTCGTTTCCATGTTCGCGTGGTTCCAACTCATGATCATCGAAGGAACTGTTTACTCCACCTGAACATCCACAACTGCGTTTTCTGATCCTTCTCCTCCAGCAAGGGCTTCGTCGATGCCAGGGAGAGCGAACGAACCTCCTCCTTCCGCACTTGTCACTGAGATCGACTTCATTTCAGTCGCATCCAAACGCTCAGCTTTCAAGCTCAAGACGTCTGTCTGAAAGCGCAAAAAGCAGTGTCAATGCTACGACGTCCTATGTTTGGTCCACGGACAGCGCGAAGTTGAACCAGTTTCTCATCACTTCTTCACACAGGTCCCGCACCACAAAACAATTGAGAGCAGGATCTCTGAAAAGCTATCCCTCACGTAAATTTTCCTGCCACAAAACAACGCGATCATTCTCGACCATTCATTTGCACCAGTCTCGACTTACTCTGCAACTTGAACTTCAATTTCAGTTGCATATGGGAAGAGTAAATCGTCCCAGTTCACAGAAAGTGTCAAAACTGTCTGATTGTCGTTATTTATCACCACCCCGCGCACCACTTTGTTCTGAACTGGCAGCCTTGTTCCGCACACACATCGGCAGACCCACCTTGTAGTTGCGAGGAACATCTCCCGCCACTCGCCGCTTCAGCAAAGCCTTCGTGACCCCCTTCAGAGTGCCCAGTGTGTTCTTGGCAACGTTCTCCATCTGACAAACATCGTGAAAAACAATCAATTTCCCTTCTTCCTTGTCATCCACCAAACTGTGACGATCTCCGCGAAAGTGTGTGTGTGTGTGTGTGTGTGTGTGTGTGTGTGTGTGTGTGTGTGTGTGTGTGTGTGAAACAATCTTGTGGTGAGCCTCCTGTGATTTTCCGTTGAACTGGCGAATTTCCATGAACGCAACTGAATGTTCACTTGCGGCAATGGTCAACGCATGACGACCGAAACTTCACTCTTTTTTCTCACCTTTTTGAAAGTTTCAATGTCGTAGGTTTTGTTTTTCTCCTGGATTGGGCCAAGCAGGCCTGGAGAGACTGCAGCAGTGGGTTCTGCCAAATTTTCAGGGGAGTCTTCAGTATCGTTTGTGGCGAGATCGTCTCTAGCTGCCTTCAACACGTTCATGGCGCCACCCAGAACGAGCCTGAAAAAAGGAAGGAACGAAGTTGAAATGTACAGGCACAATTACCTGGAGCGAAATCTTCTCTGTTGAAGTAAAATGTGCACGACCCTTCGCAACTGCAGTCCAACGCAGGTATCGTGAAGAAAACAGGACGTACTTGGCAGTTTCCTCCAGGTTGACCATGTCGTTTTCGGCGGTGCTTGAGCTTTCTGCTCGGCCAGTCAGAAAATTGCCCAGGTTGGCGTAAATGTTGGCCGCGTTTTCCTGCAGGAGGTTGGATTGGACAATGGCGATAAGAAAGTGCGAGCAAACAAGAATGCTACGCATGAAAAGCGGGTGGTCCATACAAACGTTCGCAGTTCATAAACGCCTTCAAATTCCCACATTCTGGCATTGTTTTATAATTGGTTTTTAATGGTTTCAAAATGTTCAGTGATGGTCACTGGTCATTTTAAAACCAATATGTGACCTCGGGTAGGTCACATATTGGTTTTAAAAAACAATATGCAACCCAGGGAAGGTCACATATTGGTTTTAAAATGACCAGTGACCATCACTGAACATTTTAAAACCAATATGTGACCTAGGTAGGTCATAAAATTTTGAAAAATCCAATT
>JAAUXT010030169.1_pt1 | contig 10263 bp, 14 predicted proteins | sample 7278171 | NCBI WGS metagenome assembly JAAUXT01 (sample SAMN14350112, study PRJNA611818) | marine sediment metagenome | isolation source: surface marine sediment (1.8m) | place: French Polynesia: Moorea | collected 2018-08 | reverse complement strand
TGACTGGTGCACCAACAACTTTTGTTTGTTTTGATTTGCATCGCTAATTCACGTGGAAAGGACGCCGACCGCTCAGCATGTCCGGACAAACATTTGTGAAGTGTCCTCGTATCATTTTATTCTGAGAATGGTCATGATCGGAACCTTCTGCAATTGTTGTGCAATGTGACCCAATTTGTACCCAAGCAGACTGTAAAACAGTCGAAACTGTGTCAAAGAGCTTCAACATGTGCGAAGGTTCCGATCATGACCATTCTCAGAATTAAATGATAGATCCTCGTATTTTTCTGAATTTTCTCGAACCAGAACCGCCACAATAGGGACATTCAGATCATTCCAGTGTACTTGTCGAAGCAGTAATCCAATTTCCTGAGCATTTGAAGACGTTTGCGAACACTTACCCCGCTGTCTGCATCCGAATTGTAATCGCTTCCGTCGCTGTCCGACATGATCTCGTCAAACTGCAATCGAAGCAACGGTTTGAAAAAACCTCAGCTTTGGAGACTGGGACAAAGACACGGGAGATTCACTCCCCAACAGCAGCCGCGCGTCTTGAGTTTGCAGGTGCAGTAACTGCTGCAGTACGTAGTGGGATCTCTGCGGGCTCATGCACAGAAACCCACAACAGCAGAAGAGCATCGTGTGCTAAAGCCGACAATGCTGTCCGATATGCACACTGCCCCCTCTCCCATAGGTATTTGTGTGAAACGAAAACTGGTTGACAACAGTCTCCAAGGACGATTTTTCTTCTGGAAAGACCGTTGACTATACGGGCGAATTTTCGAGTCCGACCAAGACAATTCTGGTGATACGAGGTAGTATCAAGATATTCTGTCACTCTGCATGTTCAGCAGCGAAGTCACTTGGCCAGTCTGCACTGAGGACAAAAGAATTGGCTAGTCTGACATTGTCTCGAGTCAACCATCCGTGTCTGTTGCCAAACACGCTGAACATGAAGACTGACTCGTATGAGGAAGCACGACCAAGAATGTAAACAAAGGCGTCTCGCCAGCAGTGGAATCGTTCTCGTACCTTTCGCTTCCACATGTTCTATCTTTCCTCCAAATTCCGTCAAATTTCTTTGTTGATAAATTTCGGCAAATCTAGACTGGCCAAATTGGCTTCACCGTTGAGCATGATAATTCTTACTATGGTTGGATACAACCTCGTATTGCGGCAAGACACGTCAGGCGCGTCCTGAATGCCAACGCACAGGTGTGAACGCTAAGTTGGCATGGCATGTCACCTTTGACATTTCCCTTCAAAACTCTCCCGGCAATTCGATTAGACCGCCGTAGCGTCAGTGAACGATCCACCTTGGTGAATTGTGCAGAATCAGCCGCTGGACACAAGTTGCACTGCCAACAACCTCAGTTGCAGTCAGGTGCAACTGGCATTGTGAACAGGAGAGGCATCGGTTCAAACGTGAGAACAAGAACGAGACTGAAGGCTAACAATTCACGGGTAAGGGGTCTCAAGGTTCGTTTTCCTCATGAATTTTCACAACCAACCCGAAATACGAAAGTGTTTTCACTGTGGCTTCTGGTGAGGACAAGCCCCTGCAGCAGTCCTTGCAAAAGCACATTTTTTTCCGCGCTGCCGAGGAAGACACCTTGGGGACAAACCAGCACACTTCTGAATACCTGGGTTCCCCAAACAGCCGACTATATCCTTGTGTTTTTGCTGTCACCTCTCCTGTTTGACGAGTGGTCCAATTATGACTTCAACTGCGCCCCCGATGTTCCTTTTGGTCAAAATCCAACAAAAATGAAGGACTGTTCCAAAATTCGGACAATAATGCGGATATATTTTTACGGATTTCTCGTGAACAACCAAAGGCTCTTTCTGGCTTTTGAACTTTTTCTGATCAAATGCAGACAAAACAACTTAAGAATCTTTGACAAATGACAATCGAATAAAAATGGAACTTCCGATGCTAATTTACGAATTAACAGTTGCAATTTTCAGGAAAATATAAACTGGTACAAGATCACGCATCCGTAATTTGTCCGAGAGGCACAACAGCTGCGGATGTGATGTCACGAAAGACAATCCCATTCATTGGATTTCTCATGAAAAAGTAGTTCCATGTTTTCAAGACAAATGAGTCGTTTCATGTCAGAATATAGAATCTTCAAGAGATACACCTCTGTCTGTTGCCCAAAGCTGTTGCAATAAAGTGTGTGGCGCGGGGTTTTTGCGACGCAAAACGACGCGCAAGCCTCCTTGCAGCGCACCTGTTTAGCATAATTTATGGCGAGAGTGGCTTCATTGAGTTTCTAGGCGTTTCTCTTGGTCATTCTTGGTAGTACCAAGATCCGGTGAATCTCAAGGAATGGTGAATTGTATCCTGACCTCGATGGTACAAAAAAGTGACCTTTTTTGAACGAATTGAGCCAAAATAGGCTGAAACGCAGCGTGTGACGTCACTGGCAAAGCAGCTCAAGGCCCGCCATGTGCAAGCTTTGTCTGATGAGAGGAAGGCACGCCACAGGATTTTGAACTTTCAACCGACGAGGAATATGGACTCCTAGTTACACATTTGTGTACACATGAAAGTATTAATCGCAAAGACCTTCTTGGTGACCATTTCAACGTCAGCAACCCAATTTCTGGACCCAAAATGTCCCTAGAAAGTGCGTTTGCTAATCGCCCACCCTCGGTGGACGAAGCGAACAAAGAAACTGAGGAGGAAGACATGCAAAGGTCGAGTAAACGCTTGGAATCATCATCTCATCTTCATTCGCTATAAATCCTGTCACTACGCTAAAATGCCGGGTACATTCTATGGATTCACTCTGTTTTTACGGCTTAAACGTGGAAAGGTAAAATTCAGTGGAAGACATGACGCAATTGCCTTCCGCCCTCCATGTTGAATTCCTCGAGTAGATTTTTGTTTTTCGTAGTATTTTGCATTTTGATGAGTTGAAATTTGCAGCGCTTCGTACTTCGGGACATTTCAAGGAAAAAATATGCAAATCTGGAGGAACAAGGGCAAACACTGGGAGAATCCAGGTCAGGACCGGATAAGCCGACAGCGAAAAACCGAACCCAGGTGCCAGACGAACGAGACATTTGACCTCGTTCATGAATGCGTTTGGGCAAATTTGGTTTTCCATTTTGCAGTAGCGATCTCCAAGCAAGTTCAACTTGCTTGTGGGAAAATTCGACTTTCCCGAATTTTCACTTAAAATTTCGCGAAGCTTGTCGGCTTATGCGGACTCCACCTGTGACGAGGAATTGTGTCGGAAGAATCTAAATCCGAGAACCGCCAGCGAACTTGCAACAAATTTTCCAGGAAGTACGTTCTGTGAAATGTGGCCAAAAGTTTACTGCGACACACTGCAAAGTGTCTGTGCCAAAATTAGTCAGGACGTCTTTCTATTTCCGTGCACTGACAATTTCAGGGTGCATTCCGCCATGTTGAATGAAGTGTCGAGTTTTCGTTGCCTCGCAGAGGGAGAATTTGGGTTCTTCTGCCTCGATTTTTTCGAATTGGCAAGCACCGTGAAGCATCTTTTCTGCTTCGTGTGAAAATTTTTCAAACAAAACGGTTGTGGTCGTGTGCATTTTGTTCTCTTGAGTACTAAATGCATGCTTTTCCACACGTTCAGCTTTGTGCCACATTGGGTTGGTTCAGATGGGCTGCATTTGTCTTTCAGTTCTTCCAATTTATTGGAACTTGTTGATTTCCTCAATTTCACCCCTGCGCATGAGTTCACAGTCGGGCATGAAAATTTATTGCAGTGCTTGACAGTTCGATTTGAGGAACCCGTCACGCAACAGGCCACAAGAAAGAATACTTTTTCCAAAACGTGTTTCCATGTCAAAGGAAACCGTCTTTGGTGGTTTTTCAGGCATTTGCGTGATCAGTGACAAATTTTGATGAATTATCATGATTATGTGACGGCAGCAGAACGCAGAGGTGTCCGCTCTTCCGACAGATGGCGCGCATTCACAATGCACCCCACACTGTTTCCTTCAACATGTTCAGGCGACGTAAACAAATCATGAATGAATGGAAGAAAAGAAGTCTCAAGCCAAAGAAACGAGTGAATCCATGGTGTACCACGCAGATTGTGTGTTCCATAGTTTTTGTATGCACAACCAGTGTATTGGTGTGTCGCCCATTTTCTTCAAACAGCCTCATTGCCCCAGTCCTGCGATTCGCCAAAAACATGGGCTGTTCGTAGTTCGGTTACGGAAGCGTCGCTTGTCGCGTTGCTTGGTGACGTGAAAAACAGTTGTCCAAAGAAAAAATCCCAGAAAAGCAAAGTTCCATGCAGCAGCACCCTTTTCCCGGGACAATAAATGTTTGCGGCGTCCAAATGTCCTGGCCAAGATCCGTACCCGTTGATCCCCGGACCATTTCTGCGTCGCGAAACGCCCACACACGAATGCCCGTCCTGGTCCTGTCAGCTTTGTGCCCAGGTTTGCTTCCTGCTGCGTTTCTTGGTCTCTCACGGTTTCTTTGAATTCCCGTGCCAAAATGTGTCGCAAGTACTCGCAACAAAAGTTGCACAATTGCGTTTCCATGGTTTCGTGTTCGTACTCGCACATATCAAAGTTTGAGGTCGACCTGGGGAGTCCAATTGTTGCGGTCCTGCAGAGATTTGAAGCGCCCCTTGAGTATTTGTGGTCTTGTTTCCAACCTCAGACCAGAAGGGATGGGGCACGGTGCAGTTTTGCTTTCGTTGACCTTTTGGCCTCCCCGGGGGGTCAGAACAGATCCGATGTCCTGAACATGTTCTTTCACCGTGACACCCCGTGAACAGAAATGTTCAGCGACTCAAAGTTTGTATACGAGGGTGTGGTTTACTTCCTGGTTGTGTGTCGCGAGCTCAGATTCCACACGAGTTTTCCAGTGCCAATTGGTAGAGGTCCAAAACAGAATGTGCTGACAAGACAATTTTCTTTGCTGACGGTGAGAAAACCCCTTGTGTCTGTCGGGCGGGGGAGGGGGTATCCTCCGTTGCTTTCGTCTTAACTCACTCCCGTTCTCTCTGCTGCACAACTTGTGACAAGTGAAAACGCTGGCTCACCCGCGCCGAAGGGGGGAACCGTGAGAGTGACCAGCCCTGTGGAAAGAATTGACCAGATTTCGTTCTTCCTTGCCACAGGAGTGAGAACATGGAGCCGCCCGCACCCCCCGCCATGCCGAACCCTGACCTCGAGGACGGCGAGCTGGAGGACGGTGAGCTGGACGACGACGAGCCTGTTTCTCCGGCGGAAGAGGCGGCGGCGCCCGACGTGACGGCGGCTCCCACCACGACGCCGACGGTGATGGCGGCGACGCCTGAACCCGGCGCGCAGGCGCAGACCGGTGAGACGCGCTTCGTGTTGCGACACTGGAACCTTCTGGTGGCTTCTCCATTCCCGCACAGCTCCCAATACTTTTTACATTGTTTAGGCTACGAAAGGAACTCGGGTTTTGGAATCCGATGGACGCATTGACGAATGTTTTGATCGTTTCAGCGCCGCCAGTGCCCATGGCGCCTCCGGTGTCGGGTCCCCCGCAAGAGGGCAGCCCCGGCCGAGGGTCGGAGGAGGACAGCGAGGACGAGGACCGGAGACGGAGAGACAGACGGAAGAAGCGCAAGAAAAGACGACGCGACGAGAAAGAGAGAGATAGGCACGATAAGGTACAGTGTCACCCTCTACACAGCAGTGACAAGACATTCTTCTTTCATTTTCTGAAGCAGCTGGAAAACATTGGAGTTTTGCAGGTCGAAGGTCTCCGCGCGACAATGCGTGCATTGGCTGGAAATTGCCATCTTCAATTGAGTCGTCTGTTTGCCTTGCAGAAGCGAAGAAAAAAGTCGAAATACACAGACCTGGACAACGTGGGCGGCCGGGGCGAAAACTGGGGCGGCGGGTACGGCGGCTCGCCCCCGGGACCCTACGACAGTCCCACCGGCGGGGGCGAGTCCGACCCGTACGATGATTACTACGGCAGCCCCGGCGGGGGGAGGCGTGGTAGCGGCGGCGGCGGCACCGGGCCGCGCGGCGGCACCAGCGGGGGACGGCGGGGAGGGCACCACGGCGGCGGCGGCGGCGGCGCGGGGTCGCCCCCCGGCGGCTACGACAACCCGTACGACAGCCCTCCCGGTCCCTACGACTCGCCCTCAGACGAGGAGGGCGGTCCACCCAGAAAGAAAAGGTACGAACGGCGTGGATTTTCGTTAGTTTCTGAAATTGTTCTACGTCAGGTTGTTTTTGCAAATCACTCATTTGGGGACACTCATTCTGTGTCCATGGTCGCGCGAAATGATGGTCAAAAGCGTTACTTCTGTCTGAGATCTGTAAAAACATAGGGATGTTTCTCTTCGCAGGAAGAAGCGTCAGACCCTGGCGGACATGATCGGAGGCGATGAGTACATGGACGACATCGACGCCGGCGTCGCCGCCAGTGAACAGTCGGTGAGTCATGCACACAAGTTTTCATGTCAGTTTTTCGAAGTAGGGGGAAATTCTGAATGGAAAAACCCCCAAATCAACAAACACCGGATCCTGCTTCACACGTAACTGATGCGCAAGTCGTACACATTCCAGGGGTATTTTTGACATGGGCGTTTGTTCACACGTTGTGTTCTGGTTTCAGGAGCACTTCCGGGGAGGCCCATCAGCGAGCAAACAGAAGCGCCGCGAGAAGAACAAGCGCTACTGGGACCAGAAGAAGAAGGAGCAGGAGAGTCGGCGCGACGAGGACGGCGGTGGAGGAGGCGGGGGCGGCGGCGGCAGGTCCAACTCCACCTGCCGGTTCTACAAGGACGGGAAGTGCTCCAGGGTACGTCTGTGTGTGTGTGTGTGTGTGTGTGTGTGTGTGTGTGTGTGTGTGTGTGTGTGTGTGTGTGTGTGCGGGCGTTTGTGTGTGTTTTGAGAGGTTTTATTCCTGCAGTGGGGCTCGTGTGTGTTCTGAGTAGGGGCGCTTTTCATTTGTGATGTCTTTCTTCAGGGAGACGACTGTCAGTATATCCACGAAGGGCCGGAGAGGAAGTCGGAGGTGTGCAGGTTCTACCTGAACAGCCACTGCTCCAAGGGGGACAGATGCATCTTCATGCACGGTCAGTTCAACTTGCAATTCAAAGGGGGGTTTCGCTCAACCCAGAATTGTTCCACCGAAGAACTGAAAATCGTTGGAATCACCCGTGCTTGGAAGAGAAGACTCGGCCTTGCAGTTTATTCGTGCACACCTTATGATGACACGTTCTGCTGTTACAGGCTCGAATAAAACTCTGCATTGCAGCGACTCGTTCCGTTTCTTGCAGGTGAATTTCCCTGCAAGTTTTTCCACACGGGCTTGCCGTGCTACGCGGGCGAGAAGTGCAAGTTCAAACACGAGGGGCTCAAGCCGGGCCTGGAGCACGTCATCGACAAGGTACAGTGACATGAAATCCGACCAGGGGTGGATCCAGGGTTTGGTCATGACGGGGGAGGGAGGGGCTCCAGGGTGGCTGGGGGCGGGGCTGATCTCGACGAGGAACGTGGTGCAAAGGAAAACAGAGGGGGTTGATTTGAATCATTCTCAATTGGGGAGTGGCATCCTTGTCCCAGACAACGGTCTCACCTCGGCGGCAGCACCAATTGACTTTGCACTTGCACGAAGTATACAATGCAACACAGACTTGAAGAGACATCTGGCCGAAAACAGTTTTTTGTTCACCACTCAATAACACTGCTGTTTTTGCAGTTGAAGGAAGAAATGGAGCACCGAGACTTCGACGGGCCGGGCAAAGGAAGGAAGGGACTATTAGGTAGTAGCAATCATGGTACGCCTCCTACACCAACCAATCTAGATGTGCTTGCTGTCATTCTGTTGCACGTGATCGTGTTGGTGTCAGAGCCGGTGTTCGATTTCTCACGGGTGATCTCGCGAGCTACATGTTCATTTGAAAGCAGCAGGCTCCAGAGCCACCTGCTGGCAAAGTCGAACACGGTCTCGAGTTTATTTCTCTGAGATTTTGCTCTTGGTTTTGGCTCGTTTGCCTGGGTGTTCTCTGGCAGATCCAGACTTTGGGAAGAGGTTGGGGGGGGTCGGAACAAAGTTTTGGTACCAAGTCGTCACTGAGGTTGGTTTCTGGCAGGGGGAAGGAAACTCCAACTGGGTACTTGTCAAAAGGGAAAGAGGAAGGGGACGAATGCACTTTGGTGGGTCTGCCAGGGCAGTGATGCGCTTCTGAGAACGTTCGTACCGGTGCAAACGCCGCAGTGTGGTGGCTTTGTCAGTGGTCAGAATGAGAGTCGAAGTGTGTGTGAGATACGGTAGATTGTAACTGTCGTCAAATGGTGGTGGAAATGACAAACCCAGGAGAACTAAAATTCTGGGGTTGTTTTCGGTGTTGTGTCGTACAGTGTCGATCAAATGAAGTCAGAGAAAGTTGGGTCTGTTCAACACTGACGGAGTCTGTAGACAGAATCCATGATGTCAAGAGGCTCCACCTATAAATAAGGGCGCGCCCCCAAGAGCCATAGCTTCACCAGCGCTGTGGGTAGTTTGCGTGCTCCCAAAGCTCATTGCGATCGCGCGTCTCTAACACGTCGGTGTTCTTGTTGCAGGGTCCCCACCGCGAAGCCACGGCCACGGTCCACACCATGGACACGGACACGGGCATCACGGGCCTCCAAAAACCGACCTGAAAAAAATCCCGTCGCTCTTCGATATCGAGGTGCGGCCGCCACCGAAGCGCCCCCCGCAGGGGCCTCCGCCGCCGCAGGGGCCGCCCCCGCCCCACCCGCAGCACCCGGGGCCGCCCCCGCCGCACGTGGGGCCCGGGGGCCCCGGGCCTCCGCCCCCGATTCGAGGGCCGGGCGGACCGCCGCCGCCGCATCCCGGCGGACCGCCGGGGCAGCCTGGCCCTGGGCCTGGCGGGCCTCCCCCTCCCAATATGGGCATGAGGTGAGTGTGGATGAGAAAAGACATTGAAAAAATTTCAATTTAATCTCGTGTGGATCAGACATTCCTATGGCGTTCTTACACACTCAATTCTTGTTTGCAGGCCCCCTTTCTTTGGTGATATGAACCAGGGCGGGCGGCCTCCGATGCCGCCGAACATCGCAAGTCAACCGGGTCTGCTGGGCCCGCCCCCACCCGGGATGAGGCACCCTCCCCCGGGGCCCGGCATGATGCCTCCGCGGCCCCCAGGCCCGGGGCCCGTTCCTCCTCCGGGACCTGGTCAGGGACCGGGCCCCCTGCCGCCCATGAACATGCCGCCGCCCATGGGCCCGAACGCACCGGGCGGCTTCTACGGAGCCTTCTACGACGGGGGACCGCAGAAGGCTGAGGGAAAGCCCGAAAGCAGTTTGCCTGGAGGTGAGACATTGTATTCACAATGGTATTATCTATCTTCAAAGTGTGTGAGCTCAGAGCCTGCTGTTTTCCGTTGGCCCCATGAGCTCATCCGTGGGATGAACGCCCTACAAATTGTCAAACTTTGTTTTCCAGATTTGGCCACGAAGCTGTTGGCGGTGAGTCAAGTGATCAACAAACAGAACAATAGCAACAACAGCGGCGGTGGGTCCCCGGCTCCCAACCCGGGCGGCGAGGCCGGCGGCGGCGGGGAGAACGACGAGAACGTCCCCAACCACCTCCCCCCGAAACAGCAGGAGCTATTCCGGCGCATCCAGCAGCAACAGCAGCAGCGTGAGACGCAGCAGCAGCAACAACAGATCTCCAAGTCGTTTGGTGAGTTTTCTTGAGGCAGCACTGGCAGTTTGAGTTCTGATTCCTCATGCACACACGGGCGTTGGAAAACGCGCACACACACACACACACACACACACACACACACAAAAGCACACACACACACAAAAGAACACACACACACACACACACACATACGCGCGCGCGCATGCATGTCTTTCAACAAAATACTATCTGGTTTGATGGGCCGTATGAACTGAAACGGACACAACACACAGTGTTCGAGTTGGAGTTAGTTGGCACTTGACTATGTATCCAGCGCCTTTCCGACTTCAGCGAGTGTCTGACCTGAAGTCGTTGTGTTGTTGCAGTGGACGAGAACTGGTACTCGAGCGACGAGGAGGAGGGGAAGAAAACGGCCGACAGCAGCGTCCACCAGCCGCAGGGCGGAAACATCATGGCGGACATCATCAACAGCATCGGCGGATCTCAGGTACGGAGCTCTGTCTGTGTGTCTGTCTGTGTGTCTGTCTGTGTGTCTGTCTGTGTGTCTGTGTGTCTGTCTGTCTGTCTGTCTGTCTGTCTGTCTGTCTGTCTGTCTGTCTGTCTGTCTGTCTGTCTGT
>JAAUXT010114796.1_pt1 | contig 10264 bp, 12 predicted proteins | sample 7278171 | NCBI WGS metagenome assembly JAAUXT01 (sample SAMN14350112, study PRJNA611818) | marine sediment metagenome | isolation source: surface marine sediment (1.8m) | place: French Polynesia: Moorea | collected 2018-08 | reverse complement strand
GTCCAGGGTGGGTCCAGGGTAGGTCTCCAGAGTGGGTCCAGGGTGGGTCCAGGGTGGGTCCAGGGTGGGTCCAGTGTGGGTCCAGGGTAGGTCTCCAGAGTGGGTTCAGGGTGGGTCCAGGGTGGGTCCAGGGTGGGTCCAGGGCAGGGCCATGGTGGGTCTAGGGTGGGTCCAGGGTGGGTCTGGGTGGGTCCAGGGTAAGTCCATGGTGGGTCCAGGGTGCGTCCAGGGTGGAGCCAGTGCATAGGGTAGGTGCAGGAGTGATCGAGGAGTGGGTCTGGCGTGGACACTGGCGCGGATCCAGGTCGGAGCCTGGGCAGAGGCAGGGCGCAGGATTGGAAGTGGAAGTGTATCCAGCGTGGACACTGGGGCGGATCCAGGGCAGACTCAGTGCGGATCCAGAAGGTACGTACGGGTGCAGGGATCCAGGGTGCACTCTGGGGGTAGGGGTTCAGAGCAGTTGCGACAAAGGGATCCAGGGTGAGACCACGAGGCAGCCTGGACATTAGGATGGTTGCAGGAATGGATGTGGGCGTGGTTGCAGGGCTCACCAGGGTGTACAGGGTGCAGGGGTGGATCCGGGAGGGATTTCAGGTCTTGGATGTTTTGACATGGTTTGGTTGGGCAGTGTGTTCTCTCCAAAAGACGCCTGACACTGTGCGTTTGTTTGTGAATATCAGGACTACAGAACTCCAGTACACTTTTGGATACCCTGGACCTGTGACATGACCTGCACTCCGCTTTATCCAGAGCCTGATCCGTGACCCCCTTGGAACTGAGAATGTCATAGACCCTGCACAAAAAATTCACTGCTTCTGCCACACGGCCGAGCACGTGTGAGCTGGTCTGTGTTGAGCAGTTTTGCTGTTGTGATGGGCACAGCGACAGTAGAGATGGGGACAGAGGCGATTGAGACCCCCCGGGAACACTCCTAATACGCAGCCCCTGGGATCACTCACTAATCCCTGACTCTTCCCCTCATCCAGGGATAATCCCTTATCCTTGGCCCCACCCGTCAGCCTGAGATCATTGTCTTGTTCCCATCCATCCCCTGGGATCACCCCCTAATCTCCGGCCCCTCCCTCTCCAGATGAGGTGCCAGCACCGGAATCTCTGAGCAGGCTGTCAGAGACAGCACTGGAGGTAGATCCAGAGATGCATTCTACACGTGCGAGCTGGGACAGTGTTCGGTCCTGCAGTTGACATTGTCAAAGAACGTTGCCGTCGACAACAGAAAAAGCTGACGCCGTCATCAATGTGAAAACCGCTTAACGCCAGCGCGCGTTGTGCAATCATAGAAGTTCGGCACCAGAAGTCTGGTCATGCAGCCATCGCAAGCTTTTTGTTGCTGGTTGACGGCTGATCCCAAAACAGGGCGTTGTCCGCGTGAATGGCGGCACGAGAACTGAGGTCATGAAATTTTCCACCGGATCCAGGGGCGGGACAGGGGGGGGACCTGGGTCTCAGCCGGATTCCCTCAGGAAGGGTCAAATTTGTGAGTGTAAGTGTGTGTGTATGTGGGTGTGCGTGTATGTACATGTGTGTGTGTGTTGTGTGCGGGTAGCCCCGGGTGGGTGGGCTTGCCATACACTTGCCACTGCCTGCGGCACTGAGGTCAGTTGCAGCCTCGGGCTTCAGCCTGGCTGCATCAGAGTAAGGAACACCATGTTATGTAGTCAGGTTTATTCTCACTCTGGCAAACAATAAACTGCTCTCCTGCAGGGTTGTCATGCTTGTGGCTTTTATAATTGGTGCAAAGTACCAGCCTGGTGTGCAGCTTCAGCTTTGCGCAGCTCTTCTGAAGCAGCTCCACTGGGTACTCAGCGCCTTGCTGTAAGCTGGTTTGCACCCGTGGGAAGAGCCCAACTCTTCCACACGACAGTGTCGTCGCACAAGGTCTATCAACTTCAACCTGTTCACTAAAACACTGCAAAAGAAACACATTTATTGAAGCCAGCAACGACGAATTGTTGGGGTTGTGTGTCGCAGGTTTTACGCCCAACCCAATCACACACCCGACGTCAAATCAAATCCCTAAAATTCTAGGAACTCTACATCTACCCAACGTTAGAATTCCTAGAATTTGGGTAGAGTGTGACCCTACCAGGTGGTGGTGGGGTAGAATTCTCACATTTTGATGGATTTTACCGAATGTCGGCTAGACTTCCTGAATTTTGGGCACGCAGGGATTTCACTCCAGGTGGTCGGGAAGATTCCCAGAAAAAAAGGGATTTGATCCGATGTCGGGTAGAATTCCTGGTCGGGTCCTCTGCCTGTTACACCGGAACACATTCACTGAACCCCGACGCCACTGGATCCGCTCGAGTGTGCACCACTCTGGTGTGTCACGGCCGAGCGACTAACCAGTGAAACGCAACGAGAAGTCTTCCTTACCACACCTGCATGACTGTCGTGCGCGATTGACAAGGAAACACGCAACGTTAATTTCTTCCTCAATCAAGAAGCAAAGGTTCACGTGTATCAAGCAAACAAAGCGAGAAAAGTCTCACGATGGATTGTCGTCTGCGATGGGTGTGGATTTCCGCTGTGGTGATGCTGCTGCAGGGTGCAGAGAGCTTAGGTGAGCCGGACATTTCTAACCTTGGAATGTTTTCAGATTTGCGGCGCAAAATTGAGAGAGGTGGGCAAAGCGATTTATTGCGGAGTGGAGAGCCGGTGTAATGAAATGGGGAGACACCCCAAATTTTTGACACAGGTGCCTCCTTATTTCAACTCACATGTGATATCAGTTGGCACACGGCACTCAGAGCCTTGATAGGTGCACACCAGGCTGGCACCTTGTGCCAATTATAAAGCTGCGAGCATGACAACCCTGCAGGAGAGCAGTTTACTGTTTGCCAGAGTGAGAATAAACCTTCCTACTTAACATGGTTTTCTTTACTCTGACACAGCCAGGCTGAAGCCCGAGGCTGTAACTGACCACAGTGCTGCAGGCAGTGGCAAGTGTACACCAAGCCCAACTGGGGCTACCCACACACAACAACATGTACACACACACCCACAGACACACACATGAACACACACACACAAATTTGACCCTTTTTTGTGGGAATCTGGCTGAGACCCAGGTCTCCCCTGTCCTGCCCCTGGATCTGGTGGAAAATTTCATGACCTCAGTTCTCATGCCACCATCCACGTGGACAATGCCCCATTGTGGGATCAGCCATCAACCAGGAACAAAAAGCTTGTGATGGCTGCATGACCACACTTCTGGTACCAAACTTCTATGATTGCACAATGCGCACTGGCATTGAGTGGTTTTCACATTGATAACAGCATCAGCTTTTTGTGTTGTCAATGGCAATGTTCTTTGACAATGTCAACTGCAGGACCAAACACTGTCCCAGCTCGCACATGTAGAATGCATCTCTGGATCTACCTCCAGTGCTGTCTCTGACAGCCTGCTCAGAGATTCTGGTGCTGACTGCTCATCTGGAGGGAGAGGGGATGGGCATAAGGGAGTGATCCCAGACACAGACAATGGATGGGGACAAGACAATCATCTCAGGCTGATGGGAGGGGCCAAGGATAAGGGATTATCCTGGGATGAGGGGAAGGGCCAGGGATTAGTGAGTTATCCCATCAGATGAAGGGAGGGGGCTGGGTATTAGGAGTGTTCCCGGGGGTCAAAATCGCCTCTGTCCCCATCTCTGCTGTTGCTGTGCCCATCACTGCAGCAAAACTTCTCAACACAGACAAACACACACGTGTTCAGCCATGTGGCAGAAATAGTGAATTTTTTATGCAGTGTCTATGACATTCTCAGTTCCAAGGGGATTCCAGATCAGGCTCTGGATAATGCAGAGAGCGGGTCATGTCACAGGTCCAGGGTATCCAAAAGTGTACTGGAGTTCTGTAGTCCTGATGTCCACCAACAGATGCACAGCATCAGGTGTCTTTTGAAGTGAACACACTGCCCAAACCAAATCACATCAAGACCTGAATCACTCCCGGATCCACCCCTGCATCCTATGCCCTGGACCCGCCCTGGATCCGCCCTGCACCCTGAACATCTTGGTCAGCCCTGGAACCACGCCTGTGGACTCACCCTGGATCCCTTTATAGTTACTGCTCTGAACCCCCACCCCCAGTGTGCACCCTGGATCCCTGCACCTGTATGTACATCCTGGCTCCACACTGAGTCTGCTCTGGATCTGTCCCAGTGTCTACACTGGATGCACTTCCACTTCCAATCCTGCATGCATCCCTGCACCATGCCTCTGCCCAGGCTGCACCATGGATGCACTCCTGCACCCATCTTGGCTGTGCTCTGGCCCCACCCTGGCCCCACATTGGACACACCCTGAACCCACCCTGGACCCACCTTGGGTCACACCCTGGACTCACCCTGAACCCCACCCTGGAGCCACCCTGGACCCACCCTGAACCCACCCTTGACCCACCCTGAACCCACCCTGGCCCCATGCTGGACTCACCTTGGACCCCACCCAGGACCTGCCCTGGACCCACCCTGGATCCACCCCTGGACCCATCCTTGGACCTACCCTGGACCCATCCTTGACCCACCTTAGACCCACCCTGGGTCCACCCCCACACCTGGTCCTGCCTCCTGGCATTATCATTCATAAACAAGACTGAAGGGCAGAGCTGAAGAGAAGATGGGCTCTTCCATCAGCGATAATAGCCTCACAGTACAGCGATGCTCATCCGAGGAGGGTTCAACACACACAGCTGTAGATCCAGTGGCAGACCCTGCAGTAGGTCTGGGGGATCCTTTGGTAGATCCAGGGGTGGGCATCAATTAGGGAGGGTCCAGAACAGCCTCACAGTGTGACCCGAGGAGGGATAAAAAACCACAACAGCCACAGCTACTGATCCAGGGGTGGATCCAGAACAGAATCATTGAGAGATCACTTAGGAAGGTTCAACACACTGTAGATCCATGGGTGGACCCTGAGTTAGACCCAGAGAGGGTCCACAACAGCCTAACAGTGAGGTCTGACAATAATTTCACACACACACAGGCACACACACACATCTGCTGATTCAGAGGCCATTCCTACCACAAATCATGGGTAGTTCCAAGAGCTGATGCAGAATAGATCCACAGTGGGTTCAAGGGTGGGTCCAGCAGCAGAAGCAGACCCAAGGGTTTTGCACGGAAGAATCTCTGCCTTGATCCAGGGGTGGATTCAGGGGTTAATCAAAGGGCAGACACTTTGCAAAATGAATGATAAGACACAGGGGAGGACTGGACCCAGCTTCAGACCCAGGGTGGACCCAGAGGCCTGGCCACTCCCACCTACCTGTGAAAATGTGTTGCCTTCCCAAGTTTTCACCACAGAAGCCTCTAACATACCCACAATGCAGGCAGGTGGGCCCACCCTCTCCTGACAAGGGCGGGGCCCTTCAGGATGCTGAACCATACCCAGGACCCACCCCTCTGACTAGACCCAGGACCCACCCCTCTGACTAGACCCTGGAGCCACCCTTCTGACTAGACCCAGGACCCAGCCGCAAAACATTCAAATGAGTGCAGACCTCTTCTTAGCAAAAGGCCCAGGAGACAGGGCAATATGTGGCATCTGCTCCTGTCCAATCAGATTAGGTGGTGCCAGGGGAACCAGGTGCCTCAGGTCTCCAGGGGTTTTGAGCTCAGTCTCGAAAGGATCCAGGATTTTGGCAAGGGAAGAGCTGGGTTGGGGGCCTCACCTCTGTCTTCAAGGGGTGTTCACATTGGGTGATGTGCAGTCATTTTATGGGCTGACATCAAAAAATTCCACCTTTGGGTTCAATGTAAAATTTTGATGGTGATGTCAAAAGAATAACCATGCATCATCAATGCAAAAACCACTTCAGTGAGTGCAGGGTCCTGTTGGGAGGGTCAGTGTCAGCTGACATCTGACCCTCAGCATCTCCCACTGACAGGCTACATATCAAGATTTCAGGATAAGGAGACCTGGTCCTGTGCCCTGGATCAGCAAGAATTGATGAGTGTTTATTGTTTGCTTTGCAGGCCAGAATGTACCATATAAGGGGTGCAAAAGGTGGGTATGTCAGAAGGTATGCATGCAAAGTGTTGGTGTTGATTCTTCATGGAATGTATGGAAGTGCGTGGGTGTGAGATGTATGCATGCACATTACTGATGGTGCTTGTTTTGTGTTGTCCAGATATTGCCTGGCTCTGTTTCATGTCAAATCAAAATTTTTCTCTGTGAATCAAGATTTTGTGAAAGGCAAAATGTTTGGAAAGGAAACCTGGCTTATTATCAGTGCGATGTTTTTCAAGTGAGTCTGAGTGCGCAAGACCCAACACCAAATGACAGGCTTGGCCTACAGAATCTTTGTGGTGTGTGTGTGTGTGTTTGTGTGTGTCTGTGTGTGTTATGTGTGCATGTGTGGTGTGTGTCTGCTGCTTGAGTGTACATGTGCATTTACACATGTGTCTGATCACAGACTGAAACAAAGACTGAATCAAACGGTTGATCCCACTTCCCCCCAGGGTCAGACTGAGGCTGGACCCCTGGCGTCAGCAAAACCATGTCAGAAACACTTGCCCATACCCAGTCCAAACATGGCACATACAACTCTACAACTCTGTTTGCTGTGGCTATCCCCAGCCAGGGGCCCAGTCCTCTGGACCCACCCAGTGATCATTTCAGTGGAAACTTTGAGGCAGAGCATAAGATAGCAGGTCTTGGGATCTGTGTTGTATGAGAAGCATGTTCCATTGTCTTCTCATGCCTCATTGGACAATGCATCTCTGGGAAGGACTGCAGCTGGACTGGGAACCAGTGCACACTGATCAGGGTCAACACCGACCACAGTCATTGGTCAGTCATGGTGCATTCAGCAGAGACAGAGAGAGACGTAGAGATGGAGAGTCAGAGAGACAGAGAGACAGACAGGCAGACAGTCAGACAGACTGACAGAATGAAGGAAGGAAAAGAAACAGAGGAGAAGAAAGAGAGAGAGAGAGAGAGAGAGAGAGACAGAGACAGAGAGAAGGAAACATAAGAGAGAGCAAAACATAAGAGAGAGACAGACAGAGATAGAGAGAGGAATGAGTGCAAGGTGAGGAAAATGCTCGGCTGCTTTGAGACACCAATCTGTCCCACTAACCAGACCATGGCCCTGCCCCCCTGACCAGACCCCAGACCTGTGCCTTTGACCAGACCCTGGAAATGCCCCTGGACCCTGGACCTAACCCTAGACCCTTGGCCCACCCCTGGCCCCTGGACCCCATCCCTGGACTCTGGACCCACCCCTGGACCCTGGACCCTGCCCTTCCCTGTTCCTCGACCCCACCCCTGGAGCCTGGACTCTAGCCTAGACCCTGGCCCGGACTCTGGACCCACCCCTGGTTTCTTGGCCCACCCCTGGACCCTGGACCTGCCTCTGGACCCTTGGCCCACCCCTGGAACCTAGACCCTGCCCCTCCCTGTTCCTGGATGCCACCCCTGGCCCTGGACCTGCCCCTGGACCATGGACCCGCCCCTGGACCCTGGACACACCCCTGCTGCATGATGCACTGCATGCCTTGACACTGCCACTATCAACACACCATGATAAACAGCATCACCTTTGCCCTGGATTGACATCGCATCTGCGCCCATGCCTGGCATCAATCAATGCACATCCCCATCATGGCTCATCCCAGTGTGATACAAGATGGGACCATGACATGTATCTGTGCAATGCTGTTTTGTTGTGTGTGTTTAGTCCTGCCATTCTTGGAAGCACTACCTGTGCACTCCACAGTAAAAGTCACATGTTCACTGCACCACCATACTGCAGCCCAGGTTCTGTCTCAGGCTGTGCCAGATACAGAGATGCCTCCTTATTTCAACTCACATGTGATATCAGTTGGCACAGGGCACTCAGAGCCTTGATAGGTATTTGGCCATTTCAAGTGAGAATTGAAATGAGGAGGCACCAGGCAAGAAGGCCAAGGAGCCTGCCACCAGACCTGCCTGACCTTGGGCAGATGCCTCCTGATTTTGTGTGTCTGGCCATTTCATTACACCGGATCCACATCAGGGTTCTGTCCCTTTAAGTGTGCAAACCAGTTGTCAAATTACATGAGTGCAGTCCTGTACCATCATCTGCTTCTCACAACATGTTATTGTCTGGCTGTCACACGTCTGTGACAGAATCCGAGTCAGTGTGGCAGTCTGATAACCAACACAGACTTTTTGTGACAAGCTGTGAGTTCAACCAGAGGAGATCACACTCTGTGCCGTGAGTACTCAATCGGACCTGCAGCTGCGTTTGTACATCCAGGCATTTACACTTCTATACTCAGCTTTGTGCTGTGATGCATATTCATTTACACTGACCAGATACATATACAGTCTCGTTCTGTCAACAATGCAACTTCCAAGTACTGATTACAATGCAACTTCCAAGTACAAGTTGATCTCCCAATAGATCACAGATAAATGCGTTGGTATGTATTCTGCGGCTAGAACAGACCACGTATCCATTCACACTCAACCATCACCACAGTCCTTGCATCAGGAAAGACCCGCATCAATGTTTTTGTCAACAAACACCAAAATTTGATTCTTTGCCCATTTTCTCCACACGCGTAAATGACAGTCGGCACTAGCTGCACTGTATCCGTTCAACCAACGCAGGAGAAACCCGCAGCCGTGACATGGAGCACTGCTTCCTTCCATCTGGACAACATGACCGCGGGAAGACCTGCAGTGCTGGGTGGGGTGTGAGGTGTGACCTTCCGACCCCCTACGCAAACCCCAGGGCTGTGGGGTTATGGCTGCCCTGACCCCCAGGTTGAGACTGCCCTCCCCCACCCCCAGTTTGGAGCTGCCGTGACCCCCGAGCCTTTAGTCCTCCCCTCTACACGTATTCACATCCTTCCAGAGAATGTGGCTCTGCGCAAACCGGCGGCTCAGAGCGGGGCGTGGAGCGTGTGGACTGGCCCCGACAAAGCGGTGGACGGAGACCCTCGTGATGAGGGATTCCTGTCTCCCTTCGTTGGACCCAGCTGCTCCCATCCGGGTGAGGCTCTTGAGAGATTCAGTTTCAAAACGCACAACCAATTTTGGCATCATCAAATCACCGCGACGTCCAATCGGCGTCAAATAATACCATTGAACCCATTGCTCGTATGACGACCGCGCATCACCCTTTGTGAAAACCGCTGGTGATGTCAGCACAAGCTGACTTCGCTTTGAGATTCTCTTCTCATGCCACAGTTACACTACCTGGAGCTAAGGTTCCTGCAGCCCCGGAGGATGTGAACCAACCCGCCTGGTGGCGCGTCGATCTGGGCACGGAGTACGACGTATACCAGGTCGTCATCCACAACAGAGTTAAGGGAAGAAATAATGAAATCAACAGACTTAGTGACACGTGGGTGCTTGTGAGTAATGTGGAGAGACCAGAAGCCAACGCTGCCACTGTCTGCAACAGGATAGGCAATGGCGCCGTCAACGTGGTGACTGTCGACTGTGACTATCAGGGCAGGTCGCCTCCCCTGAGGGGAAGGTTCGTCATGCTGTGGAGAGCCGCGACCGCACCAGAGTTCAAGGCCCTCAATTTTTGTGAAGTGGAGGTCCACAGTTGTCCAATAGGGACCTGGGGACAATTGAACTGCTCCCAGAGGTGCATCCACTGTTTGGAGGAGATGACATGTGGAGTGTCAGACGGCAGCTGCTACCAATGTGCACGTGGAAGGGCTGGTCCAGACTGTTCCTGTCCTGCAGGGCTCAGGGAGGATCCCAACGGGTCCTGCGTTCAAGGTACGTGTGCTTGTCTGCTTTTTGTCAAGATAATTCCAGCTTGCGTGAAATGACAAGGGGTTTTCACACAGGCAGGGCGGCGTCAGAATTTTGACGCGCAGGTGTCAAATTTAACATGACGCCCAATAGAGAGTGCCAAAAACAGGTCCAGTCCGTGCCTGACTTAGCGTCAAAATTTTGACGCCGCGTCATCTGTGCATAAACCCGTTGTTCTTGTCTGCACAAGTTACGAGGATCGTCTCAAAATAGACCGATCGGAGGACCGTAAAGTGTTCTCACAAGTACAATTGTATGTGTACTGACAAGAATATTACAAGTACATCTTACCTTCTATCCACAAAAAAATGTGAATTTTTGTACTCATGAGTATAACTATGTACTCAAAAAATATTAAATATAATGATCTCTCCTACACTACAGTGACAAATTGAGATATCTATGTAAACTTGAGATAAAAATTAAGCTCTAATACCTTGTAATTCTTTAAAATTATATGGCAATAGGAAAAATTTATC